>Ga0187861_10001247_pt1 | contig 26836 bp, 25 predicted proteins | sample June2016WEW_10_1_3_FD_132986 | JGI IMG/M metagenome (GOLD analysis project Ga0187861, IMG submission 132986) | Peatland microbial communities from SPRUCE experiment site at the Marcell Experimental Forest, Minnesota, USA - June2016WEW_10_100 | ecosystem: Environmental > Terrestrial > Soil >...
AACAGCTCGGCCGCCCCTGGATCGACAAGGTGCTGCGCGCGGCCAAGGACGCAGAAGCGGCATTGGAGAAATAGCAACAGACACCCACGCTGCTGGCCAGTGAGCTGCGAGGGCGGAGGAGTAACGCCGCCCCCGCAGTAGACAGTCGGGGCAGGACAGCCTTACAAATTGGCACGTAAGGGGCTTGGTTGACGTGGTGGTTCGAACCCTTGTCCACCTACGAGACATTTTTCCAGGACAAGGAGATCGAGTGCGACCCGTGTCCGTCTATGCGACGCGAGTTGCTCCGCTGGCTCTCCGAGAGGTACGGGCTTCGCTTCCACCGTCGGGTGTTCGACGGCGAAGATCTGGGTAACTCAGTCTTGGTCGTGATCAACGGCCAAGATGCGCGCCACCGTGCGGGGCTCGAGACGCGCCTCGGGCCGGCAGACGTCATCTCCATCCTACCCATGATGGCCGGAGGCAATGGACCCAGATTGAAGAAATAGAAAAGCGAAACGCGACCCAAACCGGATATGCCGCGGGGGCGGGTCACTGGGATCTGCCCCCGCGGCTGGCCGTGCTGGGACGGGAGGACGGACGCATGCGTGAGGCTGTCAAGCGGCTTTGGCCGGAACTCCAGTGGATCAAGGACGCGCAACTGCGCCAGCAGGTCACCGAGACCTGGATCAGGGCAATGGAGCGCAGTCCGCTCAAGCCCGACGATCTCAACCAGATCCCCTTCACGCTGCTCGTGCCCAACTGTCCGATCACCTTCATGGAGCACAAGCGCTGCGTGGTCCACATCGCGCGAAAAAGCGCCGAGGCCATGCACGAGTTCATGGGCCGCGCGCTGGCCATCGACATGGACACGGTGATCGCCGGGGCCATCCTCGCCGATGTCGGCAAGGTGCTCGAATACGAACTCGGCCCCGATGGCAAAAGCCGACAGAGTGAGCGCGGCGAGGCCCTGCGCCATCCTTTTACTGGAGTGGCGCTGGCGCTCGAGTGTGGCGTGCCCGATGCGGTGTGCCACATTATCGCGGCCCATTCGGTCGAGGGCGACCCGGTCAAGCGCACCACCGAGGCTTACATCGTGCACCACGCCGACTTCATGGCGTATCTGCCGTTCAAAAATCCGAAGAATATCAGGCAAAAGTAGGAGGGACCTTGTCCGCCACCCAAGAAATGCCAGCCACCAAAGAAACCATCACCGCCCAGATGTCTCGCTGGGCCGCCGGCATCCGCTACGAGCACCTATCCAAAGAGGCCGTCTACCAGGCCAAACGCTTCCTGTTGGACTCGGTCGGCTGCGCGTTGGGCGGCTACCAGCAACACGACGTCAAGATCGCCCTCCAGGTCCTCGACGAAATCGCCGGACGCGGCCCATCCACCGTCATCGGCACCGGCAAGAAGATCGATGCGGTCTCGGCCTCGCTTGCCAACGCGCTGATGATCCGCTGCATGGATTACAACGACATTTACTGGAAGCAGGACCCGTCGCACCCATCCGACATCTTTCCCGCCGCTCTGGCCTGCTGCGAGCGTGCCAAAAGCGACGGCAAAGAATTGATCGTTGGCCTGGTCCTCGGCCACGAATTCGGAATGCGTTTGTGCGAGGCGGCGTTCCCGGGCATCCGGGAGCGCGGCTGGCACCACGCCACCCTCACCGCTTTCGTGTCCCCGATTGTGGCCGGGCGTGCGCTGCACCTACCGTGGGAGCAGATCCAGCACGCCATCGGCATCTCCGCGAGCCGCCAATGTACGCTGGGCGCCGTCGCCGCCGGCAAGCTCACCATGATGAAGAACACGGTCGATCCCATGGCCACGCAATGCGGCGTTCTTTCGGCTCTGCTCGCGGAAAAAGGCTACACCGGCCCCGAGCACGTGGTCGACGGTAAAGAAGGGCTTGTGCACTGCTTCGGTCCCGAGTGGAAGCTGAATGTCCTTACCGATGGCCTGGGCGATTCATGGCGCATCACCCGGTGCGGCATGAAGTTCTTCCCGACCGAAGCCCTCACGCACGCGCCGATTTCTGCGGTCCTCGAGCTGGTGAAAGAAAACGACCTGCACCCTGATCAGGTCACGAAAGTTCAGATCCACTCCCTCGCTCGTGCGGTCGACATTCTTTCCGACCCCAGCAAGTACGATCCGCACACCAAAGAAACCGCCGACCACTCGCTGCCCTACGTCATCGCAGCCGCACTGGTCGACCGCCAAGTCACGCCCGTGCAGTTCACCACGGAAAAGATCATGGACCCGACCATCCGCGCGCAGTTGAAGAAGGTCGAAGTGGTCGCCGATCCTGAGATTGAGAAAGTTTTCCCAGTGCTTCAGCGCGTGATCGTGAACATCCTGACCACGGACGGGCGTTCGTTCGACAAGCAACTTGATTATCCGAAGGGCGACCCGCGCAATCCACTGAGCGACGCCGAAATTGAAGAGAAGTTTGCGGCGCTTGCCGACGGTGTGCTCTCGAGCGGGGCGCAGAAGAAGTTGAAAGAGGCCGTCTGGAACCTGGACAAAATCGGCCCCGTTAGCAAGCTGATGGCGTTAGTGGAGGCCGACGTGCGGGTGAAACGGACGGCAGCTCATCCGAAGACAAAGCAGGCCAACAAATCTAAGCTAAAGGCCAAGGTCAAGACCAAGAAGCGCCGGTGATAGCGCCGGCGTCCCGCCGGCTGTCGCGAGGGCACCGTGCCCTCGCAAATATGAGGTTGCTCTATGGGCCAGACCATCGTTGAAAAAATCGCACAGTCTCATCTCGCCGAGGGCCCGAAGCGGCCGCTGCGCACCGGAGACTTCGTCTCGATCCGCCCGTTCCACGTGATGACCCACGACAACACCTCGGCGGTCATGAGGAAGTTCTTGGCCATCGGCGCTAAAAAAATCCATGACCCGAAGCAGCTCGTCTTCACCCTCGACCACGACATCCAGAATAAAGAAGACGGGAACCTCGCCAAGTACCGTGCCATCGAGGCGTTTGCCAGGCAGCACGGTGTGGATTTCTACCCGGCAGGCTCCGGCATCGGACACCAGATCATGGTGGAGCGCGGATACGTCGTGCCGGGATGTTTTGTCGTGGCCTCCGACTCGCACTCCAATATGTATGGCGCGCTAGGCGCAATCGGCACGGCGATCGTGCGGACCGACGCCGCTGCCGTCTGGGCCACGGGTGAGTTCTGGTGGCAGATCCCGCGCAGCGTGCAGGTGGTGCTGGAAGGGAAGCTCCCGGCGGGCGCCACAGGCAAAGATGTCATTATCACGCTCTGCGGTCTCTACAACCACGACGAAGCCCTGAATGCCGCAATCGAGTTCACCGGCCCTGGCGTCGCCAGTCTGTCAATGGATTCGCGCCTCTCGATTTCCAACATGTCGACCGAGTGGGGCTCGCTGGTGGGCTGGTTTCCGGTAGACGAAGTGACTATCAACTACCTGCGCACCGTGCAGCAGCGGCTGAAGGCGCAAGGCATCGAGCGCTTCACGGAGAAGGAGATCGAGAATTGGGCTAAGAATCCGCCGCGGCCTGATCCTGACGCTGTCTATGCAGCGCGCATCATCCTCGACCTCGGCCAGGTTACGCCCCATGTCTTGGGTCCCGACACTGTTCAGGTAATGCGATCGCTTGCGGAGATGGAGAAGAGGAAGGTCGCGATCCAGAAGGCGTACCTTGTCTCCTGTGTGAACTCGCGCTTGGAGGATCTGGAAGCAGCGGCGAAGGTCCTTAAAGGCCGGAAGGTCGCGCCCGGCGTGAAGTTCTATCTCGGAGCGGCCAGCCGCTGGGTGCAGGAAGAAGTCGAGAAGCGCGGCATATGGCAAACGCTCCTCGATGCGGGCGCGAATCCGCTCCCGGCGGGCTGTGGCCCGTGCATCGGCCTCGGCGTCGGTCTGCTTGAGAGGGGCGAGGTCGGCATCTCCGCCACCAACCGCAATTTCAAAGGCCGCATGGGCTCGCCCGATGCGCAGTGCTACCTCGCTAGCCCGGAAGTCGTCGCCGCCTCTGCTGTCGCAGGTTACATCCGCGGACCACACGAGCTGGGAGACCGCGCGCCGGCTCGTGAGTACAAGGAATTTGCTGAAGGGGGAGCACCGGTCTCGGAGAAAGTCGAAATTTTGGCTGGCTTCCCGGAGCGCGTAGAAGGTCGGCTCGTCTTCATCCCGCAAGACAACGTCAACACCGACGCCATCTATGGCAAGGATTACACCTACCGTGACGACATGACGCGCGAGATGATGGCCAAGGTCGTGATGGAGAACTACGATCCCCAGTTTGCTGCGCGTACCCGTGAAGGTGACGTGATCGTCAGCGGCTTCAACTTTGGCACGGGCTCGAGTCGCGAGCAGGCGGTCACCTGCGTGAAGGCGAAGGGGATTTCGCTGGTGATTGCGGCCAGCTTCTCCCAGATCTACCTGCGCAACGCGTATAACAATGGCTTCCTGTGCGTGGAGGTTCCGGAGTTGGTGAAACGACTCCGTGAGCAGTTCGCGAAGGAGATTGCAGCGAAGGAGAGGACGATCATCCCGGGCGACAAAATCGATATTGATTTCACCTCGGGGGCGATCAATTGGCGCGGAGAGGATTTCCCGTTCCCCCCACTCGGCAGTGTGCCGCAGTCGCTCGTGCTCGCCGGGGGCGTGGAGAATTTGGTCGCGAAGCGGATAGGTTTGAGTTAACCCTGATTCGAGAAAAACCTTTAACCGCCATGACGCCAAGGCCGCCAAGGATATGATGTTCCGATCTCTCCACCGAGGAACGCGAAACCGCGCTCCTGAGGCGTTCAGAAGTTTTGTTTGTTCCCTCAATAGGCTATTTCAGTCTTGGTGTTCATGGCGCCTTGGCGGTTGAGGATTTCGGATTGGGGTTAAGTCCCTTTCTTTTGGCGGGCGGGGGCACCCGTGCTAGACGACATTCATGAGAGGAGGTGGCATTGATGGCGAAATACACGGTAGTCGCTCTGCCTGGTGATGGAATCGGCAAGCAGGTCCTGCCCGAGGCGTTACGGATTCTGAAGGCGGTGGGCTTCGACGCCGAATACATCCACGCCGACATCGGCTGGGAGTGCTGGATCAACGACGGCAACGCGTTCCCCCAGCGGACCCTAGAGTTGCTCGCCAAGCACAAGCTGGGTCTGTTCGGTGCCATCACCTCGAAGCCCAAGAAAGAAGCCGACGCCGAATTGAAGCCAGAACTGAGGGGAAAAGGCTATACCTACTATAGCCCGAGCGTGAGCATGCGGCAGCGCTTCAACCTCGCCACCTGCGTGCGCCCCTGCATTTCGTTCCCAGGCAACCCGGTGAACTTCATCCGCAAGAAAGTTGACGGCGGGTTCGAAGAGCCACGCATCAACGTGGTTGTGTTCCGCCAGAACACGGAAGGCCTGTACGCGGGTGTCGAGTGGACCAACCCGCCGGAGCAGGTGCGCGCCGCGCTCGCCACCCATCCCAAGTTCAAGCCGTTCGCCAGCACGCCCGGTCCGGATCTGGCCATCTCGCTGCGCGTCATCACCCGCAAAGGCGCGCACAAGATCGCCAAGGCCGCGTTTGAGTGGGCGAAGAAGTTTGGTTACAAATCAGTAACCATCTGCGAAAAGCCCAACGTGTTGCGCGAAACGTCGGGCATGATGGAAGAGGAAGCCAAGATCGTTGCCGAGGAGTTTCCGGGCATTGCGCTCCGCTCTACCAATATCGATGCGCAGGCGATGTGGCTGACCAAGAATCCCGAGGACTACGGCGTGGTGCTGACCTCGAATCTCTTCGGCGACGTGATCTCCGATGCGTTTGCTGGACTGGTGGGCGGCTTGGGCTTCGCGGCCTCGGGTAACATCGGCGACGAGGTGGCGGTGTTTGAGCCGACGCACGGCTCGGCCCCGAAGTATGCGGAATTGACTCCGCCCATCGTGAACCCCATCGCCATGTTCCTCTCGGCGGTGATGATGCTGGAGCACGTGGGCGAGATGGACAAGGCAAAACGCATTCGTGAGGCCATCGCCGCCGTGGTGAAAGAAGGCAGAGTGCGCACCTACGACATGATGCGCATTCCAGGCGGTGCGAAGGCCATCAGTCAGGGCGCGTCCAGCACTATTCAAATGACGGATGCGGTCCTGGCGAAATTGAAGTAGGACAATGAAATGAGCCAGACAACGGGATCCGGCCCCACAGTGCGCTGGGCTATCGGCCCCCAGCCCCCGAGGCCCGCCCGTGGCTCAGGCTTGCGCTTCCCCATCGATCGGAGTTAGACTTGGCCGCCGTTCCAGACTAACATTCGGGGTGGGCCAATCAGTGGGGGCAGGTCAAGTTGCTTCACGATGACAAGGTGCGAGAGGCTTATTTGGAGGTGTGGCCCTGAGCTTGCCGGCTTCCAACTAATCCTCCTAATCCTCATCCTTACTCAGGATGAGGAGGTAGAGAGGAGGGCCAAAATGAAAAGGCTTCTTTCAACCAGTGTATTCGCAGTGCTGGCATGGGCATTCTGTTTGGGATCTGTTGCCTCTGCCCAAGTATCGGTGGCAGTTCCAATTGAGCAGAGCGGGGCGGGGGCGGTTGTGGGGATGCGATGGATCAGAGGCGTCGAGATGGCGGTCTGACATCAACAAGAGCGGCGGCATGTTGGGAAAGAAGGTCGAGACCTTCACGCTGGATACCAAGACGGAACCTCCTGTGGCGGTGGCGGCGGTCAGAAAAGCGGTAGAGAGCAAACCCTTCGCCATCGTCGGCCCGATCTACAGCGGCTCTGCCCTCGCGTGCATGGGGGTCGCGAGAGATGCGGGGATTCCCCAGTTCGTCGGCTCCGAGTCGGCGAGTATCATCCGACAGAACAATCCGATCCGAGAACTCGGCCATGATGGTCGTGGGGTGGTTGACCAACACGGTGAATGTCAAGCGACTGGCCGTGATGTATGCGAACAATGAGTTCGGGAAAACGGGCAGGGATAGCCTCGTAAAGCAGCTCCAGCCGAAGGGAGTGCAGTTCGTAGCCGACATCGCCACGGAGCAGGGCCAGACCTCCTTCAGCGGAGAGATCAGCCGGATCAAGGCCGCGACTCCGGATACCCTCTTCGTGTACATGAATGAAGAAGAAAGCGCACGGGCGCTGCGGCAGATCAAGGAGGCGGGTCTCGATAAGCAGATGCGGCTCATAGGCTCAAGCACCTTGATGAACGTGGATGTGATCCGGCTGGCGAAGGATGCGGTCAATGGCGTGGAGGGATTCCTTGGCGAAACCTATGCGGCCCCGCCTCTGAAGTCGCTGACCGGCAGGTACGTGGCGCAATTCAAGGAGCTTCCCGACCACAACTTCTTCAAGGCCTATATGGGAATGATGGCCGTGAAGGCCACCGTGGATGAGACGAAGTCATTCGACCAGCAGAAGTTTCGAGATAAGCTGCACGACAATACACTATGTGTGAAGGATCATCCGGAGATCATGATGGATGTCCATTATTCTACCAATGGCGATCTCGAGCGACAGGGGTTCATCGTCAAGGTCGTAGACGAGAAGCACACAATTGTCAATACGCTGTCGCCTCTTCACCCAGAGTGGTTTACGGGCTGTAAGAAGTGAGCACTGGCCACAATGAAGGATCACTTCACAAAGGAGGTCCGCAATGAGAAGGATTCTCTTGATAGTTCTGTTCACTGTGTTGGGGGTGGTCCTCTGTTGGGGGTCGGATGGTGCAGCTCAACAGCAGGATAAGGTGACGATTGCCATCGTGGTCGAGCAGAGTGGTCCCGGTGCCGCGGTCGGCGCGAGATGGATCCGAGGGGTGCAGATGGCCGCGGATGAGATCAACACCGCGGGCGGTATCCTCGGAAAGAGAATTGACACGTTCATTCTCGATACCAAGACGGAGGCTCCGGTTGCGGTGGCCGCCATGCGGAAGGCCATCGAAAGCAGGCCGTTTGTGGTGATGGGACCCATCTTCAGCGGCTCGACGCTGGCGGTAATGGGCCTGGTCAGGGATGCGGGTATCCCTGAATTCGTGGGCTCCGAGTCGCCCAACGTCGGGAAGCAAAACCCCGCCAATAACCCGAACACCTTTCTGGGAAGCCTCAATGTCGAACTGAGCATGCAAAAGGTAGCGAAATGGATCGGGGAGGTGTTGCAGGCGAAGAAAATCGCCCTCATCTGGGCCAACGACGAGCTCGGCAAATCGGGGCGGGAGGCGCTGAAGAAACTCCTGGAACCTCAAGGCATCCAGTTCGTGACGGACATCTCTACGGAATTGGGGCAATCCTCCTTTGCGGGAGAACTGAGCCGGATCAAGGCTTCGGGCGCTGACACACTCTTCATCTATATGCACGAGGAAGAAAGCGGGAAGCTCCTGCCTCAGGTGCGGGAACTAGGGCTGGACAAACAAATGAGGATAGTCGGGCACGATACCTTGCTCACCGAAGATACGCTCCGGCTGGCCAAAGATGCTGCTAACGGGGTGGTGGGGCACGTGGGACTGAGCCCAGTGGCCGCCCCGCTGAAGCCGGTGGCTGACAAGTATCTGGCGAAGTACCAGGAGCTGCCGGATCACAACTTCTACAAGTCGTATATCTCCATGCACCTCATCAAAGGCGTGGTCGAGCAGAACAAGTCCTTTGACCAGCAGAGATTCCGAGAGAAGCTCAAGAACAATACCTTCTGCGTCAAGGACTATCCGAGGCTTCTGATGAACGTCCACTATGACGAAAGAGGCGATCTCGATCGCGAGAGTTTTCTCATCAAGATCGAGAACCAGAAGCAGGTGATGGCCGGCATCCTGGGGCCCCTTCACGCCGAATCGTTTGCGGGCTGCAACAAGTAGTCCCTGGAGAAAGGAGGTGCCCCATTGGAGGCCGAATTTTCCACGGCCTCCAATGGGGCTACTTAGGGATATGGTAGAACAACTCTTGATCAAAGGGCTTTCTCTCGGCGCAATCTACGCCATGATCGCCATTGGTTTCTGCCTGCTTTGGCAGACCTCTCGGTTGGTGAATTTTGCCGAAGGGGAGTTTGTCACCATCCCCGCCTTTCTTATGGTGCTATTCTATAGCGTGCTCGCGGTCCCCTATCCGCTGGCCATCCTGATCGCGATTATTCTTGCCGCTGCCCTGCTCGGTTTTGTGATGAAAAAGACCCTGGTGGATGCCCTGATCGCGAGAGGGAACGTGCCTTTCGTCGTCACTACCATTGCGCTTGGATTCTTCGTCAGAGACTTTCTGACCGTATTTGCGACGCCTGAGGCACTGAATTTCCCGAGTATGATTCGTCAAACACCTCTCCAATACGCCGGAGCGACCTTTTCGTCTCTCGATCTCTGGAATATCCTCATGGCTGCTTTCGTGATTGTGGCGTTGAACTTTTTCATCCGAAAGACAAAACCGGGCAAGGCCCTGCAGTCTGTGGCTCAGAATCGGGAGGCGGCTGCCATCATGGGGATCGATCCGCAGAGGATGATCCTTCTGGCCTTCACCATCAATGCAGTCCTGGCGGCCTTTTCTGCGGCCCTGGCTGCCCCGATTTACATGGTGAAATACGACATGGGGAATGAACTGGGCTTGAAGGCCTTCTATGCTGCCATCATCGGGGGATTCAATCAGGTACGAGGCGCCTTATTGGGGGGCTTGCTCATAGGGCTGATCGAGACGTTTACTGCGGCCTACATCTCGACGCAGTACAAGTCGGGATTCGTCTTGCTTGTGCTGATCGGGGTAATCCTCTTCAGACCGCAAGGTCTGCTCGGGACCAAGGAACAATAAGATGATCCGTTCCATGATTCGCGGTTACTGTTTCCCCCTGAATATAGAGCTGCCCATGAAAGAGGTATCCGGAGGGATTGGGTTCTCACGGAGCACACGATAAGAGTCGCGCTTTTCTCCTATGGAAAGGTAGACAGGGAGAAGGTCAAGCGAAAAATGCGATTACAAAATGTCGTGATCGGGTGGGGGTGCATGCTTGGTCTTCTTCTGTTACCGGTCGTCATTTTTAAGTCGCAATACCTTCTGTACCTGTCCAGCTTGACCTGCGTCTATATGATTGTTGCCTGCGGGCTCAACATCATCTTGGGCTACGCGGGGCAGATTTCACTGGCCCAGGCCGGTTTCTTGGGAATCGGCGCCTATGTCTGTGCGCTTCTCGGTCCTACCTTCTCTTTCTGGGTGGCCCTTCCCCTGGCGGGCGTGATCTGTTTCGTGATCGGGTTGGGTCTCGGATTTCCGTCGTTACGGGTGAAGACTCACTTTCTGGCTATGGTGACCATAGGATTCACCGTCATTGTCTACCTCATTCTCACGAATGAGCAGAAGTGGACCGGAGGCCCCTTCGGGATTTTCAACATTGCCCGACCCAAGATAGGCCCGCTGTCATTCACCTCGCCCGCCGGCTATCATATTATTGTGGCGCTCGTCACCTTCATCATATTGCTCCTTGCCTTTTGGGCCTTGAATTCACAATGGGGGAGGGCCTTCAAGGCGATTCGCGAGAATGAGGGAAGGGCCGAGATGCTCGGGGTGAACCTGCGCAATTACAAACTCATGGCTTTCGCTATTGGGTCGGGGTTCGCCGGAATCGGTGGGGCGTTGATCGCGCCGCTCTTTGGTTATATCGATCCGACGATGTTTGCGCTCGGATTTTCGTTCCAGTGCCTCTTGATGGTGGTCGTCGGAGGAATCGGGCGGTTTGAAGGCCCCCTGCTTGGCGCCATGATTGTGGCGCTCTTGCCCGAACTCCTGCGGGTGACGGAAAAGTTCTTTCCGATTATTTTTGCTTTGGCGGCAGTGCTCATCATGGTGTTTCTCCCGAAAGGCTCGGTGAGCCTTATCGATTGGGTCTATAAGGAGCTGACTGGGAAAGAGGAACCCCAATTGACCAAATAGAGGGTGGGAGCATATGAAGGCATTGGAGGTCGAAGGGCTAAAGAAGTCGTTCGGGGGATTTGCGGCACTAAAGGGGGTCGATCTCTGTGTCAATGAGGGGGAGCTGTTTGGATTAATTGGCCCCAATGGGTCGGGAAAAACGACCTTTTTCAACTGTGTGACAGGCATTCTCAAATGCTCAGATGGAAAAGTGCTATTCAAGGGAAAAGAGATTACCAACAAAGGTCCCGATGCTATCTACAAGATGGGCATTGGAAGAACGTTCCAATTGATCGAAATGTTCCCTGGCATGACGGTGATGGAAAATATGCTGGTGGCTATTCAGGAGAGCCAAGGGAGCATGCTCAATCGGCTCTTCCGCATACGGGAAGAGGGGAATGAAAAAAGGGCGCTTGAATTATTGGACTTTCTACGGATCTCGCAGCTCAAAGATGAATTGGTAAGGAATCTCTCGTACGGACAGCAGAAGCTCTTGGATTTCGCCATGGTGCTGATGTCGAAGCCGGATCTGATTCTTTTGGATGAGCCAACTTCCGGTGTAGAGATCGAGATGCGCCACGAGATAATGCGGTTAATCAAGGAGTTGAATGGCCAGGGGAATACGATCGTCGTCATTGAGCACAACATGGATGTCGTCATGAATCTATGTGGCAGGATCGTGGTGCTGGACTCCGGAGAGAAGATTGCGGAGGGCGCTCCCGGGGAAATTCAGAATAATCCGAAAGTCATTGATGCTTATTTCGGCGTGGAGGAATAGTGCTAGAAGTCTGCGAACTCGTCTCGGGATACGGGAAATCAGAGGTCCTCCGAGGAATCAGCCTGAGTGTCAAGAAGGGCCAGATTGTCACCATTATTGGCCCCAATGGCGCAGGAAAGACCACCTTATTCCGCACCATTTTCGGACTCCTCCAAACCCAGAAAGGTAAGATTGTTTTTGAGAATGAAGACCTGTCGAAATTGCCCCCTATGGCACGCATCCAGAAAGGAATTGCGTTGGTTCCTCAGGGGAGATGTGTGTTTCCGGACTTGAGCGTCCTAGAGAACATGGAGATGGGGGCGTACACCGTAAGGGATAAGAAGCAGGTCCAGGAGAACATGGAAGAGTGCTATCAGTTATTCCCCACATTGCGGGAGAGAAAGAGGCAAAGAGCCGCTACACTGAGCGGCGGCGAACAGCAGATGCTTGTCATTGCCCGGGCGCTCATGAGCAAACCGCGATTCATCATGTTGGATGAGCCGTCCTTGGGCATCTCTCCGCGTCTCGTAAGGGAGATCTTCAGAACGATCGAAACCATCAATAAGAGGACTGCGACGACGATTTGTGTGGTCGAACAGAATGCCAATATCGCCCTGAAGCTCGGCCATTTCGGTTATGTCATGGAAGGTGGGCAAATCAAAATGAGCGGCTCTACCCAGGAGCTGATGAATGATGAGCGTGTCAAACACGCCTATCTCGGGAAATGAGAGGGAGCAGGAATTCTGCAAAGGAGCGCGGACGGTCTTGGAGGATCGCTTCATGAAGAAAATTCTGGTCCTGCATGGCGTGAATCTGAACATGTTCGGGAAGCGGGACCCGGCTGAGTACGGAACGGTCACCTTCGATGAGATCAACCAGCGTCTCTACGCTCTCGCCAAGGAGCTCGGCGTGGAGCTGGAAACCTTCCAGACGAATTTTGAGGGAGAGATCTGCGAGAAGATCCACAAAGCGCACCTCGCGGGAGTGGATGCGGTGGTCATCAACGCGGGCGCGTGGACCCATTACAGCATCGCCCTGCGGGACGCCCTGGCGATGTTGAAAGTTCCCATCATCGAATGCCATATGTCGAACATTCACGCGCGAGAAGAGTTCCGGCACGTGTCGCATATTTCTCCCCTGGCGAAAGGGATCATCGCCGGATTCGGACTCCACAGCTACCTGCTGAGCCTGCGGGGTGCCTGGGAGTTGATTTCGGACAAACGGTAGCGGGAGCCAGCCTGTCAGGATATTGGCCTTCCGCCCCACACTGAGGACTGCCAGGCTCCCCGCTTAGTGTTGCGCGCCCCGGTATTCCTCACTTGGCCGTTCCGGTCACCACTCCGCCCCTGGTGAGACTGGTTTTCGACAAATCAGCAGACATGCTCGCAGGTCGTTTTCGGCCCTAGACAACTTCGCCGCGGGCCGCCCTCATGCCACCGGAGCGCCGGGTGTCAGCGCGTCGATCGCTTGACATGTGACTGGCGTAGGGCGATGGGCCCGCAGCGGGGGGGTCACAGGGCGGCGAAATACTCCTTGACGGGCCGCGTCGGCTACCGTAAGTTCATCGGGCTCCTGTTGGTAATCCCAAGGCGATGGCGATGAAAGAAGGCAAGCGGAACATCATTCTCGGCGGCTTCATGGCGACAGGAAAGTCCTCGGTCGGGAGACGCCTGGCCATCGTGCTGGGGTATGACTTCCTGGATCTAGACACGTTGATCGCCGCGGAAGCCGGAATGCCGATCTCCCAGATCTTCACCTCGCAAGGAGAAGGCGCATTCCGGGCTCTCGAGGCCCGCATGGTGGAACGGCTCGCCAGTCGAACGGGTTGCGTTGTGGCCACTGGGGGTGGAACCATTGTGAATCCGCGCAACCTGGAGGCCCTGAAGCGGAGCGGCGTGGTCGTCACGCTCACGGCGGATCCCGACACGATCTCGGCACGGATTGGACCGACGGACGATCGGCCGATGCTCTGGGGAGGGGACAAACGGGAGCGGGTCCGGCAGCTCTTGGAGCAGCGGGCCGACGCGTACGCCAAAGCAGACCTAATTGTGGATGCTTCGGCCCACACCATCGATCACGTGGTCAACCACATCCTGGACTTCCTGACCCTGCATCACGTGATCGCGCGGCGGACAACCGTCAACCTTCCGTCCATGGCCGAGAGCCTCCGCATCGTTCTGGGACCGCGATCCCACGAGGTGATCATCGGTCCGGGGCTCTTGGGAGAGGTAGGGACACTGGTCAAAGGGTTGGGCCTGGCTCAGACTGGGATCCTGCTCACCAACCCCGACGACAATAAGTTGTTCGGCGAGCGCTTGGTCCGGTCGCTCGCAGATGCAGGCTTCACCGTCAAGTGCGTCGAACTCGCGGAGCGGGAAGAGGCCAAAGGGCTCGAGACACTTGGATGGTTGTACCGGCAGATGGCGTCGCAACGGCTGGAGCGGCGATCGCCGGTGTTCGCCCTTGGCGGCGTTGTGACGGGAGAAATAGCCGGGTTTGCCGCCGCCACGTATCTCCGAGGCCTGCCGCTGATTGAGATCCCCACCTCACTCATCGCGCAGGTGGACACCAGCATTGGGGGCAAGGTTGGTGTGAATCTCCCCGAGGGAAAGAACCTGGTGGGTGCCTTCTACCAACCGCGCCAGGTAATCACGGACGTCGAAACCTTGGCCTTTCTCCCGGCACGGGAATTCCATGCGGGGTTGGCCGAGGTGGTGAAGATCGCCGCCATCCGCGACCGAGAGCTCTTCGAATACCTCGAGCAGAACGTTGAGGAAGTGCTTTCGCAAGATCTACGGGCCCTAGTCCGGCTTGTACGCCGTGCCTGCGAGATCAAGGCATCTATCGTGGAGGCAGACGAGTGGGAGACCGATGTCCGATCCATCCTCAACTTCGGCCACACGGTCGGGCACGCCGTGGAGGCGGCGGCAGGGTACCAGGGGCCGAACCACGGTGAGGCAGTGGCTATGGGGATGGTGGTGGCCGCCAGCATGGCGGTCCGGAGGAGGATATGCCCTGTGGAGGCGCTGGACCGTCTGAAGAGGCTACTGCAGGCGTTCGGTCTGCCTACGAGCCCCCTGGTCGATGCTGCGGAAATTCTGCGCTTCGTGCGATACGACAAAAAGATTCAGGACCGTCAGGTCCGGTTTGTCCTGCTCCAGGGCATCGGAGACTCGGTAGTCGCGTCGCTTGACTCTCTGGACGAAGTGGAGGCGGCGTTGAAAGCGTGCGCCTGACCTTGAACGGCCGCGACAAATTCTCCGTTCGGGACTCCGAAGCTTGCCGCCGCCAGACGTGAAACTCGGTAGTCAGGAGGCACTCTCTCCCCCATGGATGCACTGCGCGTGAACCTCAAAGGCCGGGCGTACGATATCCTCGTGGGGGCGGACCTGTTGCGTCAGGCTGGTAAGATGATCCGACGGCTCGAGCTCGGGCGACGCCTCGGGCTCGTGACGCATCCGGCACTGGCGGAAACATACGGCTATGTGCCGGCCGTCGTTTCCTCGCTCCGCGAGGCTGGTCACGAGGTGAGCCCGGTCATCGTGCCTCCCGGAGAGGAAAGCAAGTCCCTGGATCAAGTAACCCGCCTGTGTCGCGAGCTGGTGCAGGCCGGGCTGGACCGGGGGTCGGCCGTCCTCGCGCTCGGGGGCGGAGTGATCGGGGACCTCGCCGGATTCGTGGCGGCGACACTCTTTCGGGGCATCGCCTTCGTCAACCTCCCGACCACACTCCTGGCCCAGGTGGACAGCAGCGTCGGAGGCAAGACGGGTGTAAACCTGCCTGAGGGAAAGAACCTGGTAGGCGCGTTTCATCAGCCGCGGCTGGTGCTGACGGATGTCCTGACGCTCCGGACGCTGCCAGAGCGGGAGTTCCGGTCGGGCCTGGCCGAGGTCGTGAAGCATGCCATGATCGTCGATGCGGCCTTCTTCGACAGCCTAGAGCGGCAGGCCGACCGCATCCTGGCCCGGGATCGCGATGCGCTCCAGGGGATGGTTGCCCGCTCTTGCGCCATCAAGGCGAGGTTTGTCGAGGACGATGAGCGGGAAGGGGGTCTGCGGGCCGCATTGAACTTCGGGCACACCGTGGGTCACGCCATCGAGGCGGCTCTGGGCTACGGGGCAATCACGCACGGGGAGGCAGTCGCGCATGGCATGGTGGTGGCCACGGCCCTGTCGGTCCGGCGGGGGCTGTGTCCGGAGGGGGATGCGCGCCGGCTGCGGGAACTCCTGGGGCGCTTCGGCCTCCTTGACGCACCGCTGCCGCCGCCGGAAGCCCTGGAAACATACATGCTTAGCGATAAGAAGGCGCGCGATGGCGTGCTCCAATTCGTGTTGACACGTGGGGTGGGAAGTGTTACCTTCGCGCCGGTTTTCGACCGCGAAGAGCTGCGGAAGGGCCTCCGCGAGGTGCGCTGATAGGTCCCCATGAGAAACTGATGACGGACAACGGAGGAGAGCCGTCGGCCGGCTCCCTGTCATCAGTTGTGGGTCTTGCAGTGGGGTAGAGGGGGCCCGATTTTTGGGGGGTGGGGGGGTGCAAGAGCCCGCCAGGTCTGAGCAGGATCCCGACCCTCGGGTCTTTGCCCGGCTCGCCGACGCGTACCGCAAGGAAGGCCTGCTGGACGAGGCGATCCAGATCTGCCGCGATGGCCTCGCCGCCCATCCCGGCTACGCCGGCGGGCGGGCCGTGCTGGCGTGCGCGCTGCTGGAACGGGGTGCGCTGGACGAGGCCGAAGAGGAGTTTCGTCGCGTCCTGGAGCAGGCGCCGGAGCACCTGCCGGCCCTCAGGTTCCTGGGCGACATCTCCGCGACGCAGGGGCGCGCGGACGAGGCTCGGCGCTATTACGAGCGGGTGCTTCGCCTCAACCCCGGCGATCCCGAAACGCAGGATCGCTTGGCCGCCCTGCCCGTGATCCCGGAGGCCGGCGCCTCCGAGGAATCCGTCCCGGCTTCCGGATGGAATCGAGATCCCCTGGCCAGCCCAACCCTGGCTGCCCTGTACGCATCCCAGGGCCACACGGACGTGGCAGAGGCGATCTACTCTCAGCTCGGACGACGGCCGGGCGAGGCGGCCTCGGCCGCGACCGGTGGAGACATCTTAGGGCAGGCTGCGCCAGGCTCTCCCGTGCTGGAGAAACTTCTCTCGCTGCGCGAGGCGGCACGCAAGGTCCGGGAGGCGGGAAGACCCGACGCAGGGGGGAATGCGAGCCATGACCCCTGATCTGGCGAGCACGGTGGCGAATCTGGCCCAGGCGGTGGGGGACGGGCAGGGGGCCCTGCTCATGGCTCTGGACGGTGTTCCTGTCGAGCAGACGGCGCCGCCCGGTGGGACGGACCTGGAAGCCATCGCCGGCGAGTACGGAGGTCTCCTGCGCCAGGCGCTGGCGCTGGCGGCCGAACTGGACTGTGGGGTTCCGCAGCGCTTCAGCGTGCGAGGAACACATCGTCGCGTCGTTTTCGCCTTTGCGCCGGGCGATCTGGCCGTAGGCGTGGAGGCAGGTCCCGCGAGCTTGTGCGGTCAGATGCGACACGCCGTCGCCCAGGCCGCGGGACAGCTCGGCGAATTATAGCCGCGGTCCGTAGTCTCCGCGGGCGGACCACGCGGGCATCGTTCCACAGCCACGGCATGATGCCGTTTTTTGTTTCTGACGACGGGGGATCCGTGGCGCGCATCCTCATCCTGAACGGCCCGAACCTGAACCTCCTGGGCACGCGCGAGCCTGACGTGTACGGCTCCCTGACACTGGCGGAGATCGAGACGGCGGTGCGGCGCCTGGCGCGCCAGCTTCATTGCCAGGTACGCTTCCGGCAGCACAACGGGGAGGGGGAGCTGATCGAGGCATTGCACGAGGCCATGGGCTGGGCGGACGCCGTGGTCTTCAACCCGGCGGCCTACAGCCATACCAGCCTGGCGCTCCGAGACGCCATTGCCGCCACCCGGCTTCCCGTGGTGGAGGTGCATCTGTCCAATGTCCACGCGCGCGAGACGTTCCGCCGCCACTCGCTGACCGCCGAGGTGGCGGTCGGGCTCATCGGTGGCTTCGGCGCGGACAGCTACCTGCTGGGCCTTCGGGCTGCGCTCACGCACCTGACGCTGCATCCGGCCCCCCGGCGCGCCACGCGGGGGGTGCGACGGCGGAGGAGTAAAAGCCAGTGATTTTTGCCGGTGACCTGCGACCCGGGATGAAGATCGAGGTGGATGGCGTGCCCTTCGTGGTGACCGACTATCAGTGGGTCAAGCCGGGCAAAGGGGGCGCCTTCAACCGGACGAAGCTCAAGAATATGCGGAGCGGTGCCATCGTCGAGCGGACCTTCCGCACGGAGGAGAAGCTGCCGGCCGCCGAGCTGGAGGAGAAGCGGGCCCAGTTCCTGTACCAGAGCGGGGACGAGTCCCACTTCATGGACACCGAGACCTACGAGCAGTTCTTCCTCTCGGAGGACCAGCTCGGCGACACCCGGAAGTACCTCAAGGAAGAGATGGTGGTCACGATCGTGTACCACCGGGGGAGCCCGCTGGCCGTGGAGGTGCCGACGTTCGTGGAACTCACGGTGGCGGAGACCGATCCGGGCGTCCGCGGGGATACCGCCTCGGGCGGATCCAAGCCGGCCACCCTGGAGACCGGGGCCGTGATCCAGGTCCCCCTCTTCATCAACGTGGGCGACCGGCTGCGGGTGGACACGCGGACCGGCACCTACATCGAGCGCGCATGACACCGGCTTTCGCCGCGACATGCTCGGGAGGTCCGTTCTGAGCTTTCCGGCGGAACGCTGAGAGGAGGTCGGGATGGACCTCAAGGAACTCAAGGCCCTCCTCCGTCTGATGGAGGGGAACGACGTCGAGGAGCTGGAGGTCGAGGAGGGAGGCCGGCGAGTTCGCATCCGGCGGCCGGTGCCAGGCCGGGTTCCTCCGGCGGCGATGAACCCCGCCCCGCCCGCCGCGACCGCGTCCCCGTTGGCTCTTCCGACGGCCGCGGCGGAGGCCTCAGGCCTGATCCCCGTGGAATCGCCCATGGTCGGCACGTTCTACCGGGCCCTGGCGCCCGGCGCCGAACCGTACGTTAAAGAGGGGGACCTGATCCAGAAGGGGACCGTGGTTTGCATCATCGAGGCCATGAAGCTCATGAACGAGATCGAGGCCGAGGTGAAAGGGCGAGTCGCCAGGATCCTGGCGGAGAACGGTCAGCCCGTGGAGTTTGGACAGACGCTCTTCCTTATCGAGCCCGCCTGAGGCGGACTCGGGGACCGGTCGAATCCTTGCCGTGTTTTCCAAAGTTCTGATTGCCAACCGTGGCGAGATCGCGGTCCGGATCATCCGGGCCTGCCGGGAGCTGGGCATCCGGACGGTGGCCGTCTTTTCCCAGGCGGACGCCGACGCGATGCACGTTCAGTTGGCGGACGAGTCGGTGTGCATCGGCCCCCCGCCTCCCGCCCAGAGCTACCTGCAGGTGCCCCGGATCATCAGCGCGGCCGAGATCACGGGCGCGGAGGCGATCCACCCCGGATACGGTTTTCTGGCGGAGAATCCGCAGTTCGCCGAGGTATGCGAGAACTGCGGCATCCACTTCATCGGTCCACCCGCATCCAGCATTCAGATGATGGGAGACAAGGCGGCGGCTCGACGCTTGGCCGCCAGGAACGGCGTCTCCGTCCTGCCGGGCACCGAGCATCCGGTCCGGGAGCTGGAAGAGGCGAGGCGGGCTGCGCGGGAGATCGGCTACCCGGTCATCATCAAGGCCAGCGCCGGCGGCGGGGGAAAGGGGATGCGGGTCGTCATCAACCCCGAGGGGCTGGAGTCCGCCCTGGCCACGGCCGCCGCCGAGGCCGCGGCGGCCTTCGGCGACGCCGGCGTGTACCTGGAGCGATTCCTCCCCGACCCGCGCCACGTGGAGTTCCAGATCTTGATCGATGCGCACGGCCAGGGCATCCACCTGGCAGAGCGCGACTGCTCCATCCAGCGGCGCCACCAGAAGTTGGTAGAAGAGGCGCCATCGCCGGGCCTGAACCCTTCGCTCCGCCAGACCATGGGGCAGGCCGCCCTGTCTGTGGCGCGCGCCGCCGGCTACCGGAACGCGGGGACGGTGGAGTTCCTGCTGGACGAGCGGGGCGACTTCTACTTCATGGAGATGAACACGCGGATCCAGGTAGAGCACCCGGTCACCGAGATGGTGACGGGTCTTGATCTGGTGAAGACACAGTTCCGGATCGCGGCCGGCGAGCCGCTGCCGGTGGCCCAGGAGGAGGTCCGCCTGGCGGGGCACAGCCTGGAGTGCCGGATCAACGCCGAGGACCCGGACCGGTTCCTGCCCTCGCCCGGGAAGGTGACGAACTTGCGTTTGCCCGGGGGTCCCGGCGTCCGCGTGGACAGCCACGCCTACGTCGGCTACATCGTCCCCCCTTACTACGACTCGCTGCTGGCCAAGCTGATCGTCCACGGCCGCGATCGGGACGAGGCCATCGCCCGCATGCAGCGAGCGCTGGACGAGATGCTAATCCAGGGCGTGCAGACCACGATTCCGTTCCATCAGAAAGTCCTGCGGCATCCGGACTTCCTGGCCGGGAAGACTTCGACGCGATTTCTCGAGCGCCTGACCCAGGAGCAATAGTGCTGGACCGGCTCCACCTGTGTGTAATCACCGACGCCACGCTGGCTCCCGGCCGGGATCATGCGGCCATCGCGAGGGCGGCGCTCGCCGGCGGCGCGGATATGATCCAGCTCCGCGACAAGACAGGGGACCTGCGAGCCCTCGTGCCCCAGGCCCGGGCCATTCAGGCCCTCTGCCGGTCGCTCGGGGCGGTCTTCATCGTGAACGATCGTCTGGACTTGGCCCTGGCCGCCGGGGCGGACGGCGCGCACGTGGGGCAGGAGGATCTGCCGGCCGAGGCGGCGCGGTCCCTCCTCCCCCCGGGGCGGATCCTGGGAGTCTCCACGCACAGCCGCGAGCAGGCCGAGGCGGCGCGGGAGTGCGGGGCCGATTACATCGGATTTGGCCCGATGTTTCCCACCGGCACCAAGGACACCGGGTACACTCCCCGCGGCCTGGAGGCGCTGCGCGAGGTCCGGGCGGCGGTGTCTCTCCCCATCCTGGCGATCGGCGGGATCACGCTGGAGAACGTCGCGGAGGTGATCGCGGCCGGGGCCACGGCGCCGGCCGTCATCTCGGCCATCGTGGCTGCGCCCGACATCGCCGCAGCCGCGGCGGAATTCTCCCGGCGGATCCTCAAGGCCAAGGGGCTGGGAGATGCGCGTGCCCCTGATCCCGCGGTAACTCGGTAACCACTCGCTAACACGAGAAGTGCGCTCACCCAGCAGGTGACGCTTGACAGGTCCTATCGCAGCTTCCCTCCTGCTGCCCCAGGGGATTCACGTCGTCGGACAGCGCCTGGAGCAGGAACTCTCTCCAGATGTAGAAATCGATCCAGTCGGGCTTGATCGCGCGTTCACGAAGAACTCAGGTCAGAAAGACGGCGGCGTGCAGGCGCTGACGACTTCGCAGACTTCGTCCCACGGGTTCCGGAACCGATGGGGGATCCTGCTGTCGAAGTAGTAGGCGTCGCCGGACTCCAGTACCCAGGTCTCCGAACCCACGGTGAGCTCGAGCCGGCCACGGATTACAACGCCGCCTTCCTCGGAATTGTGGCGAAGCATATCGTCTCCGGAATCAGCCCCCGGTTCGATTGTTTCATGCAAGATCTGCAAGGCCTTCGCCTCCAGGTGTCCCCCCACCTGTTTGTAGGAGAATCCGCCGCCGCCGATCTCCACCAATTCCGAGGACGAATAGACGATCTTATCCTGGATGGCCAGCTCAAACGTGAAAAAGTCGGAGAGGGAAATCGGAAATGCGTCCAGGATCTTCTTGAGCGTGGACACGGAAGGACTGGTCCGGTTCTGCTCGATCAAGGAGATGATACCGTTAGTGACAGAGGCCTTTCGTGCTAGAGCCCGCTGGGAAAGACCGTGCTTATTGCGGAGTGTCCGCAACCGTTCACCTATGTTCAATTCCACTTCTTGCTCCATTGCTGGTGTGCTCGCTCTCGGCAGCCCGATTCATTCGCCCACTTCCCGGTTGGTCATAATGGGCTTTCGCCCACCCATGTCGCATGAGAATAAGAGTGGGGGTCTGCTCCTCGCGAGCCGTGAGCCCTGGTCACAAGATTCCAATGTGCGGCGCACATGTGATCAGCGTGGTGACGCCCCTGCGCCCGCCGCAGCTCTTGTGCGCATGAGCAGTTGACTTCAGTCGACCCAACCTTCTGGTGCAAGCGGCCAACCCATGGATGGCCTAGGTAGCGACTTTATGATTTCAGCCCCTCGACTTGCCGCCGAAGGTCGTTGAGTTGCATGCCACCGGTTCCGGCTTGGCTCCAACGATCCGTTCACTATTTTAACTACGCTCTAAAAACATTTGTCAACAGATGTTTTTTTGAAGTTCTAACTTATTGAAATTACGATGGTGTTCATTCATACGACGATGTTTCAACATTTTCTTGACTAATAAATTAGACAGATGTTACTATTGCGCCGTGTCTTGACGGCTCCACGAAGTCGACTGGTTGTGGTTCGAGATGTGTGGGCGGCCGTGGGTCTCCGTCACCCCCAGATTTGGCAGCACCAACGCTACCGGCTCGGCGAGGATGGCCGCGCTCCGGTCCGCCTGAATCGTCAGCGTCCCCTGGGCGATCCCTTGCCACGCAGAGGTCTGTTCGATCAGTGGAACAGGGCCCCGAGGTTCCCCGGCTGGGTACACGCATCCGCTTCGCGCAATATCTTCAGCTTGTACTCGGCCGAGAACCGCCGCCGGGTGGCCTTGGCCAGCACCTCGACCTCCTTCACATTCCCTGCCGTGACGACCATGCCATTCGAGGCACTAACTCCCCACTCCCTCCCTATCCTCTGCCTTAAATTCCGAAGGGGGAATGTCTCATTCATATTGGCACAGATTAGCGCCATGAGAAAGAAGTGGATATTCCCGACTTGGGACCCCAGCAATCCCATCCGGCAAACCTGAGTCCCTGAGCACAGGAGGGCAATCGTCATGGCAACGAAGCTCAAGTTCTTTCTAAACGGAGAGTGGCGCAGCACCGAGAGCGGTTCGTACATGCCAGTGACCAACAGCAGCACCGGAGAGGTGATGGCTGAGGCACCCAAGTGTACCGCGGGGGAAGTCCATGCGGCGGTCGAAGCGGCCGCTGCGGCATACCCGGCTTGGCGCGATACCCCGGTCAGCCAGCGGGTGCAGGTGATGTTCAAGTACAGGGATCTCCTGGATAAGAATCTTCACGACCTCGGCGTATTGCTCGCGACTGAGATGGGCAAGACCTACAGCGAAGCGAGGGGAGACATCCTCAAGGCGATCGAGGTGGTCGAGCTCGCCTGCGCCGTGCCCGTGACCATGCAGGGGGACTCCCTGATGAATGTCTCTGCCGGGTTTGATACGGTCTCCTACCGGGAACCCCTCGGGGTCTTCGTCGGCATTGCGCCGTGGAACTTTCCGGCCATGATCCCGATGGGGTGGATGATCCCGCTCGCCCTCACAACAGGGAATACCTATGTCCTCAAGGCCGCCAGCTTCGTCCCGCAAACGGCCATGCGAATGGCCGAGCTCCTAGCGGAAGCCGGTCTGCCCGCGGGGGTGCTCAACCTGGTGACTGCGGGACGCGAGGAGGCGGAGCTCCTGCTCAAGCATCCCAAGGTCCGCGGGGTCACCTTCGTGGGCTCGACCGCGGTGGGCCGCCACGTGTACGCCGTCGCGGCAGCGCACGGGAAGCGGGTCCAGTGTCTCACCGAAGCCAAGAACCACGCCCTGGTGCTTCGCGATGCCCCCGTGAAGGCCACGGCCCAGCGCATCATTAATTCGGCGTTTGGCTGCGCGGGGGAGCGCTGCATGGCGCTTCCCACCCTCGCAGTCGAGGAACCCATGGGCGATGCGCTCGTGACCGCCATCGTGGAGCTCGCCAAGCGGCGCCGGCTCGGTCCGGCCTGGGAGGCGGGCACGGAGCTTGGGCCGCTCGTCACCGCCGAACACCGAAACTCTGTGGTTGGGTGGATCGAGAAGTCCATCTCGGAAGGAGCCAAACTGGTGCTGGATGGCCGGGACGTCAAAGTGCCCGGGTGTGAGGGCGGCTACTTCCTTGGCCCGACCGTCTTCGATCACGTGACCGGAGACATGAGGTGTGGCTGGGAAGAAGTGTTCGGACCGGTCCTGTATATCAAGCGCATCAAGAACTTCGAAGAAGGCGTGCAGTTAATCAATGCCAGCGAATTCGCCAACGGGGCGTCGATCTTCACGCAGAGCGGGTATTACGCGAGAGAATTCGCCCGGCGGATTGACGGCGGCATGGTGGGAATCAATGTGGGGATTCCGGTCCCCATGTCGGTCTTCCCTTTCTGTGGGCACAAGAACAGCTTCTTCGGCGACTTGCATGTCATGGGGCGAGATGGGATTGCCTTTTTCACTGAAACGAAGGCGGTCACGAGCTATTGGTTCAGTGAGGCGGACTTGCAAGGGGAGAAAGTTGGAACCTGGGAGGGCACGATTACCCGAGCCTGAAGAAGGATCGACGCCCGATCGTCAAGCGCGTCGGCAACGTCCTGCGCCGCGTGAGGGAGTTTCTTACAATTCGGCCGGAAAGGAATCTGGGGAAGGCGGTCCGGAACGTCCAAGATGGGGAGCGACGCGCTAGGGGCAAAGCTTAGCAGAGAGGCGTTCGTCTCCGAGACGCGAGCCAGGAGGAAAGAAATAGGGAGTGCAATGCCGATTGGCCGCTGACCGGAACCTCAAGGACTGGTCCCTGACACAGAAAGCGCAGCGCTGGGAACACCGGACAACTTACAGGAGGGCGGAAGAATGTCGCAGATGGCCTCGGAGATCATCCCCGGGAAGCAGATCGTGGATCTGTGCAAGCGATACACATTGTTCTCGTGGTCCGCGCAGGATGCGGTAAACCCGATCCCGATGGTGCGAGCTGAGGGTGTCTATTTCTGGGACGCCGACGGGAAGCGCTACATCGACATGTGCTCGCAGTTGATCTGCAGCAATCTCGGCCATGGCGACCGCCGGGTGATCGCGGCGATCCAAGCGCAAGCGGAGCACCTGGCCTACGCTGGGCCGTCCATGGCCACGGAGATCCGCGCGCAGATCGGACCGATGCTGGCAGCCCATACCCCGGGCGATTTGAACCGATTCTTTTTCACCCTCGGCGGTGCGGAGGCCAACGAGAATGCAATCAAGCTGGCCAGGCAGTTCACTGGCCGGTCCAAGATTATTACCCGCTACCGCTCGTACCACGGGGCAACCGCGGGCGCGATTTCGCTCACGGGCGATCCCCGGCGTTGGGCGAACGAACCGGGCATTCCAGGCATCATCCGCGTATTGGACCCCTACCAATACCGGTGTGCGTTCTGCAAGGACAACCCCGAGGGATGCACGCTCGACTGCCTGCATCATGTCGAAGAGATCATGGGGTATGAAGGGCCCAAAAATATCGCTGCGGTGTTCATCGAGACGATCACAGGAACCAACGGTCTGATCATTCCCCCCGAGGGGTACCTCCAGGGGCTGCGCCAGCTGTGTGACCGCCACGGGATCCTGCTGATCTGTGACGAAGTGATGTGCGGTCTCGGGCGCACAGGGGAATGGTTCGCCGTCGATCATTGGCACGTCGTGCCTGATATGATCACGATGGCGAAGGGCCTGACGTCGGCCTACCTGCCGCTTGGCTGCGTGGCCGTGAGCGAACGCATTGCCGAATACTTTGGGAAGAATGTGTTCTACGGTGGCCTGACGTATAACGCCCATCCGATGAGTCTGGCGGCCGCCGTGGCCACGCTCCAGGTGCTGGAGGGGGACGACCTGATCGGGAACGCCAGGCGGATGGGGAAGGTCATGGCGGAATTGCTCGAGGAGATCCGGAGGAAGCACCCCTGCGTGGGGGATGTGCGGTCCATCGGTTTGTTCGGCGCTGTCGAACTCGTGCGAAGTCGCAAGACCCGAGAGCCGTTGGCGCCATTTAACGGGACCAGCCCGGAGATGAACCGCTTGGCGGCCTTCCTAGGAGAGAACGGGTTCTACACGTTTATCCATTGGAACATGGTGTTTACGAGTCCGCCGCTGACCATCACGGAGGGACAATTAAAGGAGGCCTTCGCCATCCTCGACCGGGGGTTGGAGATCACAGACCACTCAGTCGTCGAGTAGCGCCGATCGCCGGGGGTCCAGGTAATTGAAGAGCCGTCTCGCCCCCAATGAAGAAATCCTAGCTGGGCCCCTGATCGAAAGGAGCTCCGATGCCCATCACAGATCATCCGACGGAGCGCCGCAATCGGGCCGTCCTCCGCGGCGTCAGCAACCTGCACCCGCTCTTCATCGCCAAAGCAAAAGGGGCGCTCCTCACCGACGGGGAGGGCCGGGAGTACATCGACTCCGCCGGGGGCATCGGGGTCAACAACGTCGGGCACCGGCACCCCAAGGTCCTCGCCGCCATCCGGGAGCAGTTCGAGGTTTACCTGCACCCCTGCTTCCACGTCATATGATGTAGGAGCCGTACATCGAGCTGGCCGAGCGGCTCAATCAGATCGTGCCCTGCCGGGGGGAGCGGAAGACGTTGTTCGTCAGCTCCGGCGCCGAGGCCGTGGAGAACGTCGCCAAGATCGCGCGCTACTACAGGCGCCGTGCGGGGAGGCGTACTTCGAGGGGAACTTCTTCAAGCGTCAGATCGATCCCGAGGAGGTGGCCGCAGTCATCCTGGAGCCGGTCCAGGGCGAGGGGGGCTTCATCACCCCGCCAAGGCGGAGGCGCTGGGCCGGCGCGTGCGGGAGGAACTCCCTTGACTTTATAGCCGCTGCGAGCTCCATACGTGCCGCTCGCCCAGGTCTGGGCTCGCCGCGGCTCCAGCGCCGGTGATCCGGCGCTCGAGCATCAGGCAGAGCGTGTGGTACCAGTGCAGTTCGCGTTGACTCATGAGAAGCAGAGATGGGTGTGGGGTCGTGGGGCCGTCCCTGGCGAGAGGGAGAGCTCATCAGCCCAAACCTCACCCTGAGAATATCATTGAACCGTTAGACCCTGAGAGAATTATCCTCAAAAAAGCGCGAAGCTGACCATTTTTCGTAGGGCTCTAGACGTGGCAGCGAATGGCCCACTTGCAAGAACGAAACTCTCGAGGAGCCGCAGCCATCCGGTGGCGCGCGTTTTCGGCAGGAACTCGTCCCCGCGCTCGGGAGGGGTACCTGCAAGTATTTTCGGGATCAACCAGCGCAGCTTGAGCTTGTTGCAGAAACGCTGGA
>Ga0187861_10001252_pt1 | contig 26745 bp, 21 predicted proteins | sample June2016WEW_10_1_3_FD_132986 | JGI IMG/M metagenome (GOLD analysis project Ga0187861, IMG submission 132986) | Peatland microbial communities from SPRUCE experiment site at the Marcell Experimental Forest, Minnesota, USA - June2016WEW_10_100 | ecosystem: Environmental > Terrestrial > Soil >...
ATGGGATAACCGAAATCAGGGCGACTGTAGTCATTCCACACGATCCAGGGCACGTGCTTCTTGGCAATGGTGGACTCTGGCGCCGCATAGGCATAATTGGCGCCAAAAGCCACCTGAAAGCCCAGGTCTTGAAGTTGCTCGCTCAGCCATTTGACCCCATGAGGGAATAAGCCCTTATCCTCCTGGTCTTCCCCAAATCCGAAATGATCCGCCAAATCCCCCGGCCCGAAGCGCTGCACCTGCCATTCCCCAACGCCGAATACTTTTACGCCGTAGCCGTTCAGGATTGATTTCTGCAAGAGTTTGGCTTGCTCAAGGGTGTCCGCCTCAGAAATCTTATCCCCGTAAACGTACCAAGTGTTAAGCAGGCTGGTATGAACGTCATGGATGAATTGGGGACGAACCACTTTCACCGCTGCGTCTGCCCACTCCTCCAGCATCACCAAAGGGTCATGCCCGAAGTCCATCAGTACGCTCTCGCTCCGTAGCTCCCCGTCCTTCGGCCTGTACCCGTTGTAATGCGCGACCGCTGATACTCCGATCTCATTAGGGGCCAGATACTGCGAGTTCACTGAACTGCTGGCGCGGTAAAAGGAGAAAGAACCCAATGCCAAGGCTTCCTCGACCATCGGTTCGTACCACACGGAAAGGTTCGCGCTACTCCAACTCCTCACTCCCATTTCCCATACCCCTGAGTCTCCGCCCGCCGACCCCTGGTTCACATAAACCCGCGCCTTGAACGCTGAACGCACGCTTACTTTCCCTTCAACCGGCGCCACATCACCCAACCTGTAATCCCCGCGCTCTAAGTATGCCGTAGCGCTCGCCCAAGGCCGCCCGCTGTATAGATTCAATTCGTATCGCAGACTTGGATCCCCACTGCCGTACGCGTAATTGATAACCAGTCGCTCTCCTCGTCCGACCGGGTCTTCGAAGTTTTCCCGCCGCGCTTCAACGCGCGTTGCGTCACGCGCGGAGATCTTTCGACTATCCTTCTGGAAACTCGGGCCGGCGTCATACAGCCTTAGACCACCACTGGTCAGCGGCAGCGCCTCGAATTGCCCCGTACGGTGATTGAACACAATCCGCACCAAACCATTGTCCAACACGTCTTGGTCCTGTCCCTCCACCGAAGCAACGCTCGCCGTAAGAGACAACACCATGAAGCCGAGAATGATTGCGAATTTGTTGTCCATGTAGTTTCTCTCCTGGTAGCAACTATGATGCGGCTGCCGATCAATGCTCGGCCCGCCCTCCCCCTTGAAGTCATAGCCTCAAAATCCTCAGGATTCGCCCGCAATTCATTTTAGCCGCCGGCCAACTCCCTTAGGATCGTCAGGCTCTCGTTCACGATGACATCGGAAGCCTCGACGGAAAATGGCGAGGCTTCCACCTCATAGCCTCCTTCCGCATACGCGGTCCGCGAGGGGATGTACCCAAAACCCCCATGGGAATACCCCGAAAACAGAGTATGAGCAAAAGGAGAACTTGACACGATCGCTTGGTTAATTTCCGTAAAGGGTTCACCCGCGATCGCCAGTAAAGCTACAGGTCCAATGCGGATACCCTGCAATGGCCAATCGATGTCGGTTTTGCCGTAATAGAGGCGGGCATAATCAGCTCTCCAACCGGCCTGGGTCGCTCTCGCCGTCGCCCGGCGGATTTCATCCTCGTTTCCTTCTTTTCGCGCCCGTTCGAGTTCTTTCCGGGCTGCCTCGGCTTCTGCCTCCAATTCAGCTGGCGGCCTTCTCTGTTTGAGCGGGAGTTTGAGCAGACGCCAAATGACTCGCAACTCCGCTTCATCCGGTTCCGTCGGACGGTCTTCGTAAAGCGCAATCGGCGCCCCGGACTGGAGAATCCCCTGGAATTGCTCCTTCCTAGGTAATGTCTCAATGCTTGTTGCCGCTTTTGCGGATTCTAAACCCAATAACAGGCCAAGATGGCGATAGATCTTCAAGTCTCCTGTGAAACCGCGCCGCGGGGTCAGATTCCCAGTCGCGCCCTGAAGAAACAGACAGAGACCTCCCACTTCTCTCTCCACCGTTTGCCTTGTAACGCCCGGGTAGTCCGGGGTGAAATATTGGCACTGCCAAGCCATTGTTGTCGGGTGGCAGGCATAATGAACGATTGTGGCAACGGGGTTTTCCGCGAGATCATCAAAGCGCACGACGCGCACTGTAGGATCAACGGGACCATCCCAGTTCCTCCCTACCACCACGCCATCGTCCGGTAATCTCAAGCGACGATTGACGTTGATTTCGCATCTGCCCAAGGCGACACCAAGCCGCACCGGCTTAAGGTTCTGCTGTGCCTTCCACACTGCACTGGCAATGCGAAGGGGCAGCGCCTCCAGGTAGCTTAAGACCATGTCCAGTCCCTCCGTGATTGACTTCAGGCGGAAGGTGTTCGGTCCGGAGTGGGTATGAGTCCAGGACAGTCGAATGTGCTCGTGGGGAAGCCCTGTTAAGTTGACCACTGCATCCATGATCTTCCGGGCAAAATCCGCTTCAAAACCTATGAGGTCGATGTCGACGATGGCGACCGAATTCACCAAACTCTTCAGGACTAGGGCTGTAACGTACAAAGGCATGTCTGCGTCAAGCCCGCGCTGGTGTGTTGCCGCACCCCACCCTCCTTGAGGGGTCCCAGGCGCCGGAGTAATGTCACATCGTCCTACACCTGCCATCAACCATCCCATTAGTCACCCCCCCCAAGGTCCTGGCCGTGATTCTGCCACAGCGGGCCTTTATGATTTGAAAGGTCGCCGGAAAAGCGACCACGTCACTCCCCCAACCACGCCGGGACTGCACATGGTCTTTTTTGCTTGGTGGCTGTGGAGTTTACACTTATCCGCACATCAGAGGCAAGACAATTGCGACTCAACTGTCCATAAATCTGGATAAAAACGACCGGGGCTGCCTAAAAGCCATCCTTCCCCAAGTCCCAAATTCAAGATCTGGAGTGCGCGGAATGCGCATCGCGTCCCGAGACCGACAGCAGCTAAAACAGGCAGGCATAGGGAAATGACGCTCGACACACTTTGGGGCCTCCTGAATGAAGAGTGCAACAGAACTGACCGTTTCGTCCGTTTCGTCCATCCTATTGGACGCTATTGTGATTTCGAACCCTCTCGCCCTTGACAACGAGCAGGCATCTCCTAAAATATGCGCACAGTGAAAAATGCATGAAACTGGGAAGCTTGTTTTTCGCTATTGCGCGCCGAAGTAGTCGAGCGAGGTTCGCCATTGCTACCGTAAGACAGCGCGGGAGATTTCTTGTGATCGCAATGTTCAGGGAGAGAGCTCCGATGTTTCGCAAAACCGGCAAGTTCCTGATCGAACTACTTTGCATCGCCACTTTCGTAGCAGCAGCAAGGGGCGCCGATGAAAGCCTTTACAAGACTCGCCTGAATGGCATGGATTTGTGGTTTGACCGCCAAACCGGGAGCATCGAATTCCTTTCCTCCCCAGCCACGGGGGTTCTGCTGGAAGGAACGCAGGGGCGCTCAGGCTTGCTCGATGTCGCCTATCCGATAAAGGAGTTTACCCCTCTCAGACTAGCGTCTCGTTTTTCTAAAGCCCAGGTGCTTCCTGAAGGCAACACGGTGACCATACAGTGGGAAGTGCTGGGTCCAAGCAGAGGCAATTTCCCGTTTCCCGAGGGTCGTGTAAGCGCTCGAGTGACAGTCCGAGCCGCCCAAGACGGAAGGTCAGTGATTTTGTCTTGTCGAATCGAGAATCATTCGAAAGCACCCATCCCCCAGATTCTCTTCCCGGACCTCTGGGGTCTGACTCCTTCCAATGGGTTGGAGGGCACGGAATTGCGCTTGGCGCGGGGGGTTATCCGCCCTTTCACAGTTCCATTCCGCCCGCCTGAATCAGCCCCGCCGTACTATGAAAGGGTGGGATGGAAGGAGTACCCGGCAGACGGAGGATACTATACACAGAATGCGCTGAGATGGCTTGACTTTGGCGGCTTGGGTGGCGGACTCAGCGTCTTTCAGAGGAAGTGGGGAACGGAGGACCGGCCTGATGTTCTGACCTATCGCGCAGAACGTGATCCCATGCACCTGCGCCTGGCTTGGCAGCACAAAGGCGCAATAAACCCTGGCCAGACTTGGGAAAGCGGCGAGTTTTGGTTAACCGCACATCCGGGTGGGTGGGCCAAAGGCATCGAGGTGTTTCGCGATTACGTCGCCGAGGTGAACCCTCCGCGGGCTTTGCCCACGCACATACAGAACGGACTGGGGTTCCAGACCATTTGGATGATACAAGCCCCGGAAAAAGATCCGACGAAGGCCACTTTCTTTTACAGGGACATACCGCGAGTGGCTCAGGACGCGCTGCAATACGGACTGGACGAACTGGTTCCTTGGTTCTGGAATAGTAATTATTTTAGTATGCCCATTCGTTCTTTGAGCGCCCTGGGAACGGAGCAGGAACTCCTGCAGGGTATAAAGCAAGCTGAGACTTTGGGCGTAAACGTGGCGCCTTTCGTCAGCATTCACATTATCAGCGCCGTAGCGAGATATGGTGTTCAACCTGGACACGATGATTGGACCTACCACACGGAGTTAATTCCGCAATTCCGCCCCTACTACGCACACGATTTGGAAGGAACCTTTATCGACGACGACAACCCGCTTTGGCAGCAGGACGCGCAAGCAGCTCTCACGGATTGGGTTAACCGGGGGATGACTTCTCTCTCTTTCGACCAGTTTAGTTACAAGGAAACCCCAGGGCAGAAGCCCGGATTGATCAAAATCATCGAGCAAGTACGAGCGGTGGCAAGGTCCAAAGACCCACAATCCACATTCGCCAGCGAATCGTGTACGGACCTCGAGTTGGACAGCTCAATCCTAGACTACACCTGGAACTGGGTCGATTACCTGGATGCTGGCCCGCTGGTGAGCGTGCTTCGCTCCCCGCGACTGAATTGCAACATTGATGATTCCCCGTTAGCCGTCAAGAAATGTTTTGCAGAAGGGTTGTACCTCAATGTGATGCCGAGTAAAGAGGATGAACCGAATGGCACGGCTCTGATAAGCGAACGACCTCGATTGGCCAAGGCTTTGAAAGACGTGGTGGCGATGCACAAGCAGTTCCTGCCCTATTTCGTCGAAGGGAATGCCCTAGGCGAGTCTGTTCTCAGCCAGGCTACTGCGGCGTTTGTTCGAGCTTACCGGTGGCGCGACCGGCTCCTCGTGCTTGTCCTGAACGACCTGCCGGAGCCCCAGCACGTTGCGTTTCGTAGTGACCTGAGCCTTTGGTTGCCAAAATCCGATGATTTTGAGGTCAAGTACTTTGATGAGCAAGGCAAACTGCTTCGAAATTCCAGCGCGGTGAGCACGCGCTGGCTTGCGGTGACGGACCTCTTGGAACCAGGGGAGATTTCGGCGTTTGAAGTTCAAGCAAAGTAGTTTGTCTAAAGGCAGGAACAACCACGTGCAGCGAAGGCGCATCCCGCTTGACATTTCGTCGATCAAAGATAATTATTGGGTGTTAGCAGGGGGTGTAGCTGCCAGCGTACAGGATAAGGCTAGGAGACATGTTAGTTTCAGCCACACTATGAAGACATCGGGAAAACGCTTCCACTGCGGAAGAAGTCTCAAGAGAAGTGCATCCCTTAGCAGGATGCTTGCAGCACTGCTTTTCATTATCTTGTAGAATTTGCGTCCGGTCTGGGTACTTTAACTGTCAGAGGAGGTTAACATGTCACGCATGACAAAAGCCACAGGACTGCTGGCGGTGATGTGCCTGTTGACCACATCCTTGATGTGGGGGCAGCAGAACGCCACAGTTTCCGGGACGATCACCGATGCCTCAGGCGCAGTTATTCCAGGGGTGACGGTGTCGATAACGAATGTTAATACTGGTGTAACACTTACAGCGGTCACTAACTCGACCGGGTATTATCAGATGGAAAACCTGATTCCCGGCCAATACACCGTCACCGCCGAGGCAAAAGGTTTTGAGAAGGCATTGCGAACGGCTTTTACCTTAGAGGTGGCACAGACGGCGACCATCGACTTGACCCTCCAGTTAGGCTCGTTGACGCAAACTGTCGAGGTCACGGGGGCCACTCCGATGCTGCAGGCGAAGACGGCAGAGCTCGGCCAAGTCATCCAGAGCCAAGAGGTAACCGACTTGCCGCTGGTCGACCGCAACTATTTGAGGCTGGCTTTGCTGGCGCCTGGCACCTCGAGTTATTACAAGCGGAGCTTCGAAAACAGCGCCCTTACGGATAATATCGGTACAGTCAACGCCGGCGGCGAGGGAGAGGACCGTAATGGCTTTGTATTGGACGGAGGAGACGTCAAGTCCTACCAGATTAACTGTTCCTTCGTTCCCTCCGTTGATGCCATTCAGGAGTTCAAAATCGAAACCACGCCTTACGCGGCTGACTTGGGGACCAGCCCCGGCGCACAGATTATCGTCACCACCAAAAGTGGCACCAACAAGTTCCATGGAACAGCGTGGGAATTCCTCCGTAACGACAAAGCGGACGCACAAAACTACTTTGCGACCTCGAAGCCCGAGCTGAGAAAGAATCAGTTCGGGGCTACCTTCGGAGGACCAATCAAGAAAGATCGCCTTTTCTTTTTTGCCAACTACGAGGGTTACCGTCAGCGGGTTGGTGAGACATTCTTTTCGGCGGTTCCCACCCCCCTGATGCGGACGGGAGACCTCAGTCAGGTAAATTACCAGATCTATGATCCGGCTACCACGGCGATATGCCCGACCTGTAGCTCGGGGTACAGTCGCCAGCCCTTTGCTGGAAACATAATTCCGTCTACTCGCTTCAACTCGGCAACTATTGCCTTGCTCAACTCCTACCCGACTGAAACCACTTCCGGGCTCAATCCGGCCGGGCAGTTTGTGGGCGCCAACTATTCCGCGAATGGGGTGGACAAAGTTACTCGCAACCAGGTCAACGCCCGGCTCGATTACGCGGCTCCGTCCGGCAAGAATATCATATACGGCCGATTCAGCATGAACAACTCGACACAGGACCTTGCCGAGGGAATCTTCGGTACGGCCAGCTTTCCAGGGTATGGCGACCACTTCACTACCCCCTCGCGCGACTTGGTGCTCCACGTGGCGCACACGTATAATCCCACCACCGTTCTGGAAGGTTTGTTCAACTTTTACCGGCTGAATCCATACATTTATCCGGAGCAACTCCTGCATCCCGGAACCACCCTAAATTCGGATCTGGGCATCCTGGGAGTTCGCCAGAACGAACCGCCCGATGTATGCCCCGGTGGGCTCTCCTGCATCGAGTCGAATCCTTTTGCACCGGAATACGACATAACGAATCAGTTCCAATACGTCGTGAAGTTGACCAAGGTGATCGGCAAACACACTCTCAAAGTCGGTGCCGAATACAACCGGTGGCAGTTCTACGAAAACCACGCTCCCCGCTTTCCCATGGGATTGTATAGTTTCGGGGGCTTTTCAGCGGACCCGAACAATCCGGGCGGGTCGGGCAGCGGCATTGCTGATTTCATCCTGGGGTTCCCCAGCTCGGGGCAGACAATTTTGGGCGACGACAGCGGCCTGTTTCATCGGAACAATGCCCGCTGGTGGGTGAACGACGAAGTTCGTATAAAGCCCAACTTGACCATGAACTTTGGCCTGCGCTGGGAGTATGACGGCCCTGAGTGTGAGAAGTACAACCGGCTAGCCAACTTCGACCCTGCAACCGGAACCATCGTGATGGCTGGCGCGGTTCTTCCCGGTGCGAGTGGTAGTGCGGCGTTCTTCGGTTTCCCGGTTCGGGGCGGCAATTGCTCCACTCTCAACAGGGACCTCCACGCCTACGGCCCGCGTTTCGGATTTGCCTACACTCTTCCCGGCCTCACAGGCACCGTGATCCGGGGCGGGTTTGCGATATTCAACGATGTTTTGCAGACGAATATAGTCAACGACACGCGCGCCAACTTCCCGTACGCCACCTTCCCTAACATCGTTTACAATAACGTCTATACCGTGAACCCGACCCTGACCATTCAGCAGGCCTTTGCCCCAGGGGCTCCCCTCCCGCCGCCCGCCTTCAAGGGCATCGATGCAAATCTCAAGATCCCCTATTCGGAGCATGCCTCGCTGGCCATCGAGCACCAGTTCGCGGCGCCTATCCTGGTCTCCATCGGCGGGACGTGGCTGCATAACGTAAAATTCATAACGTACGACGCCATCGACTACCCAGAGGCAAATGGGACCTACATCAAGCCCTGGCCGCAATTGAGCCAGATCAACTGGCTCAATAACGATCAGTACGGCCACTACTATGCGTTGGAGGGCAAGGTCCAGACTCGTCAGTGGCATGGCGCAACCCTCATCACCGCCTTCACCTGGGGGAAGAGCCTTGACAGCACGTCGTCGGGGGACGCCGGCGTCGGCGCGCCCGGTGATGCTGGATGGCAGGACCCTCACTGCCACAAGTGCTCCTTCGGCAGGTCCTCACACGACTTCGAGAGGAGGCTGTCGCAGAGTTGGGTCTATTACCTGCCAACACCCTTCAAATCATACAATTCCCCAATCGCGAGAGGTTTCTTAGGGGGCTGGGAATGGTCCGGCGTACTGACTCTACAATCCGGATTCCCCATCACCCCCTCGGTGGGATTCGACAACAGTGAATCCCTGGGAGGTTCAGACCGCCCGGATCGGGTCCCAGGAGTTCCAGTCTTCGTAGCTGGGAATCACGATCCCAACCAGTGGTTCAACCCCTACGCCTTCCAAGTTGCCGCTCGCGGGACGTTCGGCAATTCCGGCAGGGGCATCTTCGATGGCCCGGGTGTCATCTCGCTGGATACCGGGTTGATGAAAAACTTCAAGATCAGTGAGGCCGTCAACTTGCAATTCCGAGCGGAGGCCTTCAACTTCACCAACCATCCGAATTTTGCCGATCCTTCGAGTGACATAAGCAATCCCCTTTATACGGGGAAGATCTACTCCTTAACCACGGACATGCGCCAGATGCAGTTTAGTTTTAGGATCACCTTTTGAGCCTTAACGTAAGGCGTCGTGTCGCTTCGCTTGTTTTCTCTCTAGCAGCGTGGGTGGCGCTAGTTGCCACCCACGCTTTTTTGTTTGCGTCTACAGAAGACTGGAAGGCCCTCTACAACCAAGGTGTTACAGCGATCGAAAGCAATGACCCCACCAGCGCGGCGCGTTTCTTCGAAAAAGCGGCGGCGCTTCATCCCAATGATCCCAATGTACTATTTGGTTTGGCTTCGGCCTACTTCAAGTCAGGGAGGCCACAACAGGGCCTCGAGATTGCCGAGAAGTTGCTTTCACATCAGGGCTTGGATTTCAAGACCCTAATGGCTACCGGACACCTGCTGATGAACAACGCGCAAATGGAGAAGGCAATCGAAGCTTTCAAGCTAGCGCAAAAGATCGCTCCACCAACCGTGGAAGGACAGAATAGCTCCGTTTATTTCGATAGCTTGTTTGCGTATCTACTCACAGAGTCGAAACGGAACGGGGAGGCCATTGAACATCTCCAACGCCTCGTTGAAGCTGAACCGAATGATCCCGAAGTTCGTTTCAGGTTGGTGTTGATGCTGGCCAAGAGCGCGGATTTTGGCCGCTCGTACAAAGCTGCGAAGCAGGCGTTGCAGGACTTTCCGAAGAATCCCCAGGTTCTTCTCAGCTACGCGCTTGCATGCTACTTCACCCAACACACTGATGCTGCGGAGTCAGCCTATCGTCAGCTTATTCAGTTGGAACCAGACTCCGATCAACCTTACTTTGCCCTGGGGAATTTCTATTCGGACTTAGGTCGGTTCAGTGACGCTGCCAAGAATTTTGAACTCGCGGTTTCCAAGGACCCCGAGAATTACTTGAACCATTACATGTACGGCACGATGCTTTTCAGGCTTAATAAGATCAGCGAGGCAAGCGCTCAGTTCAAGAAGGCCCTGGAACTGAATTCTTCCCATGCCGATTCATACTTTTGGCTCGGCCGGATTCTGCTCCGTGAGGGCAAACTGGATGAAGCCTTCGCGGAGTTTGAGCGCACTATCAAACTGGAGCCAAAACATATCGGCGCGTACTATCAATTGGGATTGTTGTACACACGGAAAGGTGAAACGGAAAAGGCGAAGGAGATGTTCAAGATCCAGGACCAGCTCAATGCCGACATCCACAAGGGCATAATTTATGAGCGCATGCCTTAATTGGATTGGCCAACCGAACTGACTAGTTCACAAGACCCTCGAGTGGCGGAAGGGTAACAAACCATGAGGATGCTCAAAGACGGTGGACATCGACTCTTCGAAAAAGACCTCGAGTGCTCCAAGGTTGTGTCGGAAATGCTTCTTGATTTGGAGAAGAATGGTTTGGACGCAGTTCGGAAGTATAGCCAGAGGTTTGATGAATGGAATCCTGATGATTTTGAGCTGAGTGAAGCTCAGATAAATGAGTGCATCAACCGCCTCGATCCCCAGATTATCGAAGATACGGACTTTTGTCAGTCGAACGTCCGGCAATTTGCTGAAGCTCAGCTCCGAACCCTCCTCCCGTTGGAAGTCGAAATCCGGCCAGGAGTGATCCTGGGCCACAAGCACATTCCGGTGAAGTCAGTTGGCAGCTATATTCCTGGTGGCCGGTACCCCATGTTCGGGTCCGCCCAAATGAGTATTATTCCCGCCAAGGTCGCGGGAGTTGACAACGTCTATGCGTTCACACCTCCAGTCAGGGGGCAGGGATACTTTCCTGCGACAGTCAACGCAATGAAGAAGGCGAAGGCAGATCGTATATTCGTCCTGGGTGGCGTCCCTGCGGTGGCGATGATGGCTTATGGGATGGGTCTAATTGAACAGGTTGATATCATATGCGGGGCCGGAAATAAGTACGTCGCGGAAGCCAAGAGGCAGTTGTTTGGTCGTTGCGGGATTGATTTACTGGCGGGGCCAACAGAGATCCTGATTATCGCTGACGAGTCCGCAGATCCCTCTCTTGTCGCCTGCGACCTGTTAGGTCAGGCTGAACACGACCCCAATAGCGGGGTCGCTCTTATTTGTCTCAGTGAAGGATTTGGCAGGAGGTGCGAGTCGGAAGTCGCAAGACAACTGGAGGCATTGCCCACAAAAGATGTCGCGGGATTGTCGTGGAGGGACAACGGTCGAATCTATTGGGCTGACGGCAGGGAAGAGGCGATCGCTATCAGCGACGACTACGCACCGGAGCACTTGGAGATTCACGTGACGGATCCCTCCTATTATTTCGCCAGACTACGAAATTACGGATCGCTTTTTATGGGCGAGGAAGCCACAGTTGCTTATGGCGACAAATGCGTTGGAACGAATCATATCCTCCCCACGGGTCGCTCCGCCAGGTATTCTGGCGGGCTTTGGGTGGGAAAGTTTCTCAAGACTTTGACGTATCAGAGAATGACTCCAGCCGCCAGTAAGCTTATCGCTGAGGTCACTGAGCGCCAATGCAAGGCCGAAAGGATGATGGCCCATGCCGTAACCGCCAGAGTACGGATAGACCGGTATCACGATGCATAACTCAGGCCGTTGAGCTCTTGAAACACCAAGGGCTCGTTTGGGCGGTAGAGTGGGCGGTTGGGTCAGGAGTTGGCCTGGCAGCCTGGAGGAACCTTGACCAGCGCAGAGACCTCGTGCCGCTTCGAGGTCCCGGCGTGGATGCACGGGCGGCGTGTAGTGGTGCGCTTCGAGGGTGTCAATTACAATAGTTCGGTGTGGGTGAATGGCAAGCTGCTGGGGCAAAACGAAGATGCCTTCCTGCCCTTTGAGTTTCCTGTCGATAGGCTTCTGAGACCCGGCATGAACAACCTGATCGTGGTGCGTGTGGATAACCTGCAGCGCCCGGCGCAATTGCCGACGATCGAGTATTGGCAAGGACAAGGAGGGATTCTGCGGGAAGTGAGGCTGCTGGCGACTGACTTGACCCGTCTCACTCACGTCGCCATTGCGGCTGCGCCGGAGAACGACAAAGGCAGTTTTGCACTTCGCGCCTGGTTGCCAACGAGCGTTCTCAGCACGCGAATCTCTCCCTGGACGTGAGGATCCTCAATAGGGCGGGCAAGTCTCGTGGCGAGTTTCACGGCACCAGCGCTGGCGGTGGAGGCAGGAAAAGAAGCGGAGCTATCAGCAGCAGGAGAGGTACCGCATCCAGGAGCTTGGTCGCCAGAGCAACCGGTGCTCTATACGGCCCGAGTTGACTTGCTGGCCGACGGAAGGCTAGCCGATCAACGAGAGGAGCAGTTTGGATTTTGGAGAATCGAATCGGAAGAGGGGAAGGTGTGGTTGAACGGGAAGACGCGGCGCTGAGCAAGTTGCTGGGACATGATTTTCCCCCGCCGCGGGCGACGATGGGGAAAGTCGTGGTCTATTTTGCCTTGACCCTCCTGCAACCACTGGCATAGACTGCGCGCAGTCTTCGGGATTGATCTGATGAGTACCGAAAACACTGAGGTAAAGTCTTTTTCTTGGAGAAAACGGAGGTGGAGCGATGGTACAAAAACCAATTCTTGGAGAAAACGGAGGTAGAGCGATGGTACAGAAACCAAGCAACGAAGTTCAAGATTCAGGCCGACGACGGGTCTTGACAACTGTATCCACAGTAGCTCTGGCGGCGCTGGGGTCAGCCCTGGCAGGCGGTAAGGAAGCCGCGGCCTCGAGCGGGGGCTCGCCGAGCGCTTTGCCGGGTCCACGGCCGACAAAGAAGGTGCGCATCTGCGTGGTCGGGGGAGGATTCGGCAGGTCTTTCTATTGGTCTGAGCACCCCGATTGCGAGGTGACTGCCGTCAGCGAACTGCGAGACGACCGCCGGAAACTGCTGGTAGAAAGATACCACTGCAACAAAGCCTATGGAGATTTCCACGAGATGTTGGGAGATTCAAATGTGGACGCAGTGGCGATGTTCACTCCTGCCCCGCAACACGTTGCTGACTGCGTCGACGTCCTCAATGCCGGTAAACACGTGGTCTGCGCCGTTCCTGCGGCGTTCACCTTGGAAGAGTGCCAAAGGCTGGTCGATACGGTCAGGAAAACCGGCCTCACCTACATGCAGGCGGAGACAGGTTGCTACCATGCCGACACGATGACAGCCTACAATCTGGCGCGCCAAGGCAAGTTCGGAACCATCTACTACACGCAAGCCGAGTATCTTCACGATATGGGCGACTTCCATAAAGACGGAAAACCCTCCGGCCTTCTCTATTACCAAGGCAAGCGGACGTGGCGCTACGGCTATCCCCCAGCGAAGTATCCCACCCACGCGACCGGGCCGGTAGTCTTCGTGACTGACGATCCGATGACAGAGGTCGCTTCCCTTGGCTGGGGTCCCAAGGACGATCCATTCGCGGATAACCCTTATCATAATCGATTTCACAACATAACCTTCCTTGCCAAGACCAAGAATGGAAATTCCTCCCGGATTGCCATCCAACATTGTTTCGGGGGCCGCGATGACATTGCCGAACGGGCGGAATATTGGGGGACTGATATGGTGTTTTTGGAAGATCGCTTCGGGACCCCGGCGATGATGTCCCGCGAGGGAGAGGAACTCAAACCGGCACCTCCCAACGACCACACCGACCAGTTGCCGCCCAACCTGCGTCAATTCGTAAAGGTGGGACACGCGGGGGCAGAAGTGTTCATCACCCACGAGTTTGTCACGGCTCTCGCGCAGGGTCGTCGTCCGAAGACGGACGTTTATCACGGCGTCGCCTACTGTGCCCCGGGCATTTGTGCCTTTGATTCAGCTAACAAGAACGGTGAGTGGGTCAAGGTTCCCGATTTCGGCTGGCACAGCTAGGGCGTCTCACAGAACCCGATTAGACAGGGCGGCACGTTGAGTTCATCGCAGAGATGACGTACTGCCTCATCATGCGCCGCCTGCCTCAGATGGTGCAGGAGCACGGTCAAGGTTTTGTTTTGGGCGTCGGGAAACAGGTCCACGTAGGTGCTATAGATCTGACGGAGCAAAGCGCGTGCATCCTGGTCCCGACTGAGGGCTTCGCGTAGCACACAGGCCATGCTGGTCTCGACGCGACGACTGATCGGCTTGTTGGTATCCAGGAAGTGTTTTTGCTCGGAGAGTACGCGCGGGAAGCGTTCGGCTTCCGGCAACTCGCCCACGAGGAGATGGTGCGGGGTCTGTAGGCGCTGCTGTTTGATCTGCTGCAACTGCTTCCCCAAGTGTTCGATTTGTTCCTGTAATTGGGCTTTCTTCTGCTGGTAGCGGCTTACGCCCGATTCCGACATGGCGCCGAACGCGCCCTGCGAAAGATGATACTGTGGGACTTTAGCCACCCCTCGATTATTATCTGGTCCGTCAGCAATGAATCCGAGGAAGAACATCTGCTGCCCTGCCAGGCAACAGGTGGAATGCTCTCAACTTATGATGGAATGTCTCACGGAAGCTCCGCGCCAGGAGCGTAAGTGCGCCCATACGGCAGGGGTGACCGGATTTCTCATGCGGAGCAGGAGAAGAAGTAATGATTTGCTTCGGCCGTCGAAAGTTTCTTCAGACTCTGACAACTCTCGCGGCAACTGGCGGTGCCGGTGAGTGGGCCGCCGGAGGACCCCCGGTATCAAAGGAGAAAGCGATGCGACTTGGGGTTGTTGTGGACCTGGGAACAGATCCTGAAAGTGCAATTGACCGAGTTAGCCAGTTCGGGCTGGCAACCTGTCATGTTCGGGCGGATCAGTTCAGTCCTGGACTGGCCCTGCGTCTCAAGCACGCTCTGGCGAAGAACCATGTGGAAGCGACAGCTCTAATTGACCTGGGTGGCGGGCAGATGGTCTGGGACTTTTACGGGGGGCCTCTCACCATTGGCTTGGTTCCCCGCGCCACCCGCAAAGCTAGGATCGAGAATCTCAAGCAGGCGTCGGATTTTGCGAAGCAAGCTGGCGTACCTGCTCTTCTTTCCCACTGTGGGTTTATCCCCGAGGATCCCAACGATCCCTTGTACGAGGAGACCGTGGAGGCAATTCGCGAAGTGGCAAAATATTGCCAGGGGAATGGGCAGACGTTTCTCTTCGAAACCGGCGAAGAGACGCCAGTGACGTTGTTAAGGACGATTATGGATGTCGACATGGACAACATGGGCGTGAATTTTGACACCGCTAACCTGCTACTGTATGGAAAAGCCAATCCTGGGGACGCGATCGAGATCATTGGGAAATATATTCGTGGTGTGCATGCCAAGGATGGGTTCTACCCGACAAATCCGAAAGAACTCGGAAGGCAAGTTCCTGTCGGCCAGGGTTTGGTTGATTTCCCGCGCATTATAAGGCGCCTGAAGGAGATCGACTATCGCGGAGCGATTACCATCGAGAGGGAAATATCAGGTCCACAACAGGATCAAGATATCAGGGAAGCGAAGGCCTACCTCCAGAATCTTATGGGGTGACGTGGTCCGAAAGTTGACGTCTTCGGCAGAATACAAAAAGAGCCGCTCGCAATGGGCAAACGTAGAATAGGGAAGGAAAGGGTGAGTCGGATGACTCTAAGACCATTTCCGCACAGGAATTCATTTTCCAGCGGATGTTCACCCCTCCGGCGCAATACCCCTCCGACGGGATTCCGTTGCTTTCTAACTGAGTTTATGACTGAGTTTATGACGCTCGGGCAGCTTTTTGCGCGTGTCTACACGGGTCGCCGTGTGGGGTAGCACTCTTTGGGCAACCGGATGTCCAGAGCCTTGAGCAAAGCGCCGCAGGGTGCCCCAAGCGTGGGAATCCGCAGGCAACTGCCTCCGCCCTCCACGTTTATTCCGGCGGCTATTTTCGCGGTCACGCAGAGCATGGGCCAGGAGGCCGTGAGCCCCCATGCAGCGAGATTGCATTGAGAATCTTGATCTCCGTGCCGACTTTAACGGCCAATCCTTCCACCCCGTCGAAGCTGTCCGATTCGCCTCGCCGGGTAGCCACTTCCGGCAGATACCAGCCCGGGGGTGGTGGGCGTCGACGAACTCGGTGGCGATAGTCCAGTTCCTTGAAGGGCGTCAGCCGGCGGGGGCCATGGCTCTTGGAGGCTGCCGCTCCGGCGTCTTGACGGAGTTCCAGGTGCCGTGCATGTTGGGTTTCAGATCTGCTTGGAGGCCAATACGTTCTTGTGAAGGACCTCAGCGTCTATTGCAGATTCAGCCAAGCGCACATCGAGCAGGGTTATTGGGGAGATCATGCTCTCGAACTACGCTGGCCCGCACCAGCCGCTCTGGAAAGACAATCCGGGTTGGATCAAGAAGATAAACCAGCAGATTCTTGCCCCGGCCGAGAGCAAGCCGGGGGCGGTTGTGGGACCCAACCCCTTCTAGCACCAGAACGCCACCACGGGCCTCCAGTGGACTCTGGGACAGTCGTCACTGCTTCTTTAAGGACGACGGTCGATCCGTCCATGGTCCTCACTGAAATCATGTGCCGTTGGCTGTATTCGTACTCAAGGCTGGGGGCAGAGCGACATCTAGCCATCCCGCCTTACCCAACTGAATGTCCCGCTCAACAAACTCCCAGACGACTACCTTTTTCCCCTCGAGAATCTCGGGATTGGTGCTGAGACTTCTGCGCACGTCCGTGGAGGCGCCTCCGTCACTCACAATAAAATCCACTGGCGCCCGTAGCGAAAAGGCCAACTGCGACAGGAAGCCGGCTGACCCTGGCAGCAGACGAGTCGGAGTCTTGTCTTCCGGGCTGCTTCCGGTCACCCCCCCCGCAGACGGGCTCACCAGTTCACCGAGTGAACGGGGTTCCCGCTCCTGATAAATGCGGGAGAAGCTGTCTCCCAGGGCAAGAATGGATACCGCCCCGCCCGGATACCTGTAGGTTCCGGGACGCTCGGAATCCGATGATACAAGGAGTCGGCCTGAGTCATCCGTCACCTGTTCGCACTCCACTTCCTCTCCTGGTGAAATGGGTCGGCTACTCCGAGCCTCGATCATCTCCAAAACGTCACCGTGGCGTCTCACGCGCACCTTCCTGGTGCGGAAATCCACGGTAGGCTGGGGAGCCCAGCCGAGGGATCGAAGCCTCTGGGCTACCGTCGCCGCCGCCAACTTCGCCCCCTCAGGCGTCCAGTGCGTGTCGCGTGCCAGGTATAGGTCGTCCCCCGGGTCCTCCTCCCGGATCCCGTGGAACACTGTGAACAGGTCGACAACCTCCACGCCTTCTCTGCGTAGCTTCTCTATGAGGGACAACGTAGGTGAACGGAAATCGCTCCCCTTTCCCCCGGCTGTCCATCCCAGGATTTCCGGGTACACGCTCGGCTTGCCCGGCGCCGGCACGACCAGCAACTCAACACCCCGCTCTTTGAGCTGATCCCTGAACCGGACGATGGCTCTCACAACACTATCTTGATGAGTTCCCTCCGGAGGGTCGACCCAGGCTCCCTCGTTGCCACCGCCATCGGGAAGGTCCGGCTCAACGTCGTACCGGACATCAGGCCGGAAGAAAAGCCATCCGTTTCGCCCCATGTCGGCCTTCGAGCCCGCGTCCCCTACCGTTCTGAACAAGAACTGCTGCATCAGAGGACGAAGCTTTTGTTCAAACCAGGATTCGTCCCTCAACCCCTGTTCGAACTGCCTGAGATTGCTCTCCGTCGGGGCGTAGCGGAAGACGTCTGTGAACTGCACCCGTTCGCCCCGGCTCAGCTGGATGAAAGTCTCTGTGAATGGAACCCCGAATATGACAGCCAGAAAGCATACGGTCAGAGCGATCTCGCTACGAAGTGGCCGACGCGACAATGAGTTCACCTCCTAGAACTGAAAATAGAGGAACGGGTTGAAGGTTTGGTTGAACATGACCATCAGCGCGAACAGGAACAGCGGCACCAGATACGCCAAGCGTTGCCAGGTCTGGGGCTTAAGCGACCAGTCAAACGCCTGGACAGGCTGAAACACCAGGAACGCGCAAACCGCCATGACCACAAGGTAGTACGGCCTGTAGATCTCCGCCCCCAGCAGGGGCGCAGTGCCGTTGGAGGGCACGATTCCGACCATGGCGCCGAAATACCGGGCAGCTGCGGTCAAGTCGCTGGCGCGGAAAAGTACCCACGAAAATAACATTAGTAAGAAGGTGTTTCCAATGCGTACCGCTCGAGGCAGGCCCTCATAGATGCTCTTCTTGCCGCGCCACCTTTCCAAACCGAGCAGCAACCCGTGGTACCCGCCCCATACGACGAACTGCCAATGGGCGCCGTGCCAAAGTCCGCCCAGCAGCATTACGATCGCCAGATTGATGTAGGTTCTCCCCTCCCCCTTGCGATTGCCGCCCAGAGGTAAGTAAAGGTAGTCGCGCAGCACGCTCGAGAGCGAAATGTGCCATCGCCGCCACAACTCGGTGATGCTTTCTGACCGGTACGGGGCGTCGAAGTTTTTCATGAATTCGAAGCCCATCATCCGTCCCAATCCGACGGCCATATCCGAGTAGCCGCAAAAGTCGAAATAGATCTGAAACGCATAGGCCAGCACTCCCATCCAGGCGGCCACCATGCCGGGTGCAGCGGCATTGAAAACCGCGTCGGCCACATTACCCATCGTGTTAGCCAGCAGAATTTTCTTCGCAAAGCCCAGAATGAAGATCGATACGCCAGAGGCAAAGCGCGGCACGGTGTGCTCGCGGTAGGCGATCTGGTCGGCCAGGGTGTGGTACCGAATGATCGGCCCGGCAACGAGATCCGGAAAAAGAGCGACAAAGCAAGCGTAATCGAAGAACCCTTTGGCCGGCTTCGCATGTCCCCGGTACACGTCGATTACGTAGCTCAGGCTGTGAAACGTGTAGAACGAGATTCCAATGGGAAGAGTCACGCGCAGGATTCGAAAGGCGGGCATGCCGACAAGCTGCAGCAGCGAGTTCAGGCTTGCGACCGAGAACATGTAGTACTTGAAGAAACCGAGAAACCCGAGGTTCATTGCGCAGCAAGCCAGCACTGCAGCCTTTCGGCTCCGCGGGCTTGCCCCCGGTCGAGCGATGATCCTGGCCCAAGTGAAATCCATAATGGTCGAGATCATCATCAGGATCACAAACCACGGTTTCCACCAACCGTAGAAAATGTAACTCATGAACGTGATGAAGAAGTTCCGCCATCGGTAAGGCAGGTTGAAGTAAACCAGGAGGAAGAGCGGGAGGAAGTAGAAAACGAAAATGTGGGTTGTGAAAACCATCTCTCCAGTTCCGATCAGGCCATGCTAATAGGTAGTAGGGTTCGTCCAGACTGCAAAGAATCGGTTGACACCCTGGGGAAAGCAGTAATCGAGAACTCCGGCTGGGGCCAAGTCCTGCAGTTCATAGTCGAGCGCCATTCGGTCTGCCTCCCCAGCCACAAATCGCGTCAGTTTGCCTCCCAGCGGAGAATCGCCCCAAGAGTCGTCTTTGATTTCAGAGCGTGGCATCCAGGGCTTGTAGTAGCCCACGAAGATCAAATCCCCTGGTCTCAGCTTGTACTTACCCTGCGGATCCTGCCGGTGGACCATCAGTACCCGATACTTCAAAACATAGGTATACCTGTACGCTCCCCTCTCTGGGAACTGGGCGGGGCGCTCCAACAGACGCGCGGTCACCTCTATTCGACCGACTTTGGAAATCACGCCATCGCGGCCGTCCTCGACCTTGTTCCCAAGCCACCAGATGCCTAGCACCAGCGCCCCGAGAACAGCGAGAGCCCGGATTGGGCCGGGACCAGGCGGCCATTCACGCGCAGGACTGGAAAGGTCGCATACAGAGTCCGGAGACTGCACCACCTCCCCCACCCCGGACAAAGCAGTTTTGCTGTCGGTGCTGCCGGCCACTCACTTTCCTCCAAGCTTGGCGTAAGTCCAGCTCGGGTGAAAGGCGGGCGGAAGTTCCAAGTGGAGGATCGGTCCCCTCCTTGCGTTCTTGGCGTACTGCTGCTCCACCGCCAGCCAGGAAGCGCCAACGATCGGCGTGTCGGCGAGGCGCACGATTGCCATCGGGCCCGCCAGATTCCCGTCCTTATCGAGCCTGGAATAAATGACGTATTTGCTGTCCGGGGACAAGGCCGCGAAATAGAGATGCTTGTACTGCTCAGCCACCACCAGCTTGCGATCTTTCCCTTCTCTGTCGGCCATCATGAGCATCGTCCAGGAATAGTTCGTGCCCGACTGGCCGATCTTCTGCGCCGCCGCTCCACCATCGTCGGATGCCAGACTGGGGTTCCGATGAGAATAGATGCACCCGCGGGAGTCTGGAAACCAATCCGGTGTGCAGTCCAGGAGTCGGCTGATGAGAGTCAGCTTGCCGCTCTCGATGCCGTAGGTTACGATGTTCCATTCTTGCCCTAGGAGGTTCGCGGTCCCGCAGAACTCCTTGCCGTCCGGAGACCACCCGAGTTGCTCGAAGATGCCCTGACGCGGCATCTCCTTGATCATTTTCAGGGTCGCGAAATCGAAGATCCGGATCTTCCCTTCCTTTCTGTACAAGCACGCCATCTGCTTGCAATCCGGGCTCAGTGTCGCCCAAGGATAATCTCCTTCTCCCCCCAGCGTCCGGGGATTCGAACCGTCGGCATTCGCGATGACCAGAACCCCGGCGATATGTTCCCTGTAGTCCACCTTGGGATTCAAGGCATTGACGCGACGATAAAGGATCCTTTTTCCGTCGGGAAGGAAACGGGCTCCCAGCTCGTTGAATTCCCGCGTCCGCGTGATGTTGCGCAAACCCGAACCGTTGGGACGCGAGACGAAAAGATCGTAATCTCCTTTTTCGCTCTTGGCAGAAAAAACGATCCAGCCCTTGTCCGCCAGTTCGTCGTACAGTTTTCTCACTTGAGGATCCTTGATCGCACTCTTCGCGTCTCGAGCCTCTCCAGGCACGTTGGCGAGAATCAGAACAGTCGTAGCCAGCACGATCATGACGAGCCCTCTCATCCAATCAACCCTCAGGACCTTTTTTCGGATGCTGACTGGTTGCCGTTTCATAAGCACTTCCTCCTCTCCCTCCTTGCTATTCCTGGCGCGAGGCCGGCCTCCGGCCACCGATGGTTGACTCAGGGACAAGTCCACCTTATCTCGGACTTATTAAAATCTCATGAGATAGGATTCTTCGCGTGGCGCGGCGTCTCGTCCGAGAATTTGACTTCGATTGAGCGGAGCGCCGACTCTCGCGAGCTTCGCCCCGGATCGAGCGTGGGATGCACTGACGCCGGGTCACCCTCCACGAACGGCTCCGGCGCTGTCAACGGAGAGGTCGCGGTACAAACTCGAAATGGGCCCTTCGTCATGCCACCCAACTGACCCCAGTGGGTGGCATGACGTTTCTTCCTCCGGATAATTTTACACGCCAACTCGCCACGACTACCAGTGAAACTTCAAAGCGAATTCCAAGGCTCGAGGATCGGTGGCGATATTGGTAATCCGCCCGAAACTACACCCAGCTTGATGGACCAGGTCGGTGCTGCCATCCGCATTGGGCGGCAAGCAGAAGCTCGTGTTCGGACTGGCCAGGTTTTGGTGATTCAGAGCGTTAAAAACCTCCCAGCGCAGCTCAAAATACTTCTCCTCATTAATATGGAACTGCTTATTCAGGGCCGTGTCGACGTTCCAGAACCCCGGCGAGCGGAAGTTTGCCAGGCGGTATCCCATGGTCCCCCACTGCCAGGCACGAGGATCCGTGGGGTCGTAGTTGGCCCAGAATGATTGGTCAGTTCCAAAGGGAGGAGCAAACGCAGCCGGATTGATCCAGTCCGCGATCTTCTGCTCCTTAGTGCGGCTTTGAGAGAAGTGAGGATCGCCGATCAGATCGCACCGGCTGGTGATCTGGTTGCCGGGGCAGGAGATGGGGAGGGGCACACCGGTTTCGGCATTGAAATTGGCCGTCAGCACCCATCCACCGAGCAAGACGTTCACAGGGCCTTTCTGATTCAAGAATTGTCTACCGACCCCGAAGGGCAATTCATAGGTCGCGGCTAGATTGAACATTTGTGAAATATCATCCGGGGCAATGGCACGATCGACTTTTCTGTTATCCGGATCCTGGAAGGTGGATGAGTTCAAGCCACCCAAGGTTCCGGCTCGCCCGCCGGTCCCCCCAGCACGGTTCCAAGTAACCGGATTAACCGACGACCAACCGGACACGGTAGCGGTCATGGAGTTGTTGATTTTCTTTGAATCCGTATACGCCGCCGTGAACTGGAGACCGTGCGAGAGCCGCTTTTGGACCTTGACATTCATCCCATGGTAAACCGTGGTTCCGTCGAAGGCGGTGGCGTTGACAAGACCTGAAAGCCCGCCATAGAAGGGCCAGCGCTTCACGAGTAAATTTCGGGGAAGCTGCGATGATCCGTAAACCGTTTCCAACTCAGCTGCGGTCGTGCCCGAGTAATAGTCCGTGATGGGGACAACGTCGTAGATGTCGTTCTTGTATTGAAGCAGGTCTTTTGTGGGGACATAATTAAAGTTACGAAAAGGCTCCCCGAGCAGGTGTGTTCCGTGCGTGCCCACGTAACCGACGCTCACCATGAAATTGCCCGGCAACTCCCGTTGGACCTGGAAATCCCACATCTGGACCATGGGGTCATGGCTAACGGGGCTCATAAACTGCAGATAGGGGAAGCCGAGCTGCGGATCACGATGAAGGGCCGGGAATCCACTGGTTCTGGGGGGTGTGGTGAGGCCGGCCTTGTTCGTCGTGGTGTCGCTGAGCGGGAAGGAAACACACCGACCGGTCAAAGGCGCGCACTGGTTAGGATACCAGCTTCCATTCCAGTCATTTTCGACTGACCAGCCGGGGAAGTTTGAGGGGGTTTGCCCGGGTGAGATGGCCCCCTGGTAAGCGTTGCTGTAGAAAATGTCGTAGCCACCCCGAATCACAGTCTTGCGGTCGTCAAACGGCGTCCAGGCGAAGTTGAAGCGAGGTGCAAAGTCTGTCTTGTTAGCAGGGAAGATGTCATGATTCTTGGGAAACTCCGGGTCGCCCTCGTAGATGACTCTGCCTGGGAGGCCGGTCAAAGAGTTGGAGCAGTTCAGACAGAAATTTGACATAGGGTGCTGGTTGACTTTGAACATGCCGTAAATATCGTAACGAAGGCCGAAGTTCAAAGTCAGTTTCCTGCTAGCCCGAAAGTCGTCCTGCCAGTAAAAGCCCCAGTAGCGGTCCCGTAGGCGGGGCGAAAACATCAAGCCGCCGTCGGCGTCGCGACCATTGCTGCCAGTCGCGCCGAGCATGAACTGCTCCAAGCCGGCACCACCCCCGAGCTCGGTGATCGGGTCCATGCTATTGTCGCCGTTAAAGCTGAACCCCGTTCCATAGCCGCTTTCATACCAGCTATGCTCGAGACGGTAGAGGAAGCCGGTTTTCATGGTGTGCTTGCCGATGATCTTGGTAACGTTGTCGAGAATGGTGTAGGCTTCCGACCCGGTCAACATATTGACCCAGTTTACAGGCCCGAAGTTCAAGCCGCCACCGCTGGGCGTGCTGATGCCAAAGCTCGGAACAGGATAATATGGGTCCTCCGGGATTTGGGTGGGCGCCAAGATCGCTTGGGTAGCCGTTTGGTCTGTAATGCTATCCGGGTAAGGATGTTGCGGGTTGGTGGTCATCGCCTGGCGGCTGAAACTGACGCGAAAATCGTTGACGGAAGTCGGGCTGATAGTGTACGTATTGCCGAAGGCGATGATCTGGTTTGCCATATCTACGTCGTAATTGCCACCATACCCTGTTCCCGACCAAGGGAAGGTCGCTCCTGTCCAAGGCACCCGGTAATTCCTGTACTTTAGCGGATTATACAGCCATTCCCCGAAGAACTTGCTCTTGTCGCTCCACTGGTGGTCGATCTTGACGGAGATATTGTTCGGGTCCTGGCTGCTGCCGATGGTCGCAAGGTAGTTGCTGCAAGTCCGGTAGGCGCCGCCCGCGGCCATGGGACAATTGCTCAACGGATTGTTGTAATTGGGCAGGGGGAAGGACTTCATATAGAACATGGCGACGGGATCAAGCCGATTCGGGGGCAGCTTGGTGTCAAAGAGGCAAGTTTGCTTGCCCGCATTGGCCGGGTCGTGGATGACCGAACTCAAGCACCCATTCGTAACTTGCGGTGTCCCAAACGCGGTCCGGTCAAACAAACCTTGCGAGTTCGGCCCCACGGTGGTAAATGCATCCCAAAGACCGTACTGGGCGGCATTAGGATCCTCGCTGAAATCGCCTTGAGCCATCGTCGGCGTGGGTACGGTGAAGGTTCGCGTACCGATCAGGTGCAGAATGGTCGTATCCCAGGAAAAGAAGAAGAAGGTTCTGTCCTTGCCGTTGTAAATATGCGGGAGCACTACAGGCCCGCCGAGCGTGCCGCCAAAATTGTTGAAGCGGAGTTGTCGGCTCTTGATCTCCTGGCCTGTCGAGCTCACCGAGGTGAAGGGGTTGCGGGCATTGGTCGCGTCGTTGCGCGCAAACTCGTAGATGTCCCCGTGAATCTTGTTTGTACCGGACTTGAGCACCACGTTGAAGGCTGCCCCGCCCGTGCGGCCGTACTCCGGCGAAAATGCCTCGGTGATGACCTGGAATTCCGCCACGGCGTCAGGCGAGGGGTTTACAGTAAGATTCTCGTCCAGACCGGACAAGTCCAGGTTGCCGTCGAGGTACCAGGCGTTGGCCCCAGCTTGCCCGCCATTCACGGACAGATCGGAACCCTCAACGTGAGTAGGATCGGGAAACGTTCCGTACTGGCTGTTGAAGCCGAAATTGCTTCCGGGCGGGCCCGCCGTGGAATTGACGCCGGGGAACAGAAACACAAGCTGTTGCAGGTCACGGCCTGCCAAAGGAATGTTTTCGACCGTGCTCGCGCCGATGGTGGTTGAGAAGTTGGAAGCCGAAGTTTCAACCAGCGCCGGAGCTGCGGTCACCTCGATTTGCTGGAGTACTGCTCCGACCTTCAGCGTGGCGTCCTCCCGGATGAGCTGGCCGGCGAGCACCTCGATATCGACTATCTCTTCCGCCGAAAAGCCGGTTGCCACGAAGTGGGCGCGGTACTTTCCGGGTATCAGCGCCTCAACGCGGTAATAACCTGCGCTGTTCGTCTTGACCGTTTGCACCTCGTTTCTTTCGACCGAGGTGACGGTGACATCGACGCCGGGCACCACCCCGCCCTGCGCGTCAACCACCACGCCTTCCAGCACACCACGATTCAACTGGGCCTTGAGCGCCGGTGCCCAACATATGGCTAAAACCAATGTCAGAATACGAAGGGATATGTTACGGGGATTCATGCTTACCTCCTCTAAGACGTTCACGCGACCGCACGGATGTGCGAATCGCTGCGGTCCTCGATTTTTCGTGACTTATGGGAGTAGTCTACCTAGACCCGACGCAACTAACAACCTTCAATTATGACAACCAGCTTTGCACTGCCACGTATAGTCCGCGCCCAATTGCTTGTCAAGCACTAATCAGGAAAAAACAAGATTGTGTCCAGAGGTATGGACGAAACAGTCTCCCATTTTGGGCTGTTCTTCCATCTGCAAACGCCGACATTACCTCCGGTCGCAATGGATCGGTCAAAGCAGACCGGCGGTCGATAAACGCTGGAGCCTAATAATCAACCGTCCCGAGGTTTTTACCGCCGCTCGCCCCAAATGTCAACACAAATCCAGGAAAAAACAAGATTGTGTCCAGAGATATGGACGAAACGGTCTCCCATTTTGGACTTTGCGTTCATTCTGAACTAGGGCTATCCATGGTTAAGTGGGAGATCGATGATGCCCGCGGCTACCATGAATTAGGATCTCCCTTGGGGCCCCGGGCTGACCCGGACACGATGCGTGAGCTTCTTTTGATGCAGGGTTGTCGTTCGCGAAACGTAATCCTCATTCGCTGCTGAAGCCGAAATTGCTTCCGGAGGTCGCGCCGTGTCGGTGACCCCGGAGCCAGATAAGCCAGTTGCTGCAAGTTCCGACCCTGCAAAGGAGTTTCCTGAATCGTGCGGTTCTCGACAGTCGTCGAGAAATTCGACGGCCCAGTCTCCACCAGCAATGGCTGCGCCGTAACTCCGAATCTTCTGAATGCAATTCCGAATTGTCGTAGTACAGTTTCAACCACGATTGGGATTCAAGCCTTGGCATACTTTTGGCATACCTTGAGGCCAATGGACGGATTTGTTGGGCTTGACAGGAACGAAGAATCAGTAGGTTGCAGATGCCGTGTAGCCAACTTTTGTCCGCTCTGTACTACGACATTTGAGGAACGTCCGTTGTCCGTGGTCCGTAGCCAGCTTTCAAGCACGGCGGGAAAAGGCGCAGACCTCGAAAAGCACGAAGTCTGCGCTGACACCTGAGACCTGGGACCTGACACCCGACACCTGATACCTTTCCATCCCTTCCCCCGAAACAAAAGCGCCTGTCCAAGGTATAATCCCTTCCATGCGTCCCGAGTTCCAGGCTGTACCCTTTGAGGACATCGAGAGAGCAGAACTCAACCTGGCGCGGCTCGAACAGCAACTGGCGCCCACGCTGATAGCGCCGCTGGCATCCCTGCTGGCCCATTCACCCGATCCGGACGGCGCGCTGAACTTTCTGGAACGGTACGCGCAGGAAGCCCTGGCAGACGTGCTGGGCGAAATCGCGCGCTATCCTGTGGCTTTGTCCTACCTGGTGGCGATCTTCGGCTACAGCGGGTTTCTGGCGGAAACTTTGTTGTCCGAACCGAGCCTCGTCCTCCAGTTTGCTCACGACCGCAACTTTACCAAACTCAAATCCAAAGAAGACTTGATGCAGGATTATGCGCGCTTCGCCACCACCAACCCTGACCCCTGGCTGGCGGCCCAA
>Ga0187861_10001253_pt1 | contig 26717 bp, 21 predicted proteins | sample June2016WEW_10_1_3_FD_132986 | JGI IMG/M metagenome (GOLD analysis project Ga0187861, IMG submission 132986) | Peatland microbial communities from SPRUCE experiment site at the Marcell Experimental Forest, Minnesota, USA - June2016WEW_10_100 | ecosystem: Environmental > Terrestrial > Soil >...
GACGCTTTCCAGACGCCCACATCTCCTGGCTCATCAACGACGCTCTTACCTCGCTTCTCAACCACTCGCCGATTATCAACGAAGTCATCGGGTTTCCCCGGCATCAATACGCCAGGCTTCCCGCCCTCGTAGGCCGATTGCGCCAAAACCGCTTCGACATCGTCATTGATCTCCAGGGACTTCTCCGCAGTGGATTGATGACCTGGCTCACCCGCGCCCCGCGCCGCATCGGTTTGTCGGATGCCCGCGAAGGCGCGCGATTCTTCTACAATGAAATCGTCGACGTCCCCCACACCCACGCCGTTGATCGCTACCTCTGCGCCGCGCGCCATCTCGGTTGTGAAGCCACTCCCATCGAGTTCCCCCTCGGTGTCTCCGCACCGATCAAATCCGAAGGCCTCATTGCCGTGAATCCTTCCGCTCGCTGGGAAACGAAACTCTGGGGGAACGATAACTTTGCCGAACTCGTCCGCCGACTGCCCCGCGACCGCGTCGTGCTCACCGGCTCCAGCGCGGAACGGGACACGGTCGAACAAATCGCCCAAGGCAACCGCAATCTTGCCGGGCAAACCGACCTCTTCCAACTTGCGGAACTCTATCGCCGCTGCGCCGTCGTCATCACCAACGACAGCGGCCCGATGCACGTTGCCGCCGCTGTCGGCACCCCTGTCGTCGCGATCTTTGGGCCGACCGACCCCGCCCTGACCGGCCCCTACGGCAACCACCACGTCGTCTTGCGTGCCGGCATCCCGTGTTCCCCGTGCTTCAAAGGCCATTGCACAAACGCTGTCCTCATGGAGTGCATGAAACTCGTCACCGTCGAGCAGGTGTTGGCCGCAACCAGACGTAGTGTCCCCATTTGACGGGCCTTCACCGCGCCGGCGGGCTTGATCGTGTCGTCCTTGGCTTCGACGGGTCCAGCTAATCCTGCCGGTTCACTGGTCATTCATACCGAAGCGCTTCGATCGGATCGAGCCGCGACGCCTTCCAAGCGGGATAGTAACCAAAGGTAATCCCAACAGTCACCGATACTGCGACGGCGGCGATGATTGCGGGCAGCGATGGAAGCGTCGGCCAGTTTAGAAACGCTGTGACAGCGAGCGACACCCCGCGGCCCACCAAAATTCCAGCCACACCGCCCGCCAGACAGAGTATGACGGCCTCGACCAGAAACTGCCGCAGAATGTCGCGCGCCCGAGCGCCGACGGCCATTCGCAATCCGATTTCGCGTGTTCGCTCGGTCACTGAAACGAGCATGATGTTCATGATGCCAACACCGCCGACGACTAGCGAAATCGTCGCGACGACGAGCAACAGATTGGTCATGACGTGGCTGGTGGAGGCAAGCGCCTTCGCGAATTCGGTCAGGTTGAAAACCCGGAAATCGTCGAGCTTGCCGGGTTGATTGGGCAGCGCGCTGGGTGGAAGATGATGCCGTTCGCGCATCAGGTCGGTGATCTGGCGCATGGCCACAGGGATATCCTGCGGCGTGGCGGCGGACACCCAGATGTCATCCAGGTCGGAGAACCGCGTTAACTGGGGCATGTCCGCCGCCTGAACGGCCGACTGCTGCGGATAAACCTGCACCTGCTGGTTCGGGTAAAGCTGGTTGAGCGTATTGATCTGGCTGGACGAGGAAGCCGCTGCTGTCTGCGTCGACTGCCTTTGGCCACTCACCCGATATTTGATTGTGGTCCAAGGGTACAGGATAAAGTCGTCTTGGTCATTTCCCGCCATGTCCGCACCCTTGTGGCTGAGAACGCCGAGCACTTTCATGGAGACATTGCTAAAGCGAATTTCTTTCCCGATCGGCGGTTCGCCGCCGAACAACTCCTTGACGATGGTCTCCCCAATGAGGCAGACGGCCCGCACGCCGCGCACATCGTCGTCCGTGAAAGGTTCACCCTCCGCAAGGGCCCACTGGCGGACCACCAAGTAATCCGGCGTCGTGCCGAGCTGCCGACGTGGACGCCAATTGTGGTTGCCGTACACGACCTGCCCCCTGCAGTCCACGCTGGGAGCGACGCATGCGATGGCGCTGCAATCTTGGCGGATCGCATCTGCGTCCATGGTCGTGACGGTCGACCGCCCGCCGGAGCCTGAACTGATACCGCCAATGACAATCTGTGCGGGATCGATCTGAATGACATTGGCGCCTAGGCTGGCGATGGTCTGCTCGATGGAATGGGAAGAACCCCGGCCGATTTCCATCATCGCGATGACAGCGGCGATGCCGATAATAATGCCCAGACAGGTCAGCCCCGAACGCATGACGTTCCGGCGCAGCGCGCGCAACGCCATGCGAAGGATTCGGATTGCATTTTTCATAACGCGCCTTTCCAATGAACTCCGCCATCAGCGCCTGATAACTTTCGGAAGAAAGGGATTCACCGCGCCGGTTTGCGAGGCTTGGGCGTCCTCACCGGTGACAACTGCTTGACCTTCCCGCAACGTGTCTGCCGTGACTGCCGTGTTGGCGCCGTCCGAAACTCCAACTTTCACCTCCAGCGGCTGGACAAATTCACCATCCTTCAACCAGATGACACCGTGACGATCTTTTGCCTGTTTTTCCTGGTTCGAAGGTTTTGCGCTCGTTGGCGAATCGCCCGGCGCGTCAAGTTTTGATCGGGCAGCCGGTAAAATCTGCGCCAGCGAAGACGGGGACCAACGAAGTGCCACGTTGGGAACCAAGAGCGCGTTGGACTCTTTGCGTACCACGAAATGGACATTGGCGGTCAGATATGGCAGCAAGACATTGTCAGGGTTTTCGGTATTGACCTCGACAGTGTACATCACGACGTTCTGGGTCATCGTTGCGTTGAGGCGCACCTTTCCGACCGTGCCTTGAAACTCGCGGCCCGGAAAAGCGTCCACCGTGAACGTGACCGAAGCGCCCGGTTTGATGCGGCCGACATCGGCTTCGTTGACGGCCGCCCAGATTTGCATCTTCGTCAAATCCCGCGCGATAAGGAACAAGCTCGGCGCGTTCAGGCTGGCCACGACGGTCTGGCCGATGTTCACGCGACGGTCAATGATGACGCCTTTGACGGGCGACTTGATCGTGCAGAAATCCAAATTCCGCTGTGCCTTGTCCAAATCGGCCTGCGCCTGCGCGACTCCCGAACTGGCGACGGAGACATTGGCCTTGGCGACTTCATAATTCGCCTTGGCGGTATCGAGGTCCGCCTGTGAAATCAATTTGCTGGCGAACAATTCCTGCGAGCGTTTCCAATCCGCGGCGGCTTGGGCGAGCTTCGCGTTCATCTGTTCGAGATTCGCGGCGGCGCTCAATTCGCTTGCCTTGGCGACCGAGAGATCGGCGGCATAGACCGACTCGTCAATCTTCGCGAGCAGTCCGCCTTCGTCGATCACCGAGCCGTAGTCAACCGTCTTGCCGTCCCGGTCCGAGCCAAATGAACTAATGCGCCCGGCCACCTGCGCGCCCACGTCCACGACTTCCAGCGGCTCAATCGTGCCCGTCGCGGCAATCGTGGCCGCCACGTCGCCGCGTTTTACGACCGCCGTGCGGAATGACATTTTTGGGCCACTTCGCACATGCCACCACCAAGCCCCGGCTCCACAAGCCAGGGCCACGACAACAATTGCAATAACGGGCGTTTTCAGAAATCGCCGCATGGGATCATAGTCTCACACTCTGTTGCGTGCTTGTCCACCATTGTCCGACCGCGGGGCCGCGCAGGAACTCAAGCTTGGTCGTCTGGTCATCCTTTCCTTCAACTGAGGCGGACTTTCTTATTTTAGCCCTAACACTCGCAAAATCTAGCTTATCGGAACATTACCGTTCAGACAGTCGAAACTACCCGCCGGGGCCACAGATGTCGCTGCCTTTCGCGCGGCACATGCCGCCGCCGCCAAACCTTTTCTTGGAGTCTTGGAGGCTTGGTGGTAAAAATGGCTCGCATGACCGAACTCGAACAACGATTGCAATCGGCCCGCGCCGAGGCTGAGGCCGCGCTCGCCGCGTGCGCCGATCTTCCCGCGCTCGACCAGATCAAGGCCAAGTATCTGGGCCGCAGTGGTTCGGTGTCCGCCGCGTTGGAACAACTCGGCAAGCTTCCGAAAGAGGAAAAGCCGCGCATCGGCAAGCTCGCCAACGAGATCAAGAACATCCTGACCGCCGCCATCACCGCCAAGCGCGAAGAGTTGGAGGCGAAAACCGTCGCTTCAGGCCCAGCCATCGACATCACGTTGCCCGGCCGCCATCACCCGATTGGCCATCTGCATCCGCTCACGCAGGTGTTCGAGCGCGCCGTCACGATTTTCCGCCGCATGGGGTTCGCCGTCGAGGACGGCCCGGAAATCGAGGACGAGTGGCATTGTTTCGACGCGCTGAACACGCCCGCCGACCATCCCGCGCGCGACATTCAGGATACGCTCTACGTCGATCTGCCGTCTCACGAGAAATACGGGCGTTACGTCCTGCGCACGCACACGTCCCCCGTGCAGATTCGCACGATGATGAAGCAGAAACCGCCGATTCGCATCGTCGCCCCGGGCCGGGTGTTTCGCCGCGATAATCCCGATGCCACCCACAGCCCGACGTTTCACCAGATCGAGGGATTGTACGTCGACAAGAACGTCACCGTCGCCGACCTCAAGGGCACTGTCGAATTCTTCTTCCAGCAACTCCTTGACCCCGATACCAAAGTGCGGTTCCGTCCGCATTTCTTCCCGTACACCGAGCCGAGTTTCGAGATCGACCTGAGCACGCCGCACTTCCGCGCGCGCGGCAAGGAATGGATCGAGATTGCCGGCTGCGGCATGGTCGACCCCAACGTCTTCAAGTCCGTCGGCTATCCCGACGACGAATACACCGGCTGGGCCTTCGGTTTCGGCATCGAACGCCTCGCCATGGTCATGTGGTCCATCAACGACATCCGGTTGTTTACGGAAAACGATGTGAGATTTCTGGAGCAGTTTTGATGGAGACGAACACTATTATCCAAGTGACCATTTGGGTATGGCAAGAACTCCAACGCATCCCACCGCCGGTCGTCGGCGCTCTAATTGGCGCCATTGTCGTTTGGTTGTGGAACCGGCGCAATCACATAAACAGCGTAATGCCCGTCCTTGTGTTCACTAGGAAATTAGCCGATTGTTGGCAAGTTCAAAACGTGGGTCGGGGACCGGCGTTGAATCTGGTGGTGGGCGACAAAAACCAGAGCGGCGAACTGGTTATGGTGATTCAAATGTACCCCCTTGCATCCGAAGCCTCGCACGAACTGTCATGGCTTAGGAGTGGTCAATCACTAGAGGCAAAGTACACGGACATCAATGCCCGCCCATATTGGAGCGAATGCAAGAACGACCAGACGACAATCGGAAATGGCGAGAAGTTTGGCGATTGGAGAGTAACGCACCGCCAGTACGACCTGGAGGCGCAAGAAGAGATGCGGCGCAAGCAGCGGGATTGGGGGGTGCTCTAGAGATGAAGCCTGTTACTACTGGCTCAACCAAGTGACGGCGAATGTTTAGAAAGACGCCGGCATGAAATCCACCTATAATTGGCTGAAGCAGTACGTTGACTTTGAGTGGTCGCCGCAGTAGCTGGCGGGGAGGCTGATGTTGACCGGGATGCGCGATGCGGGTATGCTGGAACCGTCGTGAGAGCCAAACATTTCACCGTCATAATTGAGCCGGATGCGCCTCGTGGTTATCACGCGTGGGTGCCGGACCTTCCTGGATGCCACAGCGATGGCAGAACTGCGGCGCTGGCCAAGCGGAGAATCCGTGAAGCGATTGACCTCTATTTGGAGACGCTCGAATCGCGGGCAACGATACCCTCTCACTGAGCGCTGATCCATTTTCTCTGTCACCCTGAGCGCAGCGAAGGGTCTCTGTAGTTCGGCCTCAACGACAGGGATTCCTCGACAGGCTCGGAATGACAAACAGTTTTTACTGCTGTGCCTTCGCGCTAGACGATCCGTCCCAGAGCAGCTATTCTCCCACCGTCGATGAAATTCACCTACAACTGGCTGAAACAGTACGTTGACTTTGAGTGGTCGCCGGAGGAGTTGGCGGAGAGGCTGACGTTTGCGGGGATCGAGGTGGAGAACATCGTGACCGTTGGCGGTGGCGCGCTGAAGCAGGTCGTTGTCTGCCAGATTCTCGCGAGCGAAAAACACGCGAACGCGGACAAACTCACTGTCTGCCGCGTGACGGACGGCCAGACCGAACGCCAGATCGTTTGCGGGGCGAAGAATTACAAAGTTGGCGACAAGGTGCCGTTGGCCTTGCCCGGTGTGACCTTGCCCAACGGCATGACGATCAAGGAAGCCAAGCTGCGCGGCGTCGAGTCGCAAGGGATGCTGTGTTCCGCGAAAGAACTTGGCCTCGCCGAAGATGCCGAAGGACTTCTCATTCTGTCCGCCGACACGCCTGTCGGCAGCAAGCTCAGTGACGCGCTCGGCGGTGTGGACACGGTATTCGACATCGAGGTCACGCCGAACCGGCCCGACTGGCTCAGCGTCATCGGTATCGCGCGCGAAATCTCGGCGCTTACGGGAAATCCGCTCAAGCTTCCCGAGGTCACCGTTCAAGAGTCAGGCGAACCGGTCGAGAAGCTCACTTCCGTTACGGTTGAAGCGGCCGATTTGTGTCCGCGATATACGGCGCGCGTGATTCGCGGCGTGAAAATCGGGCCGAGTCCCGCGTGGCTGAAGCAAACCCTGGAAAAAGTCGGGCTGCGTTCCGTCAATAATGTTGTGGACGTGACGAATTATGTGCTTTTCGAATGCGGTCATCCGTTGCATGCGTTCGATTACAATTTGCTGGCCGAACACCGCATCGTCGTGCGCCGCGCGACGAAGGGCGAGAGTTTCGTCGCCATTGACGGGACCAAGCACGAGTTGACTGCCGAAATGCTGGTGATCGGCGACGCCAAGCGCGCCGTGGCTCTCGCAGGCGTCATGGGCGGCAAGGAAAGCGAGATCAACGACCAGACAACGGACGTGTTATTGGAGAGCGCGTGGTTCCTGCCGTCGAACGTGCGCAAGACGTCGAAGCAATGCGCGTTGTCGAGCGATGCAAGCTATCGATTCGAGCGCGGGGCGGACATCGGCGGCGTGATTTGGGCGAGCAATCGGGCATCGCAACTGATCCAGCAACTCGCGGGCGGACAAATCGCGCGCGGAATCGTGGACGCGCTGGCAAAACCGATTGAGAAACGTCGCGTGCGTTGCCGCTACGCGCAGGTGGACCGGTTGCTGGGGATCGAAGTGCCGGCCGAGACCGTGAAGAAGATTTTTGGAGGATTGTCGTTGAACATCGTGGCGTCGGACGCAAAGGGTTGCGAAGTGGAAGTGCCAACGTTCCGGGTGGACGTGGAGCGCGAGGCGGACTTGATCGAGGAAGTGTGCCGCATCCATGGTGTGGAGAAGATACCGGCGAAGATGCAGCCTGCGTACGCCGCGGTGTCGAAGTTCGATGCGCAATGGGATGCGTGCGCGCGGGTGCGGCAAATCCTGACCGCGCTCGGATTCCACGAGGCGCAGAACCAGACGTTGGTGAGCGAGGGCGATTTGAAGCTGCAGAATCCGTTGAACGCCGACCAGCAGGCGTTGCGTTCGTCGCTCGTACCCGGATTGCTGGCGAACCTGCGGACGAATGTATCGCGGCATGAATTCGACGTGAAACTGTTCGAAATCGGACGGGTCTTTGGTTCCGATGGGAAAGAATCCTTGCGCTTGGCGTTGGCCGTGACCGGGCGGCGTGAACCGCATTCCTGGGAGACGCCCGTGCGGGAGGCGAAGCTGGATACCTTCGACGTGAAAGGCGCATTGGAAGAGGTGGGCGGGACGCTGGGAATTCCCACCGATGCCGCCATCCAACAGATTTCGCCAGCCCAGGCGAAGAAGCTTGATCTGCGAGACGCCGTGTACGTGGCGGAGGTCGAGTTGGAGCCGTTGTTGGCGGCCGGGGAACGGGAGCGAACGTTCCGCGAGCTTCCCAAATTCCCCGCCGTGGTGCGGGACGTGGCACTGGTTGTGGATGAAGATGTTGCGCATGGTGACATTCTCGCGGCAATTCTGAAAAATCGAAATAAAGTCTTGGAACGGGTAGAGCTTTTTGATATATACCGGGGGAGTTCGATACCGACGGGAAAGAAATCCATGGCGTACTCGCTGACGTTTCGGGCGCCGGACAGAACGCTGACCGACGCCGAAGCCAACGGGGCGCATGGGCAGGTAAAACGTTCGTTATCGCAGACGTTGAAGTGTGAGATACGCGAAAGTTGACGTGCATGTGCAGGGTTGATGTGCGGCGACCATGATTCTGAATGGAAAATTCTTGAATTCGACAGGGAAAAATGTTACAGGGATTGATGCAGGCGACAGTGGTCGCCGGTGTTCTTTGGTAAGGCAAGATTTTCGAAGTACCCTGCCATGTTCGTAACAAACGAACCTTCTTTGAGCCAACACCGTCATTGACGGAGCTCGGTGTTCGGTTGTGGACTGCATGCCTTTTCAGGAAGCACGAAGCAGCCGACAGAGCCCCCTAATAGTAAGGGGTTCAAAGATATCGTTTAGACGGCATTACGGCGGGGTATTTCGTTTTTAGGCTCCCGTCGGTCAACGCCACATCTCACACGGCTGCGAGCACCGGGTCGGATTGGTGGCCATGACCGAAAACTTATTTAGCAGCCAATCTCTGGAACCCGCCGCACCGGCGGGGGCCACCGACCACGCGACCGCGCCATTGGCCGCGCGGATGCGTCCACGAACGTTGGAGGATTTCGTCGGCCAACGCCACATACTCGGTGAAGGCAAATTACTCTGGCGGGCCATCAAAGCCGACCGCATCAGTTCCATCATCCTGTATGGGCCGCCGGGCACCGGCAAGACCTCCCTCGCGCAAGTCATCGCCAACGCGACGAAGGCCAAATTCGAGCGGCTGAGCGGTGCCGACTCGAACGTCGCGGACATTCGCCGCGTCATCGCCACGGCGGCCAATCGCCTCGCCAACTCCGGTCAGCGGACAATTCTCTTCATCGACGAGATTCACCGTTTCAACAAGGCGCAACAGGACGTGCTGTTGCCCGACGTGGAAAACGGCACGGTGCGGCTCATTGGGGCGACCACGCACAACCCATTTTTCTACGTCAACTCGCCGCTCGTCTCCCGCTCGCAGATTTTCCAGCTCAACCCGCTCACACCCGCCGACATCAAGGAGTTGTTGAAGCGCGCCCTGGCCGACAAGGAACGCGGCTTGGGCAGCAAGAAACTCAAGGTCGATGCCGACGCGCGGGAGTTCCTCGCGATCGCGTGCGATGGAGACGCGCGCAAGGCCCTCAACTCGCTGGAAATCGGCGCACTCACCACGCCGTCGGGACACATCACGAAAACGATCGCGGAGGAATCGATCCAGAAGAAAGCCGTGGTCTACGACGCCGATGAGGACGAGCACTACGACACGATCTCGGCATTTATCAAGTCCATGCGCGGAAGCGATCCCGATGCGGCGTTGTACTGGCTGGCAAAAATGGTCGTCGCCGGTGAAGATCCGCGGTTCATCGCCCGGCGCATCGTGATTCTGGCGGCGGAAGACATCGGCTTGGCCGATCCGCAGGCGCTGGTCCTATCGGTCGCGGCGCATCACGCTGTGGAGTTCATCGGCTGGCCGGAAGGCGAATTGCCGCTGGCGGAAGCGACGGTGTACTGCGCGACGGCCCCGAAATCGAACGCCAGCGCCAAGGGCATCTGGAGCGCCAAGGCCGACGTGGAACAGGGACGCACGTTGGAAGTTCCCCAACATCTCAAGGACACACACTACAAAGGGTCCGCGCGTCTCGGCCACGGCAAGGGGTACAAGTACGCCCACGATTTCGAGGGGCACGTCGTTGACCAGGAACACATGCCCGAGCGTCGCCAGTACTACGAACCGGGCGACCAGGGTTTTGAGATTAAAGTTCGCGAGCGAATGGAGAAATGGAAGCAACTGCTCAAAAAAAAGTAGCGTTGCGGAAGCAGATCAGCGCATGGCTGGCTGGGCAAAGCGCGGCGGATGTACGCGCCAAGAGCGCCGCCATTTGGGAACGGCTGTCCGTCGTGCGCGAGTTTGCCGGTGCCACGCAACCGCTGGTCTATGTTTCCAAGGAACGGGAAGTGGACACGCATGGCCTGATTCGGCAGTTGCTCGCCATGGGCAGAAATGTGTGCGTGCCGTGGTTTGACGTCGCCAGGAAGCGGTACGCCGCCTCCGGATTGCGCGACTTTGACGCGGATCTGGCGACTGGGAGATTTGGAATTTTGGAACCCAAACCCGAGGCGATACGACCGGCAACGGCGGATCAAATCGACGTGGCGCTGGTGCCCGGGTTGGCGTTCGACGAAACGGGAAATCGACTGGGCCGTGGATTGGGCTATCTCGACCGCCTGTTGCAGGAAACCAGCGGCGCGAGGATCGCCCTGGCCTTCGATTTCCAACTACTGGATGAAGTCCCAACGGAAGCGCATGACATGCGCATGGACTTCATTGTGACGGAAACGAGAGTGATTAAAACCAAAGGCAACCGACAATGAGTACCATCATTATCGGTCTCATCGCGCTGGTTGTGGGCGCTGCACTCGGCTGGTTTCTCAGCCACGTCAAAGCGCAAGCTGACAGAAAAGCGGCCGGTGGGATCGTGAAAGCCGCGCGGACGGAAGCGGAAGACACGCTTCGGGACGCGCGTGTAAAAGCGCAGGAGGAAACGTTCAAAGCCCGCGAGCAATTCGACAAGGAAACGAGGGACCGGCGGCAGGAATTGACTGAAACGGAACGACGCGTCATGCAGCGCGAGTCGAACCTGGATCGCAAGGCCGATCTGCTTGACCGCAAGACGGAAGAGGCCGCCCGGAAGGAGGCTCAGGTTATTGATCGCGAGAAGGAACTCCACAAGATACAGGGGGAAATCGAGGAATTGAAAATGCAGACAAAGCGCGAACTCGAACGCGTTGCGGGTTTGAGCGCCGAAGATGGCAGGAAACAATTGCTCGCCAAGCTCCAGGAAGACGTCCACGCCGAAGCCGCTGCCATGACGCGTCGCATACTCGAAGAAGCCAAACAGCAAGCCGACCGCGAGGCCAAGCGCACGATCACCATCGCCATCGAGCGCTGTGCGTCGGATCATGTCCAGACCGCCACGAGTTGCACGGTCGCGCTGCCGAGTGAGGAAATGAAAGGCCGCATCATCGGACGTGAAGGCCGCAACATTCGCGCGTTTGAGGCGGCCACGGGAATCAACGTGCTCATCGATGACACGCCACAAGCCGTCGTGCTCAGCGGTTTCGACCCTGTCCGCCGTGAACTGGCGCGGCAGACGCTGGAACGTCTCATCAGTGACGGACGCATCAACCCGGCACGGATCGAGGAAGAAGTCGGGAAGGTGAAAGAGGAGTTGGATGGGCTCATCCACAAGGCGGGGGAAGAGGCGGTGATTCGCACCGGACTTCAGAAAGTCCATCCCGAGGTGGTCACACTTCTGGGGCGGCTCAAATTCCGCCACAGTTTTGCGCAGAACGTGCTCGACCATTCAGTCGAAGTCGCCGAAATTGAGGGCATGATGGCGGCGGAGTTGGGGCTTAACCAGCAGATCGCCAAACGAGTCGGTTTGTTCCATGACATCGGCAAGGCGGTGGACCACGAAGTCGAAGGCTCGCACGCGAAGATCGGCGCGGAAATCCTCAGGAAACACGGCGAACCCGAAGAGGTGTGGCAGGGCGTCGCGTGTCATCACCACGAAGTCGAGCCGATCACGACCTACGGGGTGCTGGCCAGCGCGGCGGACGCGATCAGCGCGTCGCGTCCCGGCGCCCGCAGCGAGAGCATGGATTTGTACCTGCAACGGCTGGAGAAACTCGAAACCGTGGCGAACGCTTTTCCCGGGGTCGACAAGAGCTACGCGCTCCAGGCCGGTCGCGAGATTCGCATTTTCGTGCAGCCGAACACGGTCACAGACGACGAGGCCGTCCAGTTGGCCCGCAGCATCAGCCAGAAGATCGAGCAAGAGCTGCAATACCCCGGCCAAATCAAAGTCACGGTGGTCCGTGAAACACGCGTCGTGGAGTACGCGAAGTGAAGATTCTTTTCATTGGAGACGTCGTCGGCAAGCCGGGACGGCGCGCGGTCGCGACCCTCGTGCCGAAGCTGCGCGAGGAGCGGGGTATTGACTTTGTGATTGCGAATGGTGAAAACAGCGCGCATGGAGCGGGGCTGACGGCGTCGACAGTGGATGCGCTGCTCACCAGCGGCGTCGAGGTCATCACGTCCGGCGACCACGTGTGGGACCAGAAGGAGATCTACGGGGTCATCGAGCACGAGCTGCGGTTGCTGCGTCCGTTGAACTTTCCCGCGTCGGCCCCCGGCAAGGGATCGGTGGTGGTGAAACTTGACGGCCTGCCGCCGGTCGCCGTGCTGAATCTCATTGGCCGGGTGTTTATGCCGAACACGGATTGCCCCTTTCGTGCCGCCGAGGCCGAAGTCATGCGGCTGCGGCAGCAGACAAACGTCATCATTGTAGACTTGCATGCGGAAGCGACGAGCGAGAAAATCGCCATGGGCAGGTTTCTGGATGGGAAGGTGAGCGCGGTGATTGGAACGCACACGCACGTCGCGACGGCCGACGAGCAGATCCTGCCCAAGGGGACGGCGTACATCTCGGATGCCGGGATGTGCGGCCCGCACGACTCCGTGCTGGGGCGCGACGTCAACGCCGTGTTGCAGCGATTTCTCACACAAATGCCGCAAAAGATGGAGGTCGCCGAGGGCAATGTCGCCTTGTGCGGCGTGATTGTGGACGTGGACGAGAACACGGGCCACGCCCGAGGTATTGAACGAATTCGAGTCGCGTGTGACAAAGGTGAGTGACCTATGATTCTGCGAGCGAAATGCGTACTGCCGATGGATCAACCGCCGATTGAAGACGGCGCGGTGGCGATTGAGGGAGACACGATTGTGGCGGTGGGCAAGAGTGCGGAAATCCGCGCGGCGCACACTGGCGACGTGCGTGACCTTGGCGAGCGTGTGCTTGCGCCGGGGTTGATCAACGCCCATTGCCATCTTGACTACACCCGGTTGCGCGGGGAAGTCGAGTACCGGGGCAGCTTCACGGAATGGATTCTCCAGTTGGTTGCCGCCAGGCAACTCCATCCCGACAAAGAATATGTCGAGGGAATCCAATGGGGTCTCGATATGTTGGCTCGCTCCGGCACCACAACCATTGTGAACATCGAATCGTTTCCGGCGTTGCTCGATCAGGTTCTGCCGACGAAGCTGCGCGTGTGGTGGTGTCTCGAGGTGATGGATTTCAACCGCTCGGAGGAAGCCAAGGCGACAGCGACAGGAGCGTTGGAGTACATTGCCGCGCACGCCGTCGAGCGCGGAGGGTTCGGGTTTTCGCCGCACGCGCCGTACACAGCCAGCGGAGAGTTATATCGGTTGTGTGCGCAGTACGCGCACGGGCGAAACATCCCGATCACAACGCATCTCGCCGAGTCGGAAGAGGAAGACGACATGATTCGCCGCGGGACCGGGCATATGCATGATTATTTTGTGCGCGCGGGCCGTGACATGTCTGATTGCAAACGGGCGGGGCCGACGCAATTGATGTCCGAGTACGGCGTGCTCGGGCCAAACTGCATCGCGGCGCATGCGAATTGCCTTACTCCTTTGGAGGTGGCGCTGCTCAAGCAGACCGGCACACACGTGGTGCATTGCCCGAAGTCACATCGGTTCTTCAATCGGGGCATGCCGCCGCTGAATACATGGAAGGCGCAGGGAATCAATGTCTGCCTGGGCACGGACAGCATGGCGAGCAACGACAACTTAAGCATGCTCGACGAGTTGCAGACGTTTGGCCAGATGTTTCCCCGGATGTCAGCGCAGGAGTTGTTGGAGTTTGCCACCGTGAACGCCGCGAAAGCGTTGAACCAGACCGAGAAGCTCGGGAGGATTGGCGCGGGTGCCTGGGCCGACCTGATTGCCGTGCCGTTGGACGCTGTGGGAGGCGACCCGTATGAGTCGGTCGTTTATGCGGACAAGACGGTAAGCTTTTCCATGGTCGGAGGCGAGGTGATCGTCGATGAAGCCAGGTAGGCCGAAGGAATCCAGCCCTCCGAATGCCAAATCTCGATGACCAACTCAGCGGCGAACTCGATCAGGCCCGCGCGGCGGGTCTGTACCGCGCCCTGCGGACGGTCGCTTCGGCGCAGGGTCCGCGCATCCGGATTGATGGCCGTGAGTTTCTGAATTTCTCCAGCAATGATTATCTCGGGCTCGCGAACGATCCGTTGCTGAAACGCGCCGCCTCGGATGCGATTGAGAAGTATGGGGTCGGCGCCGGCGCCTCGCGACTCGTGTGCGGGAACCTGGAGCCGTACGAGGCGTTGGAACGCAAACTGGCCGTGTTCAAGGCGAAGGAAGCGGCGATTGTGTTCGGGAGCGGTTACGCCGCCAACGTGGGCGCCATTACGGCGCTGGTGGGCGAGGGCGACACGGTCATTCTCGACAAGCTCGATCACGCCAGCATCATCGACGGCGCGCGGCAGAGCGGCGCGACCATTCGCGTGTATCCGCACCTGAATCTCAAGAAACTCGACGCCATTGTCCGTCAATGCGATTCCTCGCGACGCACCCTGATCATCACCGAGACGGTGTTTTCGATGGACGGCGATCTGGCGCCGCTGGCGGAGATCGTCGCATTGAAAGAGAAGCACGGCGCGTGGTTGATGATCGACGAGGCGCACGCGACCGGGTTGTATGCCAAGAACCGTCGCGGTCTCGCTGAAGCGGCCGGTGTGGAGGACAAGATCGACATCACGCTCGGCACGCTCAGCAAGGCGCTCGGATGCGCGGGCGGCTTCGTCGTGGGGTCGCAGACGCTGATTGACTTCCTGCGCAATCGCGCCCGCAGCCTGATTTACTCGACGGCGTTGCCGCCGGCCGTGTGCGCGGCGGCAGCGGCGGCAGTCGACTTTGTGATGAGCGAGGAAGGTCACCAGCGACGTGATAAGCTTTGGCGCAATGTCAGCGAATTGAAGAACGGCTTGTCGGCGCTCGGTGTCCAGAACGAATCGCGCAGTCCGATCATTCCGATCATCATCGGCGATGAAGCCGCCGCGGTCGAAACATCGCGCAAGTTGTACGAGCGGGGCATTTTTGTTCCCGCCATCCGCTTCCCGACCGTGCCGAAAGGAAAGTCGCGCTTGCGCGTGACGGTGACGGCGCTGCATGAGTCTCGGGACATCGCGCGCTTCTTGCAGGAGTTCAGTGGACTCGCTCGCTGACAAAGACCATCGTTACGTCTGGCACCCGTTCACGCAGATGAAGGACTGGATGGCGGAGGAGCCCGTCATTATCGAGTCGGGGAAGGGCGCGATTCTTCGAGACACGGACGGACGCGAGTATCTCGACGCGAACTCCTCGATCTGGACAAACCTGCACGGTCATCGGCATCCGAAGATCACGCAAGCCATCAAGGACCAAGTCGATCGCATCGCGCATTCTTCCTTTCTCGGTCTTTCCAATGAACCGGCCATCCGGCTGGCTGAGAGGCTGGTGGAGCTTGCTCCGCGCGGCCTGGCCCGCGTGTTTTATTCCGATGATGGTTCGACGGCGATGGAAGTGGCCATCAAGATGGCGGCGCAGTATTGGCGGCATCGCCAGCAACCGCGACGCACGAGGTTCGTGGCGTTCGCGGACGCTTATCACGGCGACACGCTCGGCGCAGTCAGCGTTGGTGGGATCGATTTGTTTCATGCCGCGTTCAAACCGCTACTCTTCGATGTCATCCGGGTGAGCGAGTTGCAATCATTGACGAAGATCATGCGGGAGCAGGGCGAAACCGTTGCGGCCGTTGTCATCGAGCCGCTGGTGCAGGGGGCGGCGGGAATGAAACTCTGGCCGCGTGGATGGCTGGGCGAGTTGCGTGGGCTATGCACGGACCACGGCGTGTTGCTTATCGCGGACGAGGTAATGACCGGGTTCGGGCGCACGGGGACGATGTTCGCCTGCGAACAGGAAGGCGTGACGCCCGACTTGATGGCTGTGGCGAAAGGTCTGACAGGCGGCTACCTGCCGCTGGCGGCGACGCTGACGACGGAAGAAGTGTTCGATGCGTTTCTCGGCGACTACGGCGAGTTCAAGACCTTCTTTCACGGCCACAGCTACACGGGCAACCAACTCGGTTGCGCGGCGGCGCTGGCGAATCTGCAAGTGTTCGAGGAAGAGCGGGTGTTGGAAAGGGTGTCGGTACTCGGCACTCGGCTTTCAGCAGGATTGGAACGAATCAGAACGTTGCCACACGTGGCGGAAGTGCGGCAGATCGGGGTTCTCGCCGCTGTGGAACTTGGGCCGTACGCGTTGACCGACCGGGTGGGTCACAAAGTTTGTTTGGAGATGCGCAAACGGGGCGTGCTGACGCGCCCGATCGGGAACACGATCGTTCTGATGCCGCCGTATTGCATCAGCAGCGAGCAACTGGACCGGGTGCTGAGCGTTCTTGCGGAATCCATCCACGCGGTGGTAGACTAATCCCGAAAGGCTGGGGAGTTACTCCCAGCCGAGTTCGGCGAGGCGGTCCTCGTCGATGCCGAAGTGATGCGCGACCTCGTGGATGACCGTGCGGGCGACTTCACGACGGATCTCGAGGGGATTATCGAACTCCTCGAGCAGGGGACGGCGGAAGATGATGATGCGATCCGGCAACGCCGAGTATTCAACGGTGCGTTCCGTCAGCGGCACGCCGGTGTACAGACCGAACAACATTTCATCGGGTGGCACCCCCAGTTCGTCCAACAGTTCATCGCTCGGTTCCTCTTCGATGACGAGTTGCACGTTGCTGATCCGGGACCGGATTTCTTCAGGAATAAGTGTCAGGCCGTCCTCGACGAGTTTTTCAAATTCGGACGCAGTGAGCTTCATCGGCGGTTCCCGAAGTCAATCTAACCATGGCGGCCCGAAAGGCAACACATGATCCGTCCCCCAGCCGTAGCCGGCCAATTTTATCCCGCGACCGCGGCGGAGGTTGACGCGGCGCTGGACAAGCTCGTCCGTCCCACTACGCCCAAACGCCGGGCGATCGCGATTGTCTGTCCGCACGCAGGCTGGATGTACTCGGGCCACACCGCCGGCCTGTTGTACTCCAGCGTCGAGATCCCCGACCGGGTGATCCTCATTGGCCCCAACCATCACAATGTCGGGAGCCGGTACGCCATCTACAGCGCGGGGGTGTGGCAGACACCCGTGGGCGACGTGCCCGTGGCCGAACCACTGGCGAGCGACCTGCTCGATAGCTGCGATTTGTTTGCCGAAGACGCGCGCGCTCACATTCAGGAGCACTCGTTGGAGGTCCAATTGCCGATGCTCTTGCGGGCGAATCCAAACGTGCGCATCGTGCCCCTGATGATCGGCGGCAACTGGCCCGAGAGCGGGGGACGCCGCGACCTGCGGGAGATCGGCACGGCCATTGCGCAGGTCGTGCGGAGTTACGGCAGACCCGTGCTGCTGCTGGCCTCGACGGACTTGAACCACTACGAAAGCCAGGAGACGGCCAAAATCAAAGACAAGCTGGTACTGGACGCGGTGGTGAATCTGGATCCCGAGGCGCTGATGGATCGCGTGATCGACGTGGAGGTATCGATGTGTGGCGTCGCGGCCACGTACGTCGTTCTCTGTGCGGCCAAGAAGCTTGGCGCGAAGCATGCGGAACTGCTCGAGTACAGCACCAGCGGCGACGTCAGCGGCGATTACACGAGCGTCGTGGGGTATGGCGCGGTGGTGATCGAGTAGAGGAAGTGCAGAGGCGAGTTTGACAGGGGGCGGCCCGCTTGTTACAGTGTGACGGCGGTTTGGTGGTGACGAGATATGATTACACTGACGGAAAACGCCACGAAGCACATCAAGACGTTGCGCGTGGATCAGGGTGCGCAGGACAAGCCGTTGCGCGTGTACATCGAAACGGGCGGATGCTCGGGCATGGAATACGGCATGGCGTTCGACGACAAGAAGCCCGATGATGCGGTGGTGGCGCAGGATGGCGTGGAAGTGGTGATCGATCCCATGAGCCTGAATTTCCTCAAGGGAAGCGAGATCGATTACGAGGACAGCCTGCAGGGTTCGGGGTTCAAGATCAAGAATCCGAACGCGCATTCGAGCTGCGGCTGCGGCAAATCGTTTAATTGATAATTTCATAGGCAGATTCGTTTGGGGTGCCCCGAAAGCGTTCGGGGCTGAGAACAAACCCATAGAACCTGATCCAGGTAATGCTGGCGTAGGGAAACATGTAGCGAAGCCGACTCTTGGATTTCAGGGTCGGCTTTTTGATTTTAGCTCCGAGAGTTGTCGGGGCGGGGAGGCAACAGATGATCGCACCGAAGAATGGCAGTGGGGAAGAGCACAGCAGCGGGGCATTTCTGAAGTCAAAGAAAGTCCACGTTGTGGGCAAGCAGCACAAGGACGTGCGCGTGCCGTCCCGCGAGATTGAATTGTCGCCCACGGTCAGCCACACGGGACGCGTTGAGGTGAACGAACCCGTCCGCGTGTATGACACCAGCGGCCCGTGGAGCGATCCGGCGTTTCACGGCGATGTGAACCGCGGCCTGCCGGCGCTGAGACGGGAATGGATTCTCGGTCGCGGCGACGTCGAAGAAACCTCGTCATCCTACAGACCCATCGCCGGTCGCAGCGACCGCGAGATCCCTGTCACGCTGCGGCGGAAGCCGCTCCGCGCGAAACCCGGCAAGATTGTCACTCAGTTGCAGTACGCGCGACAGGGAATCGTTACGCCCGAGATGGAGTTCATTGCGATTCGCGAGGGGCTTGCGCCCGAGTTTGTCCGCAGCGAAGTGGCGCGGGGCCGCGCCATCATTCCCGCGAACATCAATCATCCCGAAAGCGAACCGATGATCATTGGCCGCAATTTCCTGGTGAAGATCAACGCCAACATCGGCAACAGTGCCGTGGCGAGTTCCATCGAGGAAGAGGTCGAGAAGATGCGTTGGGCGACGAAGTGGGGGGCGGACACGGTGATGGATTTGTCCACGGGCAAGAACATCCACGAGACGCGCGAGTGGATTTTGCGGAACAGCCCCGTGCCGATTGGCACCGTGCCGATCTATCAGGCGCTCGAAAAAGTCGACGGCAAAGCCGAGGAATTGACGTGGGAAGTGTATCGCGACACGCTTATCGAGCAATGCGAGCAAGGCGTGGATTATTTCACCGTGCATGCGGCGGTGCTGCTGCGGTACATACCGCTCACGGCCAATCGTGTGACGGGCATTGTCAGTCGGGGCGGCTCGATCATGGCGAAATGGTGTCTGGCGCATCATCGAGAAAGTTTCCTGTACACGCGCTTCCCCGAGATTTGCGAAATCATGGCGGCGTATGACGTGAGCTTTTCGTTGGGCGATGGACTGCGACCCGGCTCGATTGCCGACGCCAATGATGAAGCGCAGTTCGCTGAGTTGAAGACACAGGGCGAACTCAACACGATCGCGTGGGCGCACGGTTGCCAGGTCATGAACGAAGGCCCGGGCCATATCCCGATGCATCTCATCAAGGAGAACATGGACAAGCAGCTTGAGTGGTGCGCCGAAGCGCCGTTCTACACGCTTGGCCCGCTCACGACCGACATCGCACCCGGCTACGACCACATCACCAGCGCCATCGGCGCGGCGATGATCGGCTGGTACGGCTGCGCGATGCTGTGTTACGTCACGCCGAAGGAACACCTCGGCTTGCCGAACAAAAAGGACGTCAAGGACGGCGTCATCGCTTACAAGATCGCAGCGCACGCCGCCGACTTGGCCAAAGGTCATCCCGGCGCGAAACAGCGCGACGACGCCCTGAGCAAAGCCCGGTTTGAATTCCGCTGGGAAGACCAGTTCAATCTCAGCCTAGATCCCGACACCGCCCGCGAATTTCATGATGAAACGCTCCCTGCCGAAGGCGCCAAGCTCGCCCACTTCTGCAGCATGTGCGGCCCGCACTTCTGCAGCATGAAGATCACGGAAGACGTGAGGAAGTATGCCACGGAGCAGGGGATTGCCGCCGAGGAGGCGCTGAAGAAAGGCATGGAAGAAAAGTCGAAGGAGTTTGTGAAACAAGGCGCGGAGGTTTACAGCAAGGCGTAAATCTGTTATCCGTCTTACATGATTCAGCCGGAACAATTGGTTGAAGGCGAGTGGGCCGAGTGGTATAGGCTCACGCCCATCCAACGCTGGCTGGAAAGCGAGAAACTCTGGCAAACCTATCTCGCTCTCGGAGGCTCACTTGATCCCGAACCCGATACGCAAAGTCCTTTCTTCGATGCGCGCGCGCCGCGTCCGCGCCCTGCTCATGGGCGGACAGGCTTGCGTGTTCTACGGCGCGGCCGAGTTTAGCCGCGACACGGATCTGGCCATCCTTGCCGATGCTGCCAATCTCTCGCGGCTGCGTCGGGCGCTTGACGATTTACGAGCCGAAGTCATTACCGTGCCGCCCTTCGAGTTGGAATATCTGCGGCGCGGCCACGCCATTCACTTTCGTTGCCGGCATTCGGAAGCCTTGCGGATGCGCGTGGATGTCATGTCGAGGATGCGCGGGGTGGATGCGTTCGCAACACTTTGGAAACGCCGCACAACGATCGAACTGCCAGATGGCACACGTTGCGATTTGCTCGGATTGCCCGATCTGGTGCAAGCCAAGAAGACCCAGCGTGACAAGGACTGGCCAATGATCCGCCGCCTGGTAGAGGCGCATTATTTTCAGAACAGCGCCCGTCCCCGTCCGTCGCAAATCCGTTTCTGGCTTCAGGAACTTCGCACGCCGCAACTGCTTGTGGAACTCGCCCAACGTCACAGCACACTTAGCCGGCGGTTGGTTTCGAAGCGACCACTGCTCGCCCAGGCGGCGCTTGGCGAGACGAAGAAATTAGAACGGGCGTTGACGGTCGAGGAATCCGTCGAACGCGAACGGGACCGTCGATACTGGTTGCCGTTGCGTGCGGAATTGGAGAAACTGCGCCACGCCGAATGAAAACCGCCGAAGACGTGCGGAAGTACCCACCGAATTGCACCTCAATCGATGTGACGTTGTTCGAGGCGGCGGGCTAGAGGCCAAGGAGGGCGTTGAGGAGCGTGCTAAAGCTGTGCCACTGGTCGCGGCGTGTTCGCCAAGCGCGCTGCCCGCGAACCGTGAGGCGGTAATACTTCCGTTCCCGACTTCTTCCGGCTTTCCGCCACTGGCTGACAACGAGCCCTTGCGTCTCCAGATGCCAGAGCACGCGATGCACCGTCGACTTACGCCACAGGACGGTATGGCGGGACTGTTCGAAGACGCGGCGGACGATCTCGTAACCGTAGGCCGGCCTGTCGCGAAGGATATTTAATATAACGAGGTGGCACGAGCCTGTCACAAGGGTTGCCGCAAACGACAGCGGCGTCTCGTCCGACTCGGCTTGGCAAATTGGTCAGTGGCCATCGATGATAGTCTCCACTGGAGACCATCATGGCAAGAGAGGGGGTCGTGTGGCAAGAGTGGATTGGGAACAAGAGGCTGTTGTCAGTAGATATTCTGGTGAAGTGCGGCACCGCGGGAAATGTGGGTTGCACGAATGGAGAGCATTAGGCACAGGCGACGGGTCGTGTGGCAAGAGGCTGTTGAAAGCGATACGAAGCCAGATGTTCGGGCCGTCACTCTTCTGAAATCGCGCCATGAAACCCCCGGTCGGCGTCCAGCATCCCAACCGGCGTTATGAAACGCGCGGCGACGATAGACGCGGGAGTGAGGATTGGCCACGTGCATTTGAAGGTGGCGGATCTGGAGCGGGCGCTGGCGTTTTATTGCGGCGTGCTGGGGTTTGAGTTGACGCAACGGATGGGCCAGAGCGCGGCGTTTGTCTCGGCGGGCGGTTATCATCATCATATCGGATTGAACACGTGGGAGAGTGAGGGCGGGTCGCCGCCTCCGCCGGGCACGACGGGGTTGTACCACGTCGCGATTGTGTATCCGACGCGCGCGCTCCTCGCAGACGCGTTGCGTCGCCTGGTGAAGGCGAGGATCCGGCTCGAAGGCGCTTCCGACCACGGCGTGAGCGAGGCGATTTACCTGCGCGATCCAGATGGCAACGGGGTGGAACTTTACTGGGATCGTCCTCGAGAGCAGTGGCCCCGCGCGCCTGAAGGTGGCGTTGAGATGTTCACGCATCCGCTGGATCTGGACGCGTTGCTCAAGGAAGCGGCGTGAGTTGACTTAGCGCCCGCCTGTCACACCCGCATTCTGGAATCATTCGTGGACGTTGTTCAACGCGGCGGTCGGGTATGAAGTACATGAGGGCGAGGGAGAGCGGCCCGTAGAGATATGCGGCAGAGCAGGGGATTGCCGCCGAGGAGGCGCTGAAGAAGGGAATGGAAGAAAAGAGCAAGGAATTCGTCCAGAAGGGCGCGGAGGTTTACAGCAAGGCCTGAGCAGCTTGCGCGACCTCGCTACCGATCGTCGCACTTGGCTTCCGGTTTGTGTGCTGCGCATCTTCACTGATGAAAAGAAGCTGCAATGGTGTTGATGAACTCACTTTAGGCGATTGGAAGTTTCCGTTTGCCGGCAATCCGACACCGCACGCTCTTCGTCAGAATAGACTTGCTGTACGTGTTTTGGTGGCGTTATTCTAGGATCGCGGTGTCTTCTGGGTATTAGCGAGACCAATTGATGAGGCGCGATGTCAACGAAAAAGCAAGATACATTTGGGGTTAGGTTTTTAGACTATATCATGATCGCGCTTGTCCCCTTGATCCCGTCTCTACTTGCCTGTGAATCGGTGTGGTCTGGCGACTTGGATTGGAAAGCGGAACTAGAGCGTGTGGTCGGTTCTACTTGGGCGTTGTCCGTGACGTGTGGGGGCTGGTTCTTGGTGAATTTCTTCAAACGGCAAAAGAAGCTTGAGAATAGCGTTGCGAAGTTCTTTTTCGGCTTTATGACCGTAACGAGCGTTACTGCATTCTTTGTGTCGCTGCGTGAGTTTGATAGGCTTGATCTAAAGTCGTTATGTTTAGACTTTCCTGTAGCGCGTTTGCGCTATTTGCTTAACGGCTGCTGCTGGGTTGATGGAATACTATTGGTATGTACAACAATTGCATTCTGGATGTTCTTTACAGAACCTCCTGCTTGCCGAGTACGAAGTGCTATTGGGCGACATATGCTGCCACCCGGTCAATTGCCGCCGCCCTGAATCCCAACTGCATGAACACTATCGAGGAATTGATAACACGCCCATTTGCGTTGCCAATTGTTCTCGCAGCATTGGTGACTGGGATGTTCATCGTCTACGCTGCCTTTTGGATAATCCGATGTCGCGCATCACTTTACTATTTTGTGATACACACCCTGCGTGCACGGCATCAGTTTTATCAGCTTCAGAAGACTGCGCCAGTGCGAAAGGAACTGTGTAGGGACCTTGACGCGTTGCTTAAGCATTCAGAGGACCAGGTACGCGGTGGGCGGAGGGCAATCGCTTATGCAGAGTCTGAAAGAAAGAGCACACTCAGCCTTCTGTGCTCATACGTATTGGTGGTGACACTGCAGAACATGACGCGGTCTCCAAGGCCGCACAGCTCACTGTTTCGGCGCGTATTGATTCGGTTCGGTCGAGGAGTGGGGCTTCAACTGACAGATTTAAGCAAGGCGGCGCGGCGCTTATGGCGTAAAAGCCCTCGCGAGATTACAAATATGGTTAGAGTTGCGCGACAGATTGGGATGGGCAAACTGGCGGCGGCTGAGGTTCCAAGAATCGACTATACCGTATCACTTGTCGTGGATGATTTTCGCCCGATTCTCGATTTATGCGATCAGCTACGTACACCGGCTCCGATGTTGTCGCTGCAGATGCTTAATGAGGCCAGTTTGAATGCATGGCTAATATTGGGGCAACTGTCTTGGTTCGAGCCGAGCAAGGGGGCGCGGCAAGAGTGGAGCCAGTTAGTGTTGCCCACTCTGAGCGACGAACCTGAAAGTCGTGGTGCTTTCTTTAGAAGGTTTCGGCCTCCGACCGCCTTTGTGCCATACAAGATTCTCAGACAATTTCAGTACGTCAGCCGATATCGACATCTGTTCGATGGCGACGCTGATCGAATTAGTAGCGACGATCCTGATTTTGACCGATTCTTCCGGGGCCGTGTTAGATATTACGATGATCACGCAGAGGTAGAACAGTTGTGGTTTGCGGAAGGCTCCGAGAAAGCAAGCAAGACAACGCCACCGTTTGTGGAAGGACTGAGGGTCGATCGTTATGCAATAGGCGTTTACCAAGCGTTTAAGGTCGCGGCAACCGAGCTGAGCCGACGACCGACAGTGTCGTCACCTGACGTATGTGAGTTATACAACTACGCGATGTGGTATACGTACCTGCAATTGCTTGTCACGGTAAAAGAGTACTTTGACTGTAAAGGGGACGGCGCAACTGTGGATAATCTCACACTTGCGTACGGGCGGTTTATGTCCGTCGTCATGATGGCATCTGGTCGACGTGAGGTTCAGGGGCTGCGATGGACTCTCTTAAGGGAGTTGCCACGATGGGAACTGAGTGCCGATGTCAGGAGTCGTCGCATCGGTGAGAGAATATGGTCGGTTGCCGGAAGGGCCGCACAGCAAGTAGAGAAGGGCGGAGAAGCACCGGAAGATAGCGCGCTCTATCGTACGTGCGTGGGTACGTGCCGCGAATATAATTGCCATGCAAACTGGGATCCGACCCAGCTCTTTACGGGAGATAGTAAGGAAAAGCTTGATCTACTGGGCCGGGTGATCATCACTGCATTGAATCATATCCATGGCCCCGGTGAATTTGACCGTGTGGTAGGGATAGCAATGGGCGGGGTTGCGCCGGCTGCCGGAATCGCGCTCGTGTTGCGTAAGCCGCTTTCGATTCTCTACGAAGACAACGTCATGAATCTGGTGCCACAGCCGGCGGTCGCTGAGCGGTGGTTCCTAATCGATGACGCATACCAAACGGGGTATTCGTATCAAAGTATTTGGTCGCAGATGATCGGCATGAAGCCTGCGCCACCACCGGAGAACATGTTCGTTTTGTTTAAGGCACGACACCGTCGGGACACAGTAGCCGTTAATTCATTCAAGCTTACCGAGTTCATGGAGGAGGTGCGACACTCGATTGGATGGGCGACGGAGTATGAATATTCAAATGGAGAGTCTGATGGAGGTGTAGCGCGACGATACGGGCACTATCCCATTCCGACGAGCGATAAGACTGGCGCGATTGACAGCGTCAGTGTTGACAACATGGTGAAACTAATAAAAGAACGTGTACTCGAGTCAAGAGAGTGCGTCGCCGATCCGGCCCGTAAGGATACGTTCGAGAAGGCGCGGAATCTGATTGCTCAGGAGGCATTTATAAAGCTTGAGCTGCTTTACGATCATCCTGACCTTGTACTGGCCATCGGCTACGAAATTTATAAAAGGCGTTATAGTGATGACCTGCTCGCATACGTTGCAGGCTCGTTCAAAGTGGTTCCATTCTTGGTTGCTGCGAATCTACATGCGATGTGTGATGGGGTCGGCGATGTGCCCCTAATTGTGACATCGGGAAGAGGAGAGCTGCAATACCAGGAGATTCTTGCGGGGGAGAGCAAGAAGAGGGGTCGCACGAAACTTGCCTATGTGGATGTTTCTCGCCGGACTGGAGAGACGTACCAGAAGATTATGGAACTCGTGGAGATGTTTTGCGGTAACACGGAAGAAGAGATCGGCTGGGGGGCACCGCCGCTGGTGTTCGTTGATTTGTGGCCGGAGCGGCATCCCAGTGTCCGATTTGATCGGATATTTGAAGATATGGCTGTGGACTAAGACCAGCACGATGGCGCCATCCGCCGTCGTCGACGGATTAAGTCCTTAGTTGCCGATCGGTGGTGTGGAGTTGATGGTTTATCGTGAGGTGATGAACAGCCATTAGCGAGGTGCAAGGTATGCTAAAGCGGTGCCACTCGTCGCGGCGGGTTCGCCAGGCGCGGTGCACGGACGCTAACCCACCCCTGAGTCCCCTCCGGTGGAGGGGAGCACGACGGGGATGCGCTGGGATGGCGCGCGCCACACCAGAGACAACGGCAACCCCGATGAAGGAACCGGGGCAGGCCGGAGCGCTGGGATTGCGCCGTCGGCAAACATTCGGCGCGTTTGCCGCGGGAGTGCGGCGTGCGACGCTTGCTCTATCGGGCGTTCGCCCGATATGGCGTTTGCCGCACACGACAGCGGCGTCTCGTCGGACTCGGCTCCGTGCAGTTAGTGCTGCACTCGGCTCCGTCCGACTCGGCTCCGTGCAGCTAGTACTGCACTCGGCTATCGAAAAGCGATAATTATGCTGGACACGGCAAGGCGGGGCGGGTAGAATGGGGACAGTTGTTTGACATAAGAAGAACGGTTTGGGCCCTAGACACCGCGAACGGCCACGGAGCAGGGCGGACGGCGCGGTGGACCACCGCGCCCTACCGGCGGCGGGCAGGGATTCAGAAGATGATGAGTTGGCCCGCTCCCAGCGGCTCGGCTCTCTATAGAAGAGTGTTTTTACCAAACGAACCCAACTGAAAAATGTGCAACTATCTTGACCTTGCCCCCTGAAACTGGACAGTTTGCAGAGTGAGTCTTGGCCGATAAAGTGGCGGGAGCCACAAGGAGCCAAGATGAAACGGAAGCGATTCAGCGAAGAACAGATTATGACGATTCTCAAACAGGCCGAGGGC
>Ga0187861_10001258_pt1 | contig 26702 bp, 13 predicted proteins | sample June2016WEW_10_1_3_FD_132986 | JGI IMG/M metagenome (GOLD analysis project Ga0187861, IMG submission 132986) | Peatland microbial communities from SPRUCE experiment site at the Marcell Experimental Forest, Minnesota, USA - June2016WEW_10_100 | ecosystem: Environmental > Terrestrial > Soil >...
CAAACTGGAGCTCGTCAAGCATTATTTGTTGCAGCCGCTGGCCCCGCAAAAGCCGTGAAGGAATTACGACTCTTCACCACAGAGACACCGAGGCGCAACGCGGCCAGCCACCGCAACCGAAAACGTCTTGTAAGGCCGAACTGCGTTCGGCCCTCGGGCGAGCGCCGCTCGCCCCTACATAACGCAGAAAATCTTTGCTTGCCGCAAAAGATATTGGGGGCTAGTAGTGCAGAGAACTGAAAAGGAAACGGGCTTTCTCTGGGCCACTTGCGCGCAACTTCTTCGCGGCACTGTGGAAGGGCCTCGGGGGGAAAGAGCCCTAGAAGTTTGTTGATTTGGGGCATGGCTACTGTACGTATGACTTCTTTGATCAATTATTCCCCTCGCAACGTGGGCCAGGGAGAGGCTTCGTCGCATCGCAACCCGCGAGCTGGAGAATGCCGAGCTTCCCGTTGCATTCCTAAAGTGAGGCATCATGATAAAACCCAAATACCCGAAGAACGCCGATCTAAGCCAAGTGGCTCGTTCCATAGTCGAACATGCTACTGGAGGATTACTTACGCCTTCCAAGCCTTTAGTTAGAGGCGGCAAGATTGCCTTTCATTCCAAGAAGAAATCGCGTGCAAAGTAAGACCTCTGGAGTTACTATCCCTTCCGCACAAGTAGCAATCACAGATGGGATTACCTACCGCTCTCGAGTAGAGACGACGATGACGTATCCAATGGCGATTAAGAATATCAGGCCAACAGAGACGATCTGCAAGATAATCAATCGAAATGCGTGTTTGTAGAATCGGTCCATGGACGAATCAGCCTTACTAAGTACGCTTAAAAGCCTCGATACTTCTTGGTCGGTACTTGAGTTCTGGCTGTATGTTTGTACATCTGTCGTCGTCACCGGAGTAGTTATTGAGGTTGCGGTGGTGATGTGGGAACGGCGACATGATTTGCGTGAGTTCCGACGCGGAACAATACATTCTCCAGAGAAGCCTCCAACTTCCAAATATGTCTGGGAGTTACTCGGTTCCGCATTAGTGGCACTCGGAGTCCTTGGCGAATTACTGGTGGGTATTGCGGCAGGAGGAGTTGAAATCGCGATGCGGGGAAAAACGGGTGCGTTAGTGGCTATCGTTAACGAAAGAGCCGCTAACGCAGAATTAGCAGCAGGCGCAGCCAATATGCTCGCGCAAGGAACAGAGGTGCAGGCTGGCAACGCCAATGAACGCGCTGGAAAAGCGAACGAGCGAGCGAGGAAGCTCGAACTGGAAGTAGAAAAGCTTCGCAGTAATAACATCGAAGCTGCCGATAAACTAGAACAAGAAAAAATTACTCGCTTGGAAATGGAGAAGTCGCTAACTCCGAGATTATTGCCACTCAGAACATTTTCGGATGGGACCACAAACATTGATGACCTCAAGCTGTTGAAAGGCACAACGGTACAGATCGTATACGTCCCAGATGCCGAAGCTGCTAGGGCCGCCGCGAACTTAGCATACTTGTTTGGCGCTGCTGGCTGGAAAATCGCTTCAGTTAGTCGAATCGACAAACTTGATATCGAGAAATTGGGATCAGATGGCATTACGCTTGAGTCGTATGTGGCGCCCCGAAACCCAAACTTGCCGTCGGCTGAGATTGTAGCAGAATGGAGATCAGTGGATACAACGTCAGCGGTAATGAAATGGTTACGAGAGAATGAATGGGAAGCGAATCGAGGATTTACTGACCACGGAGAGATAACACCAGATTCGATTCGAGTGCGAGTGGGACTGAAGCCATATCCGTATTTTGAAGACGCAGACAGAAAACGATTCAGAGATGGGGAAAATAGGACGTTACATATCGATCCTAAGAGGTACAAGAATAAAACAATCGTCGCGGAGTCCTTATACTTCGGTACTTTTCTAAAATATGGTCGGATCAGCCCGCCCAAAAAATAACTTTCAAACTCGCCCACAACCGAGGACAGCGAGAATTTGAGTCGGCAGAGAGATGAGGAGCGGAAGCGCCTCTGGCGAAAGAGTCTTCCGCCTAACACCCCCCAAAAACCTTGAAAACGTTCATATCTAATGGGAGCGCTCATTCGGCACCCCCATTCCAATTCTTGTAGGATTGCCCAAACTGAACCAGTACCTGATTTTGGGTGTTCTTGACAACGGGGTACGCCCTATGCAAGATGTGGCACTATGGTCTTCGTACGGATGGAACTAGGCGTAGTCGAAGACGCGAATGTGATGAGCGTAGAGATACCCGGTCATCCCTTCGGCGAAACACAGTCCGGGCAAGGTGCCTTGAATCAATATGCGGTCGTAACAGGGCAGCACACCAGTGATCTGGTTGCTCCGGCGTTCGGCCAACAGTTGTAATCCCATCCGAGATTCGACCTCCTCGGAGGGATCATAGCTCCCCGTACCCCGAACCTGTTTGGTTCCGGCTACGCCGGGTCAGGAAGACTCACGGTATTGCGGCCAGTAATCCTGCCCTTCAGCCTATGGGTCCCAGCACATGAGGTTCCCTGGCTAGCGGCGATAACATGCTGGCACACCACGTAGTAGCGGAAGCACTACCGGATTCAGTCTTGGTGGTTGCAACGGGAGGCAAGCTACAAGGGGGAAGGAAAAATGTCTATGTCGACACGATGGGCCATGAGCTTCTTAATGGCTTGCTTGGTTGTAGGAGGGCCGGTCAGGGGTGAAGACTCGTTCCTCGAAAAGTGGTCGAGCCGCGTCATCCCTCTTCCCAAACAACTTCAAGTGCGTGGCTCTAAATCAGTATCCCGCGCTGACGTGGTTTTGGTGCTGCCTCAATCTAAGGACCCGCTCGTGACCACCGCGGCAGGCGTCCTGGGACCGTTGGCTGCGGGCGCTAAGGGTTTCGAAATCCGGCTTGTGCTAACTACTGAGAAGTCACCGCAGTGTCCGCCACATCTTCGCGCGTCGCTTGAAAGCCTCCCCAATCGTGACCAAGCCTACGCCATCCAACCTATCCCGGGAGGCGGCAAATTCAAAGGTCTTGTTCTGGCAGCCAATACTCCGCTAGGGCTTCTTTACGCGGCTCGAACGCTTGCAGAGTTAGTGCCGGCCCCCTCCGGCCAGGGGGAACCTGTGGAGTTCCCTCAGGTATCCATCCTCGACTGGCCGGACCTTGCAGAGCGGGGGGAATGGGACGGGCATTACGCCCCACCAGATCTCAGATGGATGGCCGAGCGGAAGTTCAACGTTGTCGAAGTGCAATTTGGCCTGGGCTTCGGCGCCGACGGTGCACCCAAAGTTACCGTTGAGCAGAAAATGGTTGATGAGGCCGCAAGGCTGGGAATCAAGGTCGTTCCCATCATCTGGCACATGGAGCAGCTTGCCAGCACCGGTCTTTTTCGTTTTTACCCCCAGGTAGCTTCCACACCTGACCCTAGTAAGCCCCTCCCCACTGACTATGAGCCTGGTGTTTGCTTTTCGGAACCGAAAACTATCGAGATTCTCTCCGAGTGGATGCGGCAATTTCTCGCGTTGCCCGGGATGAACGAAGTCATGGTCTGGGTCTCCGAAGACAATTCACCCTGCTATTGCCCGCGTTGCAAAGGTCGAGAGCCATACGCCAGCGAAGTAAAGGGCATCCAGGACGCCTTCGAGAGGGCACGTCAAGGGAGGCCGGGCGTAGCCTTGCAAATACTGACCACTCAGGGCAGCTATGCAGTGAACGACAAGGTTTTGGCGGCGGCCTCGCCCGGGACCAAGATCATATATTATGACGGGGGAAGGACCTACGATAGCTCTCACCGCCCCATGATCTACCCGCTGCTGGAGGATTTCGCCCGATCCGGCCGCTGGCTTGGCGTTTATCCGCAGTTGACAAGTTCCTGGCGGACGGTCTTCCCTTTCACTGGCCCGCAGTTCATGCGCGCGCGAATGAAGGAGTTTGTGGACAAGCGGCTCAACTGCATTATCGGGTATGCTACGCCCTCTAACCGTTACTATGAATTTAATGTTACTGCCGCCGCAGAATGGAGTTGGAACAGCAGAGGACGCAGTCCCCGAGATTTCGCTGAAGCGTATGCGCGGCGGACCGGAATCTCCCATCCTCAGCGCTTTGGCGAATGGGCGGATTTAATTGGAGAGGTGGGCTGGGACTTGGCCGGTGGCCGGGTCGTCGAGCGGCTGATCTTGCCCGAGCGAGAGCTCTTCGAAAGTGCGCAAACTCCCCGTACGCACAAGCTGGACGACTTGCAAGAGATGCGGTTCGGGCAAGGGCTCTTGTCGGAGTTTCCGGACCGCAAGCATTTCGAAGCTCGATTGGCCTCCGCCGCTCGAGCCCTGGAGTTGGCGGAAACAGAAGGGGATCAGCGCATGGTGGACGAATCGCGGAGCGTTATCGGCGCGCTGCACCTGCTTGACGGTCTCGTGGAGCTCTCGGATGCAAAAGGGCTTCCAGAAGATAAGAAGCAAGCGGCCGCTCAAGGTGCCCTCACCAAGATTGACTCTGCCGCGCGGATGCTCACTGTTTCCGTGTACCGGTGGGGCACGGCGGTCAACCCGCTGCCAAGGAACGCTCTGCCTTCACGCTTGCGCGACACGGTTGATTTCGCTCCCGGAGTCGCAGGTGTGGCCTGGGAGATTGGCAGGGATCTGGGGATAAAAGATCCTTACCCAGCGTATCGCCTGTGCCCGCTGCGCGAATGGAATACGGAGGATATTTCATCGGGGGCGCCCGCCACTTTGTGGGCCGATGTGACCCGCCTGCTGGAAGGGCCCGGGGAGTATGACGTGAGGTTTCAGTTCTTGGATGGCAGCGTGGGACTGGACACTCACTCCGTCGCACTTCTCCGGGCTCGCGGGAGGAACGAGGAAAAGCCTCTTGACGAAGACCGATGGGACGGCCATGTGGACTCCTCGGTCTGGGCTGATTACTGGCTCTCTGTTTCTAAAGGGAGCGGAAGTTCCTGGAAACCGGGTGATCCTCTGTTCTTGCGGCTGGAAGTCTCTGCTCCATCTCCTCAAAGCGTGGCTGGCAAGCGAACCAGCCATGGCATGATCCTGATCCGCAAGTCGTGGCGCGGAGAAGGCGAGGGTCGTCTGGGTGCAGGGGTTAGCCCCTAAGGGGAAAAGTGGACGATCAATCCGGGTCACTCCGATGGCATCGTCAAAAGCTATGAGTTGAAACTCCCGGTGAGGCAACGGAACGATACGAATTCACTTCTGCTTGCCCGCCCAAGCTGCAAAAGGAATCGAAAAATGAGCCGCGAGTTTTTCTCGGCATCGAAGTAGTGAATGCGGCGCAGGTCCTAGTGTGCTGTAACATCCAATTCTTGACCATGCTCGCGGGGCGCTGCCTGGTCGTAGGGGTACGGCTTGCCGTACCCTCTTGGTTCGGTCGCGCGATAAAAATGAAGAGGGTACGGCAAGCCGTACCCCTACAACCAGGGTGCCAGAGGCGCTGGCCAATTGTCAAAAGTTAGGTGTTACGCGACACTAGAAATGGAAGACTCCCCCGGGCCCCAGGGTGGCCGCCGTGTCGCGAATAAGCATCCCCCAGGTCGGCTCGGAGGTCATGGCCATGTAAAACCGGCCCCAGCTCGTACCGCGATTCACATCGGGCCGCCCAGACGACTATCTACGGAGACCCAACGAACTCTTGAATACTTCAATCGCGGATTTTGGGGGAGATGGTAGTGGGTCAATTTGATGTAGAGGCGGCTTTACGCCGCCATTTGGCGAGATAAACTCGCCGCTACACCATCAAATTGACCCACTACCGGGGAGATTGTCATGTTGACAAGACGCAAGCTTTTGGAATTCATGGGCAGTGGGATCTTTGTTGCCGGCTCTGCAAGCACGCTCGCTACGCGTGCGGGCATGGCCAGACCCGCATCGATCCCCGATGACGACAGCAACCTGCCGTCAGCAACAAAGTCCACCCCTTCGACAGCGGCGGGCGGGAATCGCGCCGTCAGGGGTGCACGCTTCAACGACGGGCGCGACTGGTTCTTCCAGAAGCGATTCGGTATGTTCGTGCACTGGGGAATCTATTCCGTAGGCGGCTGGGAGGAGCAGCACATGTACCGGAAGGAGATGACGCGGGCGGAATACATGCCGTTCATGCGCAAGTTCAACCCCGTCAAGTTCGATCCCGATGCATGGCTGGATTTGGCCCAGCAGGCGGGCATGGAGTACCTCACCTTCACCACGAAGCATATCGACGGCTTCTGCATGTGGAACACGCGGGAGACCAGCTACAACATCATGAACACGCCTTACGGCAAGGATGTGCTCAAGCTTCTGGCCGACACCTGCCATCGCAGGGGTTTTCCACTTTGCTTGTACTACTCCATCGTGGACGAGCACCAGCCGAATTATCCCAACGCCGGACGGCCCTACGAACTGCCAGCCCCGGCCCCTGGGGACGAACCCGACGAGGAGAAGTACATCGGGTTCCTTCGGCGGCAGGTGCAGGAGTTGGGCACGAATTACGGCGAGATTCACGGGTTTTGGTGGGACGCCAATGTGCTGGGACGCAAAGATCCTTCCTTTAATGCCCTGATTCGCTCGCTGCAACCCAAGGCGGTGATCAACAACCGAGGATTCGACAGCGGAGACTATGGAACGCCGGAGCGCGACTGGGACAACTCGGTGAACACCGAACTGTACTTCACCAAGCCGGTAGAGGCGTGCCAGTCGGTAGGCTACCAGAGCTGGGGATATCGGGTGGACGAGGACTACTACACCGTTGCCCACTTGATCGGTAGCATCCAGAAGGTTCTGGCGAAAGGCGGGAACTACCTGCTGAACGTGGGGCCCAAGCCGGACGGCACGATTCCTGCGGAAGCCGTTTCCATCCTTCGCCAGATCGGCAAGTGGTACAACAGCGTGAAGGAGTCGCTGGTGGAGGTGGAGCCAGCCAGCATGATGACGGACAACCGCGAGGTTCTGCTCACCCAGCGCGGCAACACGCTGTATGTTCATCTTTTCAAGGAACCGGAGACCTCGTCAGTGTACTTGCACCCGATCGCCACGCTGCCGCGGCGGGCGACGCTGCTGAATACGGGAGAAAAGGTAGAATGCGATGTACTCGCCCTGCCGTGGCTCTGGAATGAGAAACCGAATCATTGTTTGCGATTGAAGAACCTGCCGGTTAGCGGGGGCGGGGGTACGGGGCTGGTGGTGAAACTCGAGTTCGAGTCGCATTAGACAAGATGTTTGTGAACCGACGCGCCCGCGATTACACCTAACGGCAATCGGGAGAATAAAGAGAATTCCACAAGGCATCTTGAAGATTTCGTAGTTAGCACCTAGATTACAGCGTGTTGCTGGGTTTCGCACAATGTGTGTTCCTGGAGGAACAAATGAAGCACGAGGGAATCTCTTTCATGGGGTCTTGGTTCAACCAGAGCGTTACCCGCGTAATAACTTCAATTGCGTTGGGTTTTGTTCTGAGCGGTCTCTTAGGTACGTGCAGCGCTCAAGCCGCGCCGGACGGCTACACAATTTATGTCGTGCCTCATTCCCACATCGACCTTGAGTGGTACTGGACCTACGACAGGACCGAGATCGTGGTGATCAAGATTCTGAATCAGGCGCTGCGCATGCTAAAACAGGATCCGAACTACGCCTTTACGCAGGACGAATTGGAGGCCTTAAAACCGTTCTGGGATAATTTGGACGATGCTGACAGGACGTTTCTCCGACGCTTGGTTCGCGAAGGGCGTTTTGAAATCGCCACGGGCATGTATGTGCAGCCCGATGTCGCGGAGCCCGATTATGAGTCGCTGACACGGCAGTTCCTTTTGGCAAAGCCCTGGCTGGAAAGAACCTTGGGAGCAAACATCCTTACCTCCTGGAATATTGACATTTACGGCCACACCATCCAAATGCCACAACTCACTCGGCAGGGAGGGCTGCGGTATTATTCTTTCACCCGAGATGTTCCGCCGGCGCTTGTGCCCTTGCTAAAAAGTCCATTCTACTGGGAATCGCCCGATGGCTCGAAGGTGCTGACCTACTGGCAATCGGCAGGTTACGGCACCGAGGCGGAAAGCGTGGACAAACATTTGCGGACCTATGTGGACCAGAACCTCAAAGGAAATGACAAGATCATGCTCCCCTGGGGTGGTGACCGGTACATTCCCAATGAAAGCTCGCAACAGATCAAAGAAGAAGTCTTAAAGGCCGCGGCTCGAGATGGAATTCCCGTAAGATCTGTCATCGTGACAACACCCCACCGCTATTTTGAGGACGTCATCAAAAGCGGTATCTCCATTCCCACTTACCATTATGACTTTAACCCAACACTCTTCCATGGGGATCTGCGCGGACAATACGGAGAGAGCATCGAGGGCAAGCTCGCCGAGCGAAGCGCGGAGGACAGGTTGGAATCAGCCGAGAAATTTTCCACCATCGCCGCCGTCTACGGGCTTCCTTATCCTGCCGATCGACTGCGCACCGCATGGGAAAAGGTGCTATTCAACCAGGATCATGGCGTCCTGCCGGGGGACAGTAACGATCAGGTTTATGACGAGATGATGAGCCGGTATTCCGCTGCGATCGAGACAGGAAGATCCACTCTGGCCGAAGCTCTGTATCACCTCTCCAGGAAAATCGACACCTCGAAGGGTGGGGATAATCCGTTCCTGATTTTCAACTCTCTCTCCTATCCGCGGGGTGAATTGGCTCGTTACGAAACCCAGTTCGACAATCTGGATATCCAGAACTTTCGCATTCTCGACCCGAAGGGGCATGAGGTTCCTTTCAGGTTTATTGCCACAAAGAGATGGACGCCCCATTCGCGTTTCCAGACGGCCATCGAATTTGTCGCGGATCAGGTGGCGCCGTTGGGATATCAGCTTTACCGAATCGAACCGGTTCCGGGACTGGCAGAAGCGCCCGAATGGCGTGCGGCGAGCGACGAGGTTTCCAATCGGTTCTATGCCTTGCGTCTCGATCCCGCCACGGGCGAGATCTCCAGCCTGACCGATCGCCGGACCGGGACCGAATTGTTGGATACGCGCCACTACCAGGGGAACGAGGTGATTCTCGCCGAAGAAAAGGACCCCGACACGGAAGGACCTACCCATTTCACCGGTACCGAGATTCGAACCAGCCAGACTCATCCCGACTCCATCCAAGAGATTACCGATGCTTTGGGCACTCGGCTGCGGATTGAGCGGCCGTTTTTGGGCGGGAGGCTGACCCAGGAAATTATGCTCTACAACGATTTGCCTCGCGTGGACTTTGAAACCAGCCTGCTGGGGTTTCCGGGTCACGATGGAATGTTGGACGTGGTCTTTCCGCTCCAGAGCCAGGAAAAGATGAAGAGTTATTATGAAACGAACAATACGGTCACTGAGCGCCCCGATGGCATCTATCAGGCGCAGACATGGGTCGACCTGGAAAGTTCGGGCCGAGGGGTGGCCATCTTGAACCAAGGCACCAGTGGCTACCAGATTGAACAAGGCGTGGCCAAACTGATGCTCCTTCGCTCTATTACCCACTACCAAGGCTACTATTCCCCTCAGGCAGCGCAGGCGGGAAGTCACACCTTCAAATACAGTTTGTATTCGCACGATGGGAATTGGGCGGACGGCGGCGTGTTGGAGCAGGCGCACAGTTATAACAGTCCCTTGCACGTCCTTCCGACGGACGCGCACCAGGGTGTCCTGCCGCCCGAGAACAGTTTTATATCCGTGGACAAAGGCCACTTTGAGGTGACGGCGTTGAAAGACGCGGAGCAAGGAGCGGGCTTTATCCTTCGAGGATACGAGACTCATAACAAAACTGAGCAGGTGAGCTTGACTCTGAAATTGGCCGTGAGGGAAGCACAACGCGCAAATTTGCTCGAGCGACCTTTACCGGCCACCCCAATTGCTATTCAGAAAGGTACCATGGGACTAACCTGCAAGCCATCTGAGTTTGTAACGTTGCGACTCGTTCCAAGCCACTGAAAGTTCACAGTTCATGCTTCGCTGCGGGACCTGTCGAGGTTTAGCGACATTTATCAGGTTGCAGGTGTTGAGGAAGACCTTCAGAGGCGTCTAGATGCGGGTTTGGCGGTGGTGCTAGCGGGTGGTGAGGTCGGGGGAGCCTGAGCGCGACCAAGGGAAACACGAAAGCCTTCCGCACGACCGCCCGCTGAAATGAGCAAGACAAAAGCAACTAACCGGAATTCGTGCTCAGAAACCATCGCAAACCTAATGCATTCTGGTCGAGCACACGCATATCAGAATCCAATTCACGTCATCTAATAATTCTACTGGACATCCCTTCCGTGCTTTCGTAGCCTCGGATTCTTCCGTGTGAGGTTGTCCAGAACACGGGCGGATAAATCCTTTGCATTCAAAGATTGGGTTGCGCTGGTTTGACGCGAAGCGCCTGACATCACGGAAAGCCGTTTTCGGCTATCCATGCTGAGAATGACATGGCTTGTAATGTATCACTTTCGGTTAGAGGGCACTAGAATCTGCACTGCCCCGCAGGGGGAACGGCCACTCGGGGCCGCAGGTGGAACTCTGGGGGGAAGGAAAGCATCGCGCGAGGCATCGGTTCGTAGCGGAGAGGGTCTGAGCATCCATGGGCTCACTTACAGAACAGGCCCATACTTCCTGAGCTTCACGAACACGGGTCAATGAAGTCGGAAACGCATAAGTGGGCGGGACTGGGCTCGCGAAGGCGACTTTTGAACAAATCGGAGGGTTGTCTCTATGGGTGATCGACGAGAGTTTTTTAAGCAGATGGGGATTCTGGCGACCGGTCCCTGGCCAGACGCGTCTTCTGCGGCCCTTCCCCGCGGGTCGGGTATGGGGAGCGTCGTGGCGGAGACTGTGGTCCGCGCCGACAGCGTCGTGCTCGAGAACCCCGAGATGCGCTTGGTGGTCAGCTCCAGTGGGACAGCGCAAAGCCTTATCCATAAGCCGAGCGGACAGGAATGCTTGGCCGTGGGCACAGGGGTCCCGATGTTCACGGTTACTCAGTACCGGCTCTATGACAATGAGCTCCAGCTAGCCTATCCCGCCAAGGTGACGAGCTTTCCGGCACAGCTCGTGCGGCGCGAGGGTGACCGGTTGATCGTAACGTTCGCCCTGGTGGGCTACGAGGCGACGATCGGAGTGAAGATCAACGACGCCTACATCGCCTTCCAGCTCGAGAGGTTGCAGTACAAGGGCTTCACCTCGCTCACCCACAAGCGTAAGACGCCAATTGACGAAACGCTGTTTATGCAGTTGCCGGTGCTGAACCGCAAAAACTTGGGAGAATGGCTGAACGTGATGTGGGATGAGCAAGTGGCAGTCAACCTCTTGGCCACGGACTACCATGCGCGCATTGATGCACAGCCCTGCGGGAACTACCATCTCTTGCAAGCGGGGACGGTGGGAGACGTCCAGTCAGAGGGAGCAGGAGCGGCGCTAATCACCACCGCGCCTCACCGCTTGCTGGATCGTATCGCTCGGGTTGAGCAAGATTATGACCTTCCCCGCGGAGTCGAGAGCCGCCGGCGTAAAGAATACCAATACTCTTATTACGAAATCCAAGACACACTACCTTCAAACATCGACCGCCACCTCGAGTTCGCCAAGATGGGAGGGTTCCGATTGACGCAGGTCTACTATCTCTCGTTCGCCAAGACGGCCGGTCATTTTGAATGGCGACCCGAATACCCGGGAGGAGGTGGAGACCTGCGGCGCGTAGTGGACAAGATTCGCGCGGCAGGAATGGTTCCTGGAATTCACATTCATTACAACAAGGCCCACAAACAGGATCCCTACGTCACGCCCAAGCCGGATCCTCGACTCAACCTGCGCCGCAGTTTTACGCTGGCGGCACCGATTGATGAAACGGCAACGGTAATTCCCGTGGAGGAGAACCCGGCGCTGTGCGCGCTGGAAGAAGGGCGGCGGATTCTGAGGATCCAGAATGAACTCGTCGCCTATGAGCGTTACACCACCAGCATGCCCTATCAATTCGAGGAGTGTCGAAGGGGCGAACTGGGCACCCAAGCAACCGCCCACGTGGAGGCATCGAGGGTAGGTCTACTGGATGTAGACGACTGGCCTGTATTTGTCCGGTTTACGCAGGATACGAGCATCCAGGAAGAGGCCGCAGAGCGACTGGGAAGGATTTATCGCGAGGCTGGTTTTGAATTCACCTACTTTGACGGGGCTGAAGACGTCCCAGTTCCTTACTGGTATACGGTGTCACGAGCCCAGTTGCTCGTCTATCAGCACTTGGAGCCGAAGCCCCTGTTTGCCGAGGGGGCGTGCAAGTCACACTTCAGTTGGCACATTCTCACGCGCGGCAATGCCTTCGATATCTTCAGGCCGGAGGTTATTAAGGCGGCAACCCAGACCTACGCGGCGGCGGAGGCGCCGCGTGTCGCCAAAGACTTCACGAGTATCAACTTTGGATGGATTGGCTACTGGGCGCCAAGCCATGAGACGATAGGCACCCAACCCGACATGCTGGAGTACGTCACGAGCCGGGCCGCGGCGTGGGGGTGTCCCATTGCGCTGGTCGGTAATCTGAAAGAGATGGAGGCGCATCCTCGCACCCCCGACAACCTGGAAGTGATCCGCCGCTGGGAAGACGTGCGCGCCCAGGGCTGGTTGAAAGCAGAACACAGAATGGAACTGCGAAATCTGAAACAGGAACACACCTTGCTCATTAACGAGCGTAAGGAGTTCGAACTGGCCCCTTGCAAGCAGATTGAGATGGTAGCCGGAACAGACCAGCCGGGACGTGCGTTCATCTTCGAGCGTGGGGGCAAGGTGTATGTCACGTATTGGCACACCTCGGGGGAGGCAACTCTGGAGTTGCCCTTGGTGACGAAGCATGTGCAATTGATGAAGGAGTTGGGAGAGCCACAGCAGGTGAGAGCAAATGGGGGTGTGCTACGGTTGCCACTGGGCGAGCGGAGGTACTTGGAGTGTGCCAGCGCAAGTTGTCAGGAGGTGATTAACTCGTTCCAGAGGGCGAGAATTCTGCCCGGCTAATTCGAGAGGCCCTCGCTCTGGAATCGTCCTCTCCGCCCAATGTTCGCATGATTTCACTTACACTCAGTAAGGTTTCCGCTTGAACCAGAAGCCGAATGCAGACCGGAGTCAATCCCAGTGATTATAGAAAAGCAAAACCGAAGACAGTTCATCGAAAGGTTAACGCTCGGCATTGCGGCAGGTGGGTCCCCTTTAGCGCTGAGGTCCTCGAAAGCTGAAGCGCAAAGCGCATACTCTGGATCCGTCAATTACAACCTCCTGGCTCCGGACGTGGCCGCATTGGATCGCCGAAGGCCAGGATATGACGTCCTTTATTGCTTCGAATTTGGGAACGACTTTCAGACGGCGGCACCAGGATTTCAACCTGTTTCCCGCGTCTATCGCAGTCCGAGGTACCTCTGGATTTCAGATGTTCAAGACGTAACCAGAAACGAAGAGTCGCCCCCACTTCTACGCAACTTCATGCAGGGAACGGAGGGGGAATTCTGGGTGGGTATGGACGACGGAGATTATGACGTCACCGTCATCATGGCAGATTCCAAAGAGGAGCACGGCCCTTTCGGCATCTATCTCCAGGATCAGTGTGTGGAATCGGGGGCGATTACGAGGCCAGGGCACGTGTTAGAGCTTACATTTCCCGTAAAGGTCTCGGATAGAAAACTCAAGCTGCGGTTGCAGGCGGCCGCCACCAAAGATTTTGTCGTCAATCAACTGATAATTGAAGGCCCGCCGGGAAAGGCCGCCCTGAGCATGTTCGAGCAGGCGCCTCCCGATTATCTTCCAACCGTCGAAGAAGTCCTTCGGGAGGGTAGTACGGACACTCGAGCAACCCTGCGCGACTACTGTGACTGGTTTTGCAGCCACCGCTTACCCAATGGTTTCATTGGCGATGCCTGGCACAGCGGCCCATCCATCTCTTACGGATGGTACCCTGCTGCGTATCCGATTCGTACGTTGTTGGCAGGCTACGAGATATTTGGGACTGCCACGTATCTGGACGCAGTGGTGGCCATATTGGACCAACTGGTAGAAGAGCAACTGCCAAACGGTGCGTGGGAACAGAACTGCCGCAACAAACCGACCCGAGAGCTTTCAAGCGCGGAAATCGACGAAATATTGAAACATCACTGGGTCAATACTGCGGACATAGGAAGTATAGTGACGGCTCTGGCTGTGAGCTGTCATTACGTCACGCCCCCGCGAAGACGGGTTTACCTCGATGCCGCCCGGCGCTACTGCGACAGTTGGGCTTCAAGGTGGCAGCTACCGTCCGGTGCATTCACAAACGGCCTGGAAGCGGGCGTGGCTGAGACAGAAGCCTATAGTGTTGCCACCGGGACAGAAGCGGCAGCCTTTGCCGCCGTCTATGCAATATGTCAGGAGCCCAAGTACCTGGAAAAGGCCCAACGCGCGGCGGAATTCCTGCTCGACAATTGGAAATCCGACGGGCGGCCTATTGGCTACCCCGATCCTTCAGCAAATATGGGCAAGAGTTACGTGCAGCCAGTGAATCAGTTTGGAGACATCCTTTACTACCATGATGGAATACTGTTCGTGTACCACCAGACTCATGATCCCAAGTTCCGGGAGAAAGTGCGGAAAGTGTACGGCTGGCACATTAACGGAGCACGGGGGTTACTTCAGGACCTGGGAAATAGCTCGTGGTGGCCTCTCCAGGATAGCTGGGATAACTCAAAATCGGCCGGTATGCTTCAGGTTTTTCTTGCCTATCGACGGATGGTGAAAGACGCTGGAGTGGAGAGGACAATTGGACTTATGCGAAAATTCCTCTGCACCTCGAAATTCGCTCGGCTGCTCGGTGTAATGGTAGATCACCCTGACCTGCCGTGGGGCGGTGACTCGTTGCAATCCTGGGCGGGGTTTGCGATTGCGGCTACGGGGTTTGCGGGACTGTCCGTGGCTGAAATGATAAAGCCGGGAATGATGTACCTGTCCCAAACCGGTCCGCCAGTCGGGTTTCAGAAGAAATGAGGCAAAAAGCTGAAATGCAGCGTAGTGGAGATAAGAATGCCGTACAAGCTTGATCGCTTTCGCGGGATTTTTCCCGCGGCACTCACGATGTTCGACAAGGAGAACAATCTCGACGAAGAGGCCACGGCTCGCCATTGGGACTGGCTGATCAGCCAGCAGGGTGCGGACGGGCTGGTCATCACCGGAACGAGCGGGGAATTCATCGCTATGGATTCCGAGGAGCGCCTGAGAGTTTTTCGACTGGTCAAGGACGTGGTGCGCGGGCGTGTGCCAGTGGTTTTCGGGTCGGGTCACTATAGCACCAAGCTGACCATCAAGCTCTCCGAAGAGGCGCAGAAATGTGGCGCAGACGCCTTGATCGTAATCCTCCCTTATTTCCAGAGGCCCCCGAAGTCGGCAGTCATTGAGCACTATCGCCGTATTCGCCAGGCCATCGATTTGCCCATTATGCTCTACAATAATCCACACAACTCCGCCTGCGTCGACCTCAACCCACGCGAGATTGCTCAACTCGTCGAGGATGACGTACTTCACATGGTCAAATCAACTTATGGCACGGTCGAACCCATCCATGATCTGAGCTTGCTTGTCGGAGACCGAATGGCGATCTTCTACGGTTCTTTCCTGGCGGCCTTCGAGGGACTCGCCGCGGGAGCCCACGGGTGGATCAGCGGAGTTCTGAACGTCGTCACGAAAGCAGCTAAGGTTTTATACCGCACACTAGTCATTGAGAACGATGCGCAGAATGGCTTGCGCATCTGGAAGAAGATTCTGCCCATCGTTCATCTCTGGACTTACCAGCAGATTGGGCAGGTCAGCGACTTGGCCATCTATCGCTCGATTTTGAACATTTGGGGACTGAAGGGGGGATACTGCCGAGATCCTTTCTTTCCTCTGGACGGGGAACAGGAAAACAAGCTGCGTGAAATCCTGGAGAAGTCAGGCTGGATGGTTCCCGATCGAGTATTGGACGACGTTTTGTAGGGCGGCAGTGGCACAACGCCAACCCCCTAAAATTCATTCCCCGGGGGCTCCCGGTACATCAAAGGCGTGCGCAACTGTGCGCACCATGACGCCCGTCCAAAGCTGCCTTTGCACTTGTTCCGGTCAGATTTGAGTCCTTTTGATGGTCGAAGAACACCGTGACAGACATTTCTTGTAGCTCCGCTCTGAGCGGCGAGCACAAGAAGGGGGTTGTCACTGTATTTTGTGGTCCTCTTTATTTGAGAAGGGGGGAGGGTTTCTGGAGATGTCGAACCTTAGCCGGAGGGAATTCATTCAAATCTCCGCCGCCTCACTCATGCTTCGAGGTGCTGAGTCCGAAGGGAACACTGCGCCGTGGGCCAAGGTTACGGAGTCACCGACGCAACTACGAGTGGAGTGCAGTAAGTACACTTGGGAGTGGTCAAAAGAGAGCGACCTTTTTCGCCTGCTTGATAGTGCGAAGCGGGTGATGTGCACGGGACCGCTTCAGCCCGTCGTGCTCGTCCAAACGGCTGCGGGGAGGGAGCTTTTTCGGGGTACCTTGAGCACGGCTAAAACGCGATTTCTGGGTGCGAACCATTTCACAGTAACGTACGAAGCTGTGGAACGGAGGGGAAGTCTTTCTCTCGAGCTGAAATTTGATGAGGCTTGGCTTTGGCTGGGCCCCGTCGTATATGAAAGCTCGGCGGCCGAAAACGTAGTCGCCTTGCATTACTTCGCTGCGGGGACAGGAAATGGCGTTCGGCCGTCACTCCGCAGCAATTTTCTCATTCTTCCCGGGGTCAGTGCCTCTTCCGGAATAAGCCCGATCATACCGGCAGAGGCAGGGATGCATGCTACCAGTTGGCTGGGACATGGTGGGCCGCCCAAGGAAGGCTTGAGGCAACAGTGGGGATTGCCCGTCCATTACTTTTGTGGTCTCCACCGGAACTGTGACACCCGCCAGAAGGGGGCTATGAAGGAACAGCTTTCCGACGCATTCTGTTGTGGCCTCGCAGAGTTTCCAAGCGGTGATGTCTATCTGCAGACGGAAAGTGGACAGCATAGTCTAATCGTGAATTACCGAGGCGATCTCTGGGGAGAGCCGAGCGGGCCCGGCCGGTTGACGTTAGGCGCAAAGCTGTGTTGTGCGGTGGGTCCGAACTACTGGCAAGCCATCCGTCAGTATTACGCGGCACTCGTGAGCGCGGAGGTCATCGCAGTGAAGACGAACACCGCGCACAAGAACGCCATCGCCTTGAGTCCAGAGTTCAATACTTACGGCATGCAGGTAGCCATGCATAAGGCATGGAAGCTCTTTGACGAGACGACGCTAAGCACAATCTATGATGGCTTGGAAGCCTCACGTATGAACCCGAAGATGTTTGTCATTGATGCTGATTGGGAGGAGAAGTACGGGGATTTACACCACTCGGTAGAAAGGTTCCCTCACTTCGAGGAAACGCTTGCCCGCATTCGATCGGGGGGATACCACGTCGGCTTATGGTCGGCATTTATGCGGTGTGAGGATCCGACCGCCTTGGGCCTGACCACCCAGCATATGTTGCATTTGCCGGGCGGTAACCCTTACGTTGCCAAGGACGATTTGAAACCCTATTACATTCTGGATTGTACGCAGGACGAGGTGCAGCAGGTCCTCCGCCATTCGGTCAAACGATTCCTCCGCCGTTACAGGCCTGACCTTGTTAAATTTGACTTTGGCTACGAGCTACCTCCCCTCGAAACAGCCGCCCCCAAGGATATGCGCTGGGCGGGAGAGCGGTTCCTGCAAAAGGCGGTTGAAGTGGTCGTCAAAGCCATGCGAGAAGAGAATCCTGATTTAGTCGTGCTGTACTACTCTTTGTCACCTCTGCTCATCGACTACTTCGATCTCCACAGCCCCGATGACTTAGTTGCGTGTGCCGGTGATTATGATCTGGAAGCGAATCGGCGATTCTTTTTCAGCAGTCTGTTGGGTGAAATCGGCATGCCGACATGTGGTTCCGGAGGTTACGACTGGCGTACCATGCCAAGCATTTGGTTTGATTCGATTGTTGCGGGAACACTGGGTTGCCTTAACAGTTTTGCAGGTGATGAAGAGGATAGCTTTCCGACATCCGCCATAATCGCCAAATTCAACGGGCTATCGCAACTCGTGCGGCCGGCAAATGTCTTCACCATCGAGCCCATCGATGTGGATTATTTTGGCCCTGCGCGCGGCGCTCGAATCTCATCCTGGGCCCGCCTTGAAAACGGCGAGCCGGTGCTGGTTGCACTGCGGAAACACAGTCTGGGGGGAGGGGAAAACAAGTGCGATTTCCGCGGCACCGTCCGGACTACCGCCTCCGTGGTGGTGGCTTCAAAGTCCAGCGAGGGTATTGCTCGAGCGCCGAAGCTTGGAATAGTTCCTTACGGAGAGGGGGAACTCGTCATCGGCCGTGCGGACACCCGTTTGGTTCATGTCACCGTAAGCGAGCATTATTTCGGTGGTAAATGCAAGAGAAAGAAACTCCCAATCCAAGGCGGTTCGATACGTTTACAGCTTAGTGAACGCGGCGCGGAAGGAGCACTCATCGAGTGGATTGAGCTGGAGATTCATTCAGGGTGAGGAAACTCGCACCTGCCGAGTTTCTCCCCTAAGGAGCCGTTGTAGCTCTGTTTGGAGTTGTTGAGAGTTCAACGTGCAGAGGAGGCCTGATCGAAGCTTGGGCGGGACAGAAGAGTTTCAAGCCGCGCACCGGCACGGCGCCCCCGCCTAGCGACTCGGACGCGGGGAATCCCAGCGTGAGCTTTCGCGGCCAGAAACACACCAACGACACGCACGCTTCCACCACGGATCCGGACGCCCGCTTGTACAAGAAGGCGAAAGGCCAGGAGGCGAAATTGGCTTTTCTCGGCCACGTGCTGATGGAGAACCGCCATGGCCTGGTAGTGGAGACGCGTCTGACGAAGGCCACGGGAACCGCTGAGCACGAGGCGTCGCTGGAGATGGTCGGCAGGAAGCGAAAACAGAAGCGAGGACGACTCACTCTGGGAGGCGACAACAATTATGACAGCTCCGAGCATGTGACGTCACTGCGCGAGTTGAAGGTCACACCCCATGTGGCGCAGAACACGGGGCGGCGGGGCGGCAGTGCCATTGATCAACGTACCACCCGGCATCCGGGCTACACGGTGAGTCGGACGAAACGCAAGCGGGTGGAAGAAATCTCTGGTTGGTTCAAAACCGTGGCGTTGAGGCGCAAGACGCGCTTTCGAGGCTTGAAACGAGTGGGATGGATGTTCACCTGGGCCGCAGCGGCCTACAATCTAGTGCGGATGAGAAATCTCTTGGGAGCGACAACATGAAACGCCGGGACACGTGTGCCCAGGATCCAAGTCCGGCATGCGGCAAGGCTGCAGAAGGCCAACCGAACGGCCTCGGCCAACCCTGTTCGCGTCGCCTCCCTGGCTCCAAAGTTTGGAATGAAGCGAACTTTGCTTGCTAAAAACCATTTTTCATCAGCCTGCTAAACATTCCGCGCATTGTGTATCGTGGCAATCAACGAGCGTCGAAAGGAGAAAAAGGACACGTATGCCCAATCAATCGACTTATCGTTCAATCCTCAATCTCTGCCTTCTGCTTCTTTGTCCCTATCTTTTGGTGGCGGCGCCGGCAGCTCAAAGCACGCCGTTCTGTGCTGACTCCGGCTGTGCGCAGACAAGGCAATTCTTCAAGCAGTTGTGCGATTATATTGCAGTGGAAAAGCCCACCTATCCAATCATGTTTGTCGCCGGATACTACATGCGGACTTTGGTGGATGGATACATCATCTTTGGTGACCACCGCTATCTCGAGACGGCCCTCGCTTATGGCGATCTTTTGCTCAAAAAGCAGATGCCGAATGGCTTTTGGCCGAACGGCTCTGGGGCCGTTTATCTCGCGGATACGGGAAGTGCCCTGGGACTGTTCATTGCTTTTTACCCGCACGCCGACCCGGAGCGTCAAAAGGCATATCTCAATGCCGTTGAGCGCTATGTGGACTCGGTCCAGCGGAAGGGGTTGATTCATTCTAACGGTGCGCTGGGCACGGGTTGGGAGCATGAGCAGGATGGCAAAGTGAGCACGCCGATTCTAGACCAGTACACACTTTCCTCCGCACTCACAGGCGGCGAAGTTTTCACCTGGATGTACCACATCACCCAGCTCGATAAGTACCGGGAGGTTGCCTATCACGCGCTGGATTGGGTTCTCAGCACCATGCGAAGCGACGGCAATATTCCCTACATCCTGGCTGCGCAGGGCGCGGATTGGACAAAGAGAGGTAACCCGGAAGTTGACCGTCATCTGTGGATGGAATTGACTTATGGGACCTCAGCCTATGTCGGTGAGGGCATCCTTTCGTTTGACCTGCACTGTAACCGTCCCGCCTCGCGCACCTGGATCGAAAAGGCTGTCCGGCCGAACATAAACTTTCTGCTCGAGAATCAACTCCCGGACGGCACGTGGTCAAGGCTGGGCCCAACGAGCTGGGATCGTACGCGTAGCCCAGGAATCGTTAATTACCTGATTTGGTACTACGAGCAGGTGGACCGAGACCCTCAAATCGCGCAGGCAGTAAAGCGATTTGATGCCTTCATTCTGAATCCCCAGAACGCCAAGTCGTACGGTCTGTTGAATAGTGTGGCGAAGCCGGGTTCTACGGAGCAAGTCAATGCGTTCAACACAGTGACGAGCCTTGTGGGCCGCGCGATCGCTGATGTGCTCTCACCGGGGGTGGACTCAAGGTGGTGAAGGGAGAATGGAATCAGACCGCTGGATTCTCGGATAACCAGACGGCGGGAAGCATGAGTTCTGTTCCCCCTGCCAACGGTTTGAGCGGCGGCCGGAGTCTCTGAACGCAGGGGAGGTGCCTTCGCTCACATCTTGGACTATAGTTTTCAGGCTGAACCGTAGAACAGGCGAATAGGACGTTGACTTCCGAAGGAGGAGGGCAAATTCCTTTGGACACGATGACACGAAGGTCTTTCTTGGAGCTCACGGCAGCGAGTGTCGGGGGATTGATGCTGGGTGGGAGTTACAACGCTTTGGGGCTATCCCCAGAACCTTCCACTGAGCTAGAGAACCTCTATAAGAAATTCCAGGATCCCGACCGGAAGTACAGTATTCGGCCTTTCTGGTTTTGGAACGGGGAGCTCAAGGGCGAAGAGCTTGGCAAGCAGATTCGCGAGATGGTTGAACACGGTGTTTACGGTGCCTACGTGCACAATCGTGACGGTCTTCAGACACCCTACCTCTCGGAGGCATGGTGGCAGGCTGTGGGCGATGCGCTGGTGGCAGCCCGTGAAGCTGGCTTTTCCCTTTGCATGGTGGATGAATTCGAGTATCCCAGCGGCGAGGCTCGTGACTACTGGTTGCCAGGCATTAACAAAAGCCGTGTGGTTGCCGCAAACCATGACTTTCACATGCGGCGGCTGCGACCTTCGGAGACAAAGGTTCAAGGACCAAGCCAAGTTCGTATCCCCCTGCCTGAAGACACGGCTGCGGTGGTCGCCGCGCGGCGCTTGGGGCCAGCCTGGCTGGATGGAGATAGTCTCCAACTTCTGCCCTGGGCGCCAGGGGCAAGGGAAATCTCCTGGGAGGCCCCGGAAGGAGAATGGGTCGTCATTACTTACGGCATAGAGTTCGCAACCGGAGTGCCCCATCCTGGCGAAGTGGACCTGATGAGGGAAGAAGCTGTTGCCGAGTTCATCAAAATCTACTACGAGGAGCTTCATCGTCGTTACGGAGAATTCTTTGGCAACACCCTGCCGGCGATCTTTGCCGACCACGAAGGGGATTACGGTGCTAAGTTACCCTATACGATTAAGCTGTTCGAAACCTTTCGTCGCAAGGCAGGATATGACCTGCGGAAATACCTTCCCGCCCTGACCCATGACATTGGCCGCAAGACCGAAAAGGTTCGCTGTGATCTTCTGGATACGGTAAGCGAACTGTATTCTGAGAGTTTCTTCAAACAGATTTCTGATTGGTGCCGCCAGCATCGCCTCGAATACTCAGGGCACCTATGGGAAGAGTCCCTTTACTGGGGACCTTCCAACCAGGGAGACCTCTTCAGGGCTTTGCGCTCGATGAGCAAACCCGGTTGCGATTCGCTGGTTGAGTGGGGACGCCAGTCGGTGTATGTGAAAGAAGTCGCTTCCGTGGCTGACTTCGAGGGCCGACGCATGGTCTGTGAGAATCAGGGGATACAAGGGGCAGATTCTTACCTCAGCCCGGAAAAGATGCGGCTCGTCTCCAACTGTCTGGCCGCCTGGAACGTCAGTGAATTCATTCCTCACGCGTTTGACTATGACCTGGCGCGCGTCAACTACCCGCCCGACTGGTTTCGCAGCCAGCCTTATCTGCCTTGGTTTCGCTGTTACGCCGATCAGATGCGCCGCATCAGCTTTCTTAACGCAGAAAGTCTCCACGTCGCTGGTCTGCTCCTTTTCTACCCCCAGGTTTCCATATGGGGCCAGTCCCTGCCGGCCTTCCAATACGACAACTTCACTGACCTGCTGAATGACTCCAACTGGAGCAATGACGCGGTCGAGACGAGCGACCAGTATCTTGATCTCAAGCTGCGTCTGACTAACGAGAGATTTGATTATAAGATTGCGGACGACTTTTACCTCCAGCAGAGCAAGCTGGAAGGGAGGCAATTGCGGATCTCAACTTCCCACTTCCACACTCTGATCCTCCCCCCGATGTCGACTACCCGACTGAGTAGCGCCCAACGGGTGAGAGACTTCTACCGAGAGGGCGGAACCATAATTGGTCTGCGGCGCCTCCCAACCATTTCCGTCGAACACGGGCGCGACGACGCCGAACTCAAGGCCATCTGGGATGAGATCTTCGATACAGAGCCGTCTCTGCACGCATTTCAATTCCGCCGCAATTCTGCGGGCGGGCGATCCTATTTTGTTTGGACAGTTTCGGATCTCCTGCGCGTCGTCCGCGAAACCACCGACCCGGACGTGGAATTGCTGGAAGGCCCCACAGACCATCTCTATGTTCTTCACAAAAGGCATGATCAAATCGACTTCTACTGGGTGGTGAATGACACTGCTGAAACCCGTGCCTACCAATTGCGTTTCAGGGCTGTGGGTCGTGCAGAACGATGGGATGCAGCGACCGGCCAAAGAAAGCCGCTGTTCTATCAAAACCAGGGTGACCGAACGACCGTGCACTTGACTCTGACCGCGTGGGACGCTACCTACGTCGTGTTCGACCCCGCAGGGCCCAGCCAGCTTTTGGCCTTGTCGGCAACGAATCTCGGTGAGTTATATGTGGTGCCGACAAGTGATGCAAAGGTCATCGTGCATGGTCGGGCGACCGGAGGGAAAGATGCGCTGTTTGCGGAACTGAGCGATGGCCCGGTTCGTTACCGGGGAGAGTATCATCCGAAGACAGCTCTGCCCTTTGAATTAACCGGCAATTGGAAAGTCACTGTGGACGCTCCTGTTATCCCGCTTCCTTACGCGCAAGTCAGAGATGACCCCCAGGACTGTGGCCTCCGGGAGCGTTGGGCCTCGGCCGGCAAGGATCATCTCGAGTGGGAAGAGCTGTGGCTGTCGCCGATGAATCGCTCGATACGTCAGTGGAACGTCGTGGGACCGTTCCCCAATCCAGGCGACCACGGCTTGGACGAGAGCTATCCTCCCGAGCGCGAAATCGATTACGAAGGCGTGTTCAAGGGTGACGACGGCCAACAGTTGCGCTGGCAACTTGCTGACGCGGCCGCAGACCGTATCGCCGGACCCTCGCCGGACTGGAAAATAGGCAGTATCCGCGTAGTGGGAGGAGCTTATGGCCCGAGCAGCAACATCGTGGACTACGGTAAAGTACTCCGCCTCTCGCCCCTTCGAGGAACGGCCTATGCTCAAACCAACATTTACAGTCCTGTGGCGACATCAGCGGTCGTGGTGTTGGCCAGACCCAACCCTACGGCTGTCTTCATAAACGGCAACAAAGTATACTCACAATGGATTCGCCCTCTTTACTATGGACTGACCGACGGCTTTGCTGTCCGTATTCCTGTCGAGCTGAGAAGCGGATGGAATAGTCTGCTGCTGAAGTTTCTGCACAACCCGAAGTACCCTGAGCCGGCCCAATTTACCTGCCGGATAGAGCAAGCTGACGGTTCCCCAATTCGGGACCTGCTCGCCGGCCCCTGCATGCTACCCAGTCCCTCCTCGACAACTCAAACCGGATACCGCTGGCTCCGGTTTCCTGTGCCGCCGGTTGCAGGTGCCCTGCAAGTTCCGCACCTTAAGGGGGCGTGGCTTGCCTTCGTAGACCATGAGCAGGTGATCCCTTCTGCAGAAATCTCCCTTCCTCATGGCACAGGCATGGTCACTTTACGCGTTGCGGCGGACGAGATCCTGGATCATTATTTTGCCTTTTCACCTGTGCCGGCTTTTCTTCCTTTAGGGACCTGGAACATCCCTGGGTTGGAGAACTTCTCGGGACAGATGACTTACGAGAAAGATGTGGAAATCCCCGCATCATTACTGGGGCAGCGAGTCCTTTTGGACTGCGGAGAGGTCGGCGTAGCGGCTAAAGTCTGGGTCAACGGACAATTGGCGGGATTGCGTCCGTGGCAGCCGTACGTGATCGATGTGACTGAGTATGTCCATGCCGGTGGAAACCAATTCAAGGTGCAAGTGGCTAACACAGGCGCGAATGCCACGGCTGTCGGTCGGTCGCGCTACCTCCTTCAAAACATCGACTTAAACGGGTGGCACGGCCCCGCACGCCTTGTACCCTATATGGACCGAGAGTTTGAATGCCATCGGGCATGAGGATTCCGAGTGTGGAGGACCTGGGCAGTGGAAAACACCGATCTGAGGATGAATCGACGTCAGTTGTTGGGAAGTCTGCTGGCCTGTGCCAGCCCACTTTCGCGAGCGTCAGGCTTGCCCCCGACGGCGCAGGAATGCTCTCTCGATAACGAATACATTGAATTTCGTGTACTCGTTCGGGAAGGAAAAGTTGTCGCCCGCCATCTGGTGAACAAACTCGCAAATGAAGCCTTGGACCTGCCGGCTGCTGATTTTGCCCTGGAGTTTGACACGGGCAGCGTGGTGAAACCCGATTCCCTCTCGGTCACCGAAGTGACAGGGGGGAGCGAGCATGTCGACCTTATCTACTCGACCCCTGAGGGGGCGCCCCTGCAGGTTCAGGTTCGTGTCCGGTACCACCTCCCACGCCGCGCAGGTTATCTCCGAAAGCAAATTGAACTGCGGCACGTGAAGGAGGAACAACGCGGAAAACTGATGCGCGCAGACTTGGATACGTGGATAGGGATCAAACGGTCGTGGAAATCGATGACAGCGGACCCGCTCCGCTACGGAAGCCACCCTATATTCTGTGAAACCATCTGGGCCGGTGTTGAATTTGTCGCCGCGTTCAATGAATATAGTGATGAAGGGTTCGTCCTGCGAAGCCGTCCGGGAGGAAGATCAATCTCCACGGATTGGGTCAAGCTCCACTCGACGGTCACTGGTGTCGCCGAGCCAAATGCGGCCCGCGATTCTTTTCTGCGCTACATCGAGGACATCCGCCTGCGGCCTGCACGCTTGGTTGCCTGCTACAACACATGGTGGAGTCTGCCTCACCTCTTCAATGAGAAGGAATATCTGGACCTCATGGGCCGGCTGAAGGAGGGATTATATGAAAAAGAGGGAGTCTTCTTTGACATTGTGACGACCGATTTGGGCTGGAGCGATCCTCACAGTATCTGGAAGATCAATCAAACAACTCTGCCCGATAACCTGGACCGTATGGTGGAGATTGTGGAGTCGGAGCATGGGAAACCCGGATTGTGGATGTCGCCGAGCGAGGTGTATCCCGAGGTTATGGACTACGATTGGGCAAAGAAGAACGGGTTTGTAGTGGTCGCAGCAAAAGCGACTAATGGACATGTATTCCGCGGTTTGTCCCTGGCGGACCCTCGGTATCGCTCCGAAGTTAAGGAGCAGCTAAAGTGGCTCATCAAGCAAAAGAGACTCGGTCACATCAAATACGACGGCTTTATTGAGAGCGAAGAGGAGGGGCACCATGGACTCCTCCCCGGTGACGACTCTGTCGAACCTCTGGCTGAGTATTCCTTGGAACTGATCAAGGCCTCGCTCGAGGCTAACCCTGATTTGGTCACCGAGCCAACTTATCTCAACTCCTGGGCCAACTACATCAGTCCCTGGATGATCAAATACGCGGATTCCGTTTGGGGTAATGCCGGAGCTGACCTCCCGCGAGGGCTGGGCCCAGCTCCCGACTACCGCGAATCACATACCACCTCCCGCGAGTACTACATTTTCTCGTCCTTGCAGGAGGTGTGGCTCCCCCAAAATGCGTTGCAATATTTTGACGTTGTCCAATGCGACAGCGCTGAAGGGTTTCCCAACCATGCTGCCATGGCGTTCGGGCGGGGAAGATTTTTCGTTTCGACCTATTTGAATCCCAAATTCATGAGCGACGAGGACTGGGGAGTTTATGGTGGAATGCTCAAGTGGGCGCGCCGAAATGTGGAACTTTTGCGCAACACGAAAGTCCTCCCTTCACGCGTCGAGCTTGGCGAACCCTATGCCTATGCCCACTGGCACGGCCAGCGAGGAATAGTGGCGGTTCGCAACCCGTCGAATGAGTCAGGGAAGTTCACTCTGGACCTTCGCCTTGCGGGTGCTCCCCGAGAACTCACGGGTGCCGTTTGTTACTCCCAGTACCCCTATCGCAAAGGAATTGCTACAGATGTCG
>Ga0187861_10001270_pt1 | contig 26562 bp, 26 predicted proteins | sample June2016WEW_10_1_3_FD_132986 | JGI IMG/M metagenome (GOLD analysis project Ga0187861, IMG submission 132986) | Peatland microbial communities from SPRUCE experiment site at the Marcell Experimental Forest, Minnesota, USA - June2016WEW_10_100 | ecosystem: Environmental > Terrestrial > Soil >...
TCCGTTCGAATTCGGGCTGCACTACCAGTTAGCCGGGGAGCGGCAGGTTACGCAGCAAAATTTCAGTCTGCGCTATCTCTGGTTCAATTTCCGGGTGTATTTTCTGGGGCCGGCGCGCTGGAGCGCCCATTTCCCCTTCGTGCACGGAATGGTCGTGCCCCCCGTGCCTGCGGGCTATATGCAAGTGAGAAATCCCTTCGGCGTCCTGACCAACATTCCGGTGGTGTGGCTGGCGCTGGCCGTGCCGCTGGCGTGGCGGAGTCGGTCGGCGCAGGCGGGCCCGGTCCTGCGCTGGTTTGTGGCGGCCGCAGCCCTGTTGTTTGGGATGTGCGCACTGACCCTTGGGCTGTTCTGTGGCGCGAGCTTCCGCTATGAGGTGGACTTCCTGCCGACACTACTGTTGCTGGCGGTGGTTGGCATCCTCGGATTGGAGCGCGCACTGGCCGACCGGCTAGTCTGGCGGCGGGCAGCGCGTTGGGGTTGGGGCCTGTTGCTGGGCTTCTCGGTGGCGTTTAACCTGTTGGCCAGCGTTGACTATTACGCCGAAGCACACAACAATCTGGGGGTCGCCTTGGTTCGACTCGACAAGCTGCAGGAGGCAACGGGACAATTCGAGCAGGCGCTGCGGATCGAGCCAGAGTATGCCGCAGCGCACAATAGCCTGGGAGTCGTGTTCGTCCGTCTGGGCAGGACGCAGGAGGCGATCACACAATTCGAGCAAGCAGTGCGGATCAAGCCCGAGTTTGCCGAGGCACACAACAATCTGGGCATCGCCTTGGAGCGGGCGGGCCGGGTACAGGAGGCCCTGGGGCATTTCGAGCAGGCGCTGCAACTCGCACCGGACTACTCCGATACACACAACAACTTGGCGGCTGTGCTCTTCCGTCTGGGCAGGTTGCCGGAGGCGATCGGGCACTATGAACAGATGCTGCGGATCAAGCCCGATAATGCCGCGGCGCACTACAATTTGGGGGTCGCCTTGGAGCAAACCGGCAAGCTCAAGGAAGCCATCGGACACTACGAGCAGGCACTGCGAATCAAGCCTGATATGGCCGAGGCGCAAAACGCGCTCGCCCGACTGCAACCTCGCCAGTAACCCGAGCCAAAGGCGAGAAGTCGGGATTGTGTTTCATCGCCGATACATTATCATGACATAATCAATGGGTCAGACGAGGCAAGACTTTCTGCGGCACCGTGGCGTCGGCGATGCGCCGCCAGCACTCCAGGCGCGCGCCGCCGCGGCTCGCGATGCGGTGTTTGGCCGGCGCGTGTTTGTGCGCGGCGTCGTCGAGGTCTCCAATTATTGCCGCCAGAATTGCCGCTACTGCGCCATGCGCCGCGACAACCGCCAACTCGCGCGCTACCGGCTCGCCGCCGATGAACTCGCCGAACTCATCATCCATCACCGCCCCGCGTCCATCACGGATATCGACATCCAAGCCGGCGAAGACCCCGTCGCCGTCCGCGAAGTCGCGCTACCTCTCGTACGCGAACTCAGCCGCCGCACCGACCTCGGCATCACGCTCTGTCTCGGCACGCTGTCATCCCGCCAGTACGATGAACTGCACGAAGCCGGCGCACAGTACTACGTGTTGAAGATCGAAACTGCCGACGCGAACCACTATCAACTCCTCGAAGCCCCGGGCACGCTGGCCGAGCGCCTTGAGGCCATCCGTTATCTGGCGCGGACGGACTGGAAAGTGTCATCCGGTCTGATCGTCGGGCTGCCCGGCCAGACGCAAGAGCACATCCTGCAATCGCTGCGCTTGCTGGCTGAACTGCCGCTCGCGGGTTGCAGCGTGAGCCCGTTTGTGGCGGGAGAACAAACGCCATTTGCCGATCAGCCGGTCGGTTCCATCGACCTGACCCTGAATTGCGTCGCCTGGATGCGGCTGGCCGTTCCGCATTGGATCATCCCCGCCGTCAGCGCCATGAAACTCGTGTCGAAGAACGGCTACGTGCGCGCCCTTCAGGCAGGCGCGAATCTCACCACCATCAACCTCACCCCTCCTACCGTCCGCGCCGATTATCCCATCTACAAACGCGACCGCGTCATCATGGATGAACAGCGCGTCCTCTCTGCCATCGAACAGGCGGGTTGCCAACCCAGCCGCGTCAGCATCGTGGAACACCTCCGCCAGGGCGCGCCGGTCGCGGCGGTTTCCTGAAATGACCTCGCTCTGGGCATCGTGGCAAGCCACTGCGGCTCGACACGCCGGCAAAACCGTCGTCATCGACGCCGATACCGGTCGCGCCTGGACCTGCGCTCAACTCACCGCCGAAGCCGCGCGTCTTGCCCCCATACTTCATGGTCAGATCGTTCCCATCGGTCAACCCAACAGCGCTCTCTGGCTCGCCACGTTCCTCGCCATCCAGAAAATCGGCGCGACCGCGCTCCCGCTCGACCCGTCATTGCCGGCGGAAACGCAACGCAAAACCGTCCGCCGCATCGCCTCGCACGCGTTTTCCAAAGTTTGCTGCATCAAGCTCACCTCCGGCACGACCGGCGCCCTGAAACCCATCCTCTGCTCTGCCGCCAACTTGCGCGCCGACGGCGAACAGATCATCCACACGATGGGAATCCGCCCGGCCGACCGCAACCTCGCCATCATCCCGCTCGGTCACTCGTATGGACTCGGCAACCTCGTGATGCCGCTATTGTTACAGGGAACGGCGGTCGTCTGCGCACCGACATTTGTCCCGCGCCAAATCCTGCAATGGATCAACCAGTATGAAATCACCGTCCTGCCCACTGTCCCCGCAATTCTGCGAGCGTTGGCGCAACTCAAAGGCGCATCCAAGCCGCCGACCTTGCGGCTGGTCATTTCAGCAGGCGCGCCGTTGTCCGCCGACGTGGCGCAACAGTTCCGCCAGCGTTACGGCATCAGAATCCACAACTTCTACGGCTCCTCCGAGACTGGCGGCATCTGCTACGACCGCACCGGCCACGCCACGCTCAGCGCTCGCAGCGTCGGCAAACCCCTCGATGGTGTCACCGTGCGGGTTCGCCGCGATGGCCGCGTCTCCGTCGCCAGTCGCGCCGGCAAAGCCACGTTGCCCGATCTGGGTCAATGGAACCGGTACGGCGAGTTGCGACTGCTCGGACGCGTCGGCGAAGTCGCCAATGTCGGCGGACTGAAAGTCTCGCCGGCGGAAGTGGAACGTGCCCTGCGCGAATTGCACGGCGTCAACGACGCGTGGGTCACTGTACTGCGGGACAAACGCGGTAATGACTGTCTCGCCGCCGCCGTGGAAACCAAGCGCGCCCGCGCCGAAATTGAGAAGAAGTTGCTGGCGTCCCTCCCCGCCTGGAAACTTCCCAAGATCTGGCTCATCGCCCCCACCCTCCCCCGCACCGATCGCGGCAAGCTTCACACCACCGAACTGATCGTCCGGCTCAACATCACCGTGCCTTGAGCCACCACCGTCTCATCGACGCGTAGCACGGCGTCGAATTGTGCGAACGCGCCGAGTTCCTTCTCCAGTGTCACTTCAATTTCCAGCGTCTGATCCGGCAAGACCGGCTTGCGAAAACGAAATTGGCTCACGCCCGCGAGGAAGGCCGGGCCCGGTGGCTGCCACAGCACGCCGGCGGCCTGCGCCGCGCATTCAACAAGCAATACGCCGGGCATCAGCGGGTTGCCGGGAAAATGATCCGCAAAAAACGGCGACGCGGGATTGAGCCATTTGCGACCGCGACCGCGCTTGCGGGATTCGAGGATCTCAAACGAATCCAGAAACGAAAAACCGGCGCCATGCGGCGTCAGGCTCATCGTTTCGGCGCCTCGAAGATGGTTGCGTCGAGTGGTTGATTGCGGCGCGGGTTCGTGAACTTGTACAGGATGTAGCTGTCCCAAATGAGTCCGATGCGCATCGACCGCACATCCATGGACGGCCACGCGATCACGTTTTCCACCGACCGCAAGGGAAACATTCTTCCGGGATGCTTCGGAAGCAGCGTGACCGTGAGCGCATCATCGCCGGGCGTAATCCGGGCATCGAACAGCTCTGCGAAATTCGTGCAGCCATTCTGAAAGAAGCCCAGGAGAAACTGCACGTCTTGTGTCGGCTTGCCGTTGTGCACCTCCAACTTGTACCTCGCGAGCGCCTTCTTGTCGCGCTTGATGTAGAGATCGTCGCCGCGCACCAGCACCAGTTCAGGCGCAGGACTGGCGAACACCATCGCGAGAAATCCCGGGGCCTGATAGCTGAGGTGACCGAGGCTTTCGACGTGGCGACGCGGGAAACTCCAGTGAAATGTCTGCCGCACATCCGCTGCAAACGTCTGCGTGGCGGTTTGATGCGCCACGAATGCCTCCGCATTCGTGTCCGCTCGAACCGCCGCCGGGCCGATGCCTACGAGCAGAGCCGTGACAGCGGCGCGAATTGATACCATTGGTCGGGATGCTTGCATATCGGCTCGCGAAAACGGCTGGCCAGTTCCAGCGTGAACTCACGCACCGTCGCGGCCCGGTCGGATCCGCGCCAGTGCGGGCGTAGCGGCGGTAACGCTTCCAGCGCGTACTTCCCGGACTCCGTCGCGACAATCGTTGCCGCAACCAGTGGTGCGCCCGTCAGCAGGCTCAACCAGACGGGCCCCGTCGAAAACGGCACGCGCCCATGCGGAAAATCCACCAGCACCGCGTCGTCATTGCCCTGCGGCCGGTCCATCAGCATGGCGACGCATTTGCCTTCCCCGAGTTGGCGCGTGATATCCACAAAACTGAATTGGTCCGTGCCGACCTCCAGCGTTTCCGCGCCCCACCGCTGGCGGTACGCGGCGCGCCAGCGGTTCAACGCCGCGCTCGGTTCGGGCAGCGAGAGCACCACCAGCGGCAACCGAAACTCTTCCATCAATAGCCCGCCCAGCTCGAACAGCCCCGTGTGCACCGTCACCAGCAACGCGCCCTTGCCGCCGGCGAGCGCGCTCTGGATATGCTCGAACCCGCGTCGTGTTTCGATCAACGCCAGCGCGTCCCGTTTCGTGCGCGCCCCCAGTTGAAAATAATCCGCCAGGGTCGCCCCGAAATTGCGAAACGTCCGTCGTACCGTGCGCCCGCGGAGGCCCGGCCCGCCCAGCAACGCGAGATTCTCGCGCACCACCGCCTGGGCCCGGGGATGCGTCACGCGATAGGCCTCCGCCAATACGCGGCCGACCCCGCGCGCTCCCGTGACTCCCAGCAGCCGTGCGAGGCGGACACCGGCGTCGAACCAGAACGCGCGGTACAGCATCTGCGAATAATGTGGTTTCAAATCTTGGAGTAATCCAGCCGCGGCACGATCGGCACCCGGCGATGAATCGCACAAACCAGATGAAAGAGCCTCACGCGCCACCACATGTTGAACGAGCGGTGAAAGTTTCCCGCCAGGATCGAGTTCACCGCCGGCACCATGCCGAAGCGGCCTCGCGGGTGCATCAACACCTCGAACGATCGGTTGTCGTAATACATCGGGATCATTTCGCGGTACACGTCCATGTACCGATGCACGGCACGCGAGTACCGCCGTCGTTCGCCCGCAGTCAACCCGCGTTGCTGCTCGTCCGCGCGTCCAATCAATTGTGCCGCCAGTTGCGCCGACTTCGTGGCAATGTGCACGCCCGACGAAAAAATCGGATCGATGAATCCAGCCGCGTCGCCCACCAGCAGGGCGCGATCCGTGGCCAGTTGCTCGTCGTGATAGCTGTAGTCGCTCGTCTTGTAGAACGGACCCAGTTGCTCGGCCCCGTTCATGCGCCGCGTCAGTTCGCTGCTGGACGCCACCGTCTTCGTGAACCACTCCTCGGCCGTGCCGCCAAAGTGCTTCAGGTCATCGAGCGTTCGCACCATGCCCACGGACATCTTGCCGCCCGCCAGCGGAATCAGCCAGAACCAGCCATCCTCAATCCGCACAATCGTGATGTGGCCCTCCGCGTCGCCCGGGTTGCGATACACACCCTTGAAGTGTGCGTACACCGCGATCCGTTTGGTGAGGTTCATCGGCTTTTTCGTCAGTCCCAATATCCGCCCCAGAAACGTATCGCGTCCGCTCGCATCGACCAGCCACCGCCCGCTCACCTCGCCATCCGCCCGCCCCGACTCCGAGGTCGGGGCCAGGGTCACACGCCAGGTATCGCCATCGCGCTTCACGGCCTTCGCGGCGCAACCCTGGCGCACCTCGCAACCGCAACTCGCCGCGTGATCCAGCAACACGTGATCGAACTTCGCGCGCTCGACCTGAAATGTCTGCCCGTACCCGGGCACCAGCCCGCGCGCAAACCAAAATCGTTGCCACCGCGACCCGTTGCCCACAAAAAACTCCGCGCCGTACTTCGGTTGGAATCCCGCCGCCTCGATCTTCGGCCACGCGCCGCTTTCCTGGAGCACGTCGTTGCCGAAAGGCAGCAGCGATTCGCCGATGTGGAACCGCGGAAACACTTCACGCTCCACCAGGAGCACCCGCTGGCCCGTCCGCGCCAGTAACGCGCCTGCCGTGCTGCCGCCCGGCCCGCCGCCGATGATAATGGCGTCGTACGCGGAGGGAGCATTCATAACCGTGACTACTGTTTTGCCCCGGGTCCCAGCTGCTGCGCCAGCCAGCGCCGCAGCGTGCCCAGCGACTGCAACGCCTGCCGTGCGACTTGCGCGTCGTTGATCGCGATCCCGTACTGCTGCTCGATGGCCACCGTCAATTGCAGCGCGTCCAGCGAGTCCAATCCGACGCTTCCCGGCCCGAACAACGGCGTCTCCTCCCCGATTTCATCGGGCTTGATCTTGAGGACGCAGTTCTCCACGACCAGCTTTTTCAGTTCCTTCAAGGAGATTTCCGTCATGTGTCTTCCCTGATATCCACTGAGTTAATTAGGGCATCCGGCGGCCAAAAGCAAAGCCGAACATTCGCCGCTCACACCCCACACCGGCACCAGAATCCTCCGTCCCTCGCGTCGCGCGATTCCCGCCGCCTCGATCGTGTTCCAGGCCGCCGATGCCACAAACGCGTCCCCGTGATAGGGTAGTGTCAAACTCTTCGCACTACGCAACTGCTCCTCGAACCGGCCAAACCAATTGTGTTGTGCCGTGCGACAACACACGACATCGGCCGGGAATTGCGCGAGGCATTCCTGCGCGGACCGCAACGCCTCGCTTCGTCGGCGATGCGTGAAGCCGTCGGCTAACCGCACAATGCGCAGTTCATTCCCGGATTCGATCCGCCGCAAGAGCAACGCCCCGGCGCCTTCACCGGGCACGTAGCCCGTTCCTCCGCGTGGCGACAACCAACCCACGTGCACGAAAGCGTCGATGACAATCGGGTCCAGTTCTACCGCGCCGATGACCAAGGCGTGATCCACCAAGCCGGTCGCCAGCCACGACGCCGCCACACGAATCGCATTGACCCACGCCGAGTCGTCACCGACCATCGAGTAGCACGGCCCCGCCACGCCAAGCACCGCTGCCACATGGCTGGCCGGCGAATTGAACACCGTTTCGGGGAACAGATTCGGGCCGGCGAACCGCTGGCCGTTTTTGACGACGCCTTCAAAAAAACGCCGCGTAGCCACGACAGCGCCCGTGTCGAACGCCGCCACAATCCCCAGCCGATCGCGGCTTGCCCCGATTCCGAGATCGGGGCGCAGCGCAGGATTCGACGCCAGCGCCTGTTGCGCCGCCGCCAGCATGAACAATGTAATCGGACTGGCCCGACGCACGCGCGCCTCGTTCTGCAACGTCGCCAGCGGATCACCGGTTCTGTCCACGCAGCGCACGACATATCCACCGCTCGCTTTATTCAAGCCGTTCATCCGCTGGGCAACGTCCGCTGGCAGCACCGTGCCCATCCCACAAATGGCTACCGGGGAAAAGTCATCGCGCCGGGGAATCGACACGACAGAAACCCGCTGGCCACCCGCCTCGTATTGTTTGAAAACCAGCGCGGCATTCGACCCGCCAAATCCAAGATTCACCGTCAACGTCGCCTGCATCCCCGTCCGTTGTTCCCCGACCCCCACCAGGTTCCCCGCCACGGTCGGCTCAGGTCTTCGAACATGCAGGTTCGGCGGCAATTGTCCCGACCGCAATGCGGCAATCGCAAACAGCGCCTCGACACTGCCCGCCGCGCCCAGCGTGTGGCCAATCGCCGCCTTGGTTGAACTGATCCGGACCCGCGACGGAATTGCGCCGCCACTTCCGAACACGGTCGCGAAGGCCGCGCCCTCGCTCGCGTCGTTAAGCGGCGTACCTGTGCCGTGCGCGTTCGCATAGCCGATGTCCGACGCGCTGCCGCCGGCTCCGGCGATGGCTTGGCGCATCGCGGCCACCGCAGCCGTTCCGCAGGGATGTGGCTGCGTCAAGTGATGCAAATCCGTTCCGTGTCCATAACCCGCCAACTCGCACAGGATTCGTGCGCCTCGCGCGCGGGCGTGTGATTCCGACTCCAGCACCGCAAATGCCGCCGCCTCGCCGAGCATCAAGCCGTTCCGCGCCACATCGAACGGGCGACACCGGTCGGGACTCATCGCCTGCAAACAATCGAAGCCGACGTAGATCAACTCGGTCAACGCCTCGTAGCCGCCCGCCAGCACGCAGTCGTACATACCCGAGCGAATCAAATCGGCGCCGTGGCCGATGGCGTTGGCGCCGCTCGCGCACGCGTTGGCGACAATCGTCATCGACCCGCGAAAACCAAGGTGCTGCTGCAAATCATGGACTTGATTCTGCGCCTGATACCGCGAGACACGGAAAAACTGCCCCGCACCACGCTGTTGCGATAGCATCGCGCGCAGAAATTGTTCTCCCAACCCCATCCCGCCGCCCGTCGTGCTGACGGACAGCGCCAACTGGCCCAGACGCGAGCGCCCGTGGTCATCCAGCAACTGCGCGTCCGCCAACGCCTCTCGGGCTGCGGGCAGTGCAAGTCGGCTCGCCCGTGAGAGCCGCGCCAGTTGCTTCGGGGTAAAGTCCGCCAGATCGGGAAGCAAACACGTCGCGGCCTGCTGGCAGCGGCATCCTGTCACGTCGAACAAAGTTACCGGCGCCGAGGCGTCTTCCCCCGCGACCAGTCGCTGCCACGTAGCCGGGAAATCCCGTCCCAGCGGCGTTACCGCCCCCATGCCGGTCACGACGACGCGTTCGCTCATCGCGTGCTCTCCAACGGCGCTGAATGATACAAGCTCCACCATTTCCGGTTTTGCGAACGAAACACCACCGGCCACGGTATCCAACACGCCAGCCACGCCAGCGGCCGCAACAGCAGGCTCCACCAACTGACGACCCACCACGACCGCACCTCGCAACCAACCAGCCAGAATAACACGCTCGCCGCCAGCACCTCGATCTGCATCGTCATCACCAACCCCAGCCATGCCGCCGCGTTGTCCGGGTGCGTCAAGATCGCCGCCAGCCACCCCAGCATCGGCAGAATGATGATCTGCCCCGCATAGCCGACCGGTTCGCACCAGCGCACCGTCTTTTGCCATCGCAAGTAATGCCCAATCGCATCCCGCCAGTTTGACTCCGACGCCAGCGTCTCCAAAGTGGCGTCGCTGATCCTCACCGGCGCCAGTGCCCGTCCAAGCGCGTTGTCATCCGCCATGCGTGCGCCCAGTTTTTCCCACTGCGCCCGTTCGTGAAACCGGGCGGCTGGAAACATCATGGCCGCGCCAAGTCCAAACTGCACGGGCCCCGTTCGGCGACAGAACAGCACGCCTGGATAAAACTCCATGTTCGCAAACAACGCCTCCAGCATCATCGGGCCGTTGTCAATGCGCCGCACCACGTATGGACACGTCACCATGCCCGCCCGTCCATCGGCCAACTCCCGCCGCATCGTGTTGAGCAATCCCGTCGGCGCCACGATGTCCGAGTCGCTCCACATCCACAGTTCGCCGCCCGCGTGGGCGGCCAGCACGTGAAACCACGAAACCTTCGGGCTGAGGAATCTTGTGGGCCGCGGAACAACGACCGGTTTCAACTCCGCCTGCGGGAATTTCCCCCGCCACTGCTCGATGACGGGTTGCCACTTCTCCGCGTCCCCGTCTTCGATACCCAACAGCATCTCCGCGCTCCCGTCCATCTGACTGATAAATGACTCCAACGCGGCGATCAATTGCGGCGACGGAACGTCGTTTTGCAGGGCGGCGATGGGTTTGAAAATGGATACGGTGGGCAGCTTCCGTTCGATCCCCAACGGTATATCCCCCCGGCGCACGAACCCCCGGCAACGCCCACGGGAGACGAGCCAGGTCGCGATCCCCCACCAGCTCGCGGCCAGCAGCGACCAACCAATCAACAGCCATTCAAAAAACGGCGACATGTGATTCTACAAGAGGGAAAACCACGGTTGTTGCGGCCCATGTTGAAACCACTGGACCGCTTCGTCAGCAATCGTCTCCAACGGCCTGCGCGCCCGCCAGCCAAGTTCCTCCGCCGCCTTCGTGAAGTCGAACCACTGCCGCCGTCGCGCATGGGCCGACGTTTCCCGGCAAACCCGTTCGCTCCCGATTGCTTCGCCCACGGCGCCCGCCAGCGTGATGGCCGGCAGCGGCAACGCGACGCGCGGTGCGGAACGATTCGTTATTCGCCCCAGCGTTTCGAGGAATTCCTGCAGCCATATGTTGTGATGGCCCAGCAAATACCGTTCGCTGATTCGTCCGCGCTCGGCCACGGCCAGGATGCCGTCAGCCAACTCGTTCACGTGGATAAAATTCAATCCCACATGGGCGCTGAACGGAAACTGCCCGCGTAGAAAGTCGCGTACGATCCGTCCCGTGGGCGTCGGCGTTTCGTCTCCCGCCCCCAGTGGGCTGGTCGGGGTGGCAATCGTCACCGGGAGTCCCCGGCGTGCCGCCTCCAACGCCGCGAGTTCGCTGAGCCATTTCGAGCGCCGATAATGCTCGTACTCGGCGACGTGATCCGGGAAGTCGCGCTCGGTCACCAACGCCTTCCTGCCTTCCAGCACGCCACAGGAACTGACATGCACGAACCGCTCGACGCCGCTGCGTTCTGCGGCTTCGAGTACGTGCTCCGTCCCCCGCACGTTCGTTTCCTCGATGATCCGCCGTGCGCGCCGGCCAAATCGAAAGGCCGCTCCCAGATGGATGACCATATCGCAGTCTCGCGCTGCCGTCACGACGCTGGCGCGATTGCACAGGTCGCCATGGGCCAGCGTCACGCGGTCGCCAAACAACCGTTGCGCCTTCTCCGGCTTGCGGCAGAAGACGCGTACCCGGCGACCCTGGAGCAAAAGCCGGTTCACCACGTGACGGCCAATGAACCCCGTGCCGCCCGTGATCAGGAATTGCGTCCCCCGTAACATTGCGGCAGAATCTACGGCAAACATGAATGACAGAGAAGTGTTTTTCATCGCTGACGATTTCGGAATGAGCGTGGAAGCCAACCGCGCCATTGTCCACGCCCATCACCGGGGCGCGCTCCGGGGCGCCAGTTTGATGATGGGCCAGCCGGGCACGGAAGACGCCGTTCGCCGGGCACGTGACCATCCGCATCTCCAGGTCGGCTGGCATCTGCACCTCAATAGCTCGCAGCCAGTCACCCGCGCGGCATGGCACTGGGGTAATTCGTACAAACGCGCGGCGTGGGCCATCGGTCTGTCACGCCGCGCGCGGCAACTGATGCGCGATGAAATCAGCGCGCAGTGGGACATGTTTCGCGCCACGGGGTTGTCGTGCGCGTTTGTCAACTCGCACCATCATCTTCATGCCCACCCGTTCGTGTACCGGGCGATGCTCGATGTCCTGCCGCGACCCTTCGACAGCTGGCTCCGGCTCGGCAAACCACGATTCTTTTCCCCGAGTTGGGATGCGATGTGGATGGGAATTGCCGACACACTCTGGATGGAGCCGCGCCGCCGCCGCTGTCCGTTCCGTTGCAGCGACACGCTGTGGGGCCTGGGCCGCTCATTTCGGATGCAGGCCCACGAAGTCGCGGACGCGGCGCGGCAACTGGGCGCGGGACTCCATGAGTTTTACTTCCACCCGCGCTCGGTGGACAACGATGCGGATACACAGTGCTTGCTGGAGCTGAAAACATGCGGATTCTGATTGCGCTCGGGTTGCTCGCGATTTCGACCGGCTGCGCGTCCGTCAACCCGACGGCAGGCGCAGGGCGACCGTTCGACTTTCAGCGGGACACCTTTGCCTACGCCAACGAGCTGGTGTTCAATTACCAAAATGGCGTTCACGTCGCCGACACCAACGCGCCAAACCGCGAGCATTCCTACACGCGCCGGTGTTTCATCATGGCCGCGGGTGTGGTGCAATTCTGGAAACACGCGCGTTTCGACCCGCAAGCGCCGCCTGTGTCCGGGGACGAACTGGCGCGACGCATTTGCCGGGTGCGCAACCGCGCGGCATGGTGGCCAAGCGAACCGTCTGAAAAACGCATCGTGTTTCCGGGATTCACCGGCTTGCATGACCTGAGCGCTCGTGAAGGTCGCCTCCTGCGCGCCAACATGGGCGCGGGCTGGACGACCTATTTCCACCCGCGGAAGTTCCCCATGCCTTTCACGCCCTCTCCTGAGTATGAAGCGCATCTGTGTGACGAACTCCAACGCTGGCTGCAACAAGGTCACCCAATGGTTGTGTGGCTCTACAATTTCCCGCGGGTAAACATCAATCACGCCGTGACCGTCTTCGAAGAAATCGAGCATCCGCCGCCCGGCCAGATCGCCTTCCGCGTGTACGATCCCAACTACACCGACGCTCCGCGGACGTTGACGTACGACACGGTCACCCGCACCTTCTCCTACGGCAAGACGTTCTATTTCCCCGGCGGCCCGCTGCACGTCCGCTACATGTACACCAGCCTGCTTCGTTGACGCCGGGGAACTCATCATTCACCCCTTGAAGATCAGAAACTTTCGCAACACGTAATTGAACACCAGCGACGTGAAGATGTTGGCCCCGAACGCCAGGGTCGTGGCGATGCCCAGCCGGTCAATCAGAAAACCCATCAGCGCGCTGCCGATGACCATGCTGATGCCCGAGACGAGGTAAAAGAAACCGATCTCGATGATGCGATGATGGCGCCCGGATTCAAATACCCAGGCGATGTTGATCAGATAAGCCGTCAGATTGGAGAATAGGAAGGCGATCACATTGTCGATCATCGAATTCCGCGCCCGGACGGCGTCCGACAACGACACCGCCGACGCGTGCAACACGCGCAACAAGGGGTCATTCGGACCCACCGCCGGGAATATCTTGAACGCACACAGGTAGAACAGGGAGATATGCACCACCGTCGCCACGCCGCCCGCGATGGCATACTTGATGAATTGCACCAGGGGCCCGTGACGGCGTCCGGTGAACTGCGCGAGGATGTTTTCCATGATCTATCGTGTTGTTCTGCGGGCAATCCCGTGGTCGTCACGCCCGATAAACTGGGCCCGCATCATCTACACCAAATCGCACGCCTCGGCCGGCATCCAATGCGCGTCCTTGCCGTCCCACTTGACGTTGCAGCCGATGGGATTGATCATCGGCTTCGTGACCGGTTTCCCGGCGAGATGCTCGCGCAACGCCGTCTCCAAATCATTCACGGTCATCTTGCTCGTGTCGCGCGGACTGTCCACGCCCCGGCCCGTATAAACCAGTCTTCGGGAACGGTCGAACACGTAGAAGTGCGGCGTCCGCAACGCCCCATACGCCCGCGCCACGTCCTGCGGCGCGTCGTGCAGGTAGACCCAGGGGAACTTCTTCTCCTTCATCCGCTCCACCATGTGCGGGAAATCATCCTCCGCATACGTATTCTTGCTGTTGGAGTTGATGCCCACAAACTTCACGCCTTGCGACGCAAATTGTTCGGCAGTCTTCCTCGTCACCTCGTCCGACCCGATCACATACGGACAATGATTGCAGGTGAAAAAGATCACCAACACCTTCGCGTCCGCAAAACTCGACAGTTGGTACGTCTTGCCGTCCGTGGCCGGTAACCTGAAATCCGGCGCCTTATCTCCAATTTTCAATGTAAAAGCCATGACTGCGATCCTTTCGTTGCCCTCCCCAAAATCTACCTTCCTGCCCCGCCCGCGACAATCCGAATCTCGCGCGGTGTAGCGTGCGCTGTCACTAGCGCATCCGGCCCTTGAAAGTTGGACGTTGAGCGTTGGAGGTTGGATGTTGACTCCATTAACTGCCTTCGTTCCTGCCAAAACGAACCCATCTTCCACCCCAAAATGCCCCGATTTGGGTTCGTTTTCTTCGATCAAACCCACCTTGCATTTTGTGTCATGACTTCAGGACCAAGTAGTTACGTATTTTCAACTTGGCTTCGTTTCGCAAAAAGCACCTTAGTAGAAGCCTCCCCCTCCCAACCGCGCCGTCTCCGGTGTAGCGTGGGCTGTCCCCAGCCCATTCTGCCCGCCGGTGTAGCCACGCCTCTGCGAGGCGTGTTCGCCCCCGGTTTCAGCCCATTCCGCCGCCCTCTCCTAACACCTTTTTCAAACAACCATCGCCACTCTACCACCCCCGGCCCACCTCGTCCAGCAAAATTATCGATTCCCGATAGCTGAGTCCGACGACATGCCGCACGCCGTACTCCCGCGGCAATCTTTAGCGACAGCGGATAAGGTCTTCCCTTACAAGGAAATCTCCACCTTACACTTGCTTGTAGAATGATGCGCTTGCTAGACTCCTCCGCAGCGAGACGGTCTTTCCTATGACCGAGAAATTAAACAGGCAGTTCGCCGTATCGGCCATCTTCCACGTGGCTGATAACGCCTCGCCGATTTACGAACTTGACGTGGTGCATCCCGAGCCGACCGCGAAGCCGCGCCGCACGCGCGATCTGCTGCCGAAGCTGGTTTCGGGCGAGATGGACGTGTCGGCATTGGAGACTGCTTCGTGAGTGTTGACATCATCCATCATTACCCACCGGAGCTTCTCAAACTACTGGTGGACACGATTCCTCTCTTGTGCCGGAGTAAGAAGGATGTCCTCGTGTTTTTTCAGGGTGCGGGTGTTCCGTCAAAGCTGACAGCGGACTACCACCACCAAGTGGCTACCGACCGTGAGAGTGTAAACAAATATGAGATCGTCCGCGAGGTTCTTGTCCGATTGAACGACAAAGGCGAAGCCACGCTGCGAGAGCGCCGCGAAGTCTTGAAGCGCATTGTCGAATGGGAGGATTTCGGGGTTTGCTGGCCGAATGATCAACTCAAAGCGAAGGGCTTGGTTTCGGAAATCCGCCGTGTCGTAGACGTGAAGGATTCCTTTGTGCGAATGCGACAAGAGCAAGAGGCTGAACGGAAAAAGCGACTGGACGAAGAGGATAAGAAGATCGCAGCGATTAACGAGCGCAAAACTCGGTTGCAGCAGATAAAAAAAGATCTTGGGGCATTGTTTGGCGAACCCAACCCGCAACGGCGGGGAAAACAACTTGAAGGTGTCCTGAACCGATTGTTCAGTGCAGCGGGCATATTGGTGCGGGAATCGTTCACGCGTGTCGAGCCTACTGGAGAAGGGATCGTCGAACAGATTGACGGCGTGATTGAGTTGGACGGTGAGATTTATCTCGTAGAGATGAAGTGGTGGGACAAGCCGCTCGGGACCGGAGAAGTGTCGCAACATTTGGTGCGAGTCTTTACGCGGCATTGTGCGAGGGGTATGCTCATATCGTATTCTGGCTACACTGATCCCGCCGTCACGATCTGCAAGGACGCGCTTGCCCGGATGGTGGTAGTGCTGTGCGGCCTACAAGAGGTCGTGCAACTGTTGGAACGTGAAGACAATCTAGGCGAGTTTTTGCGGAAGAAGATTCGCGCAGCGGTCATCGACAAGAATCCGCATCATCCGGTGTATGGCTGAGTGATGAAGGTTCAACTGTCACCAGCACTTTCGCGCGACCCACTGCTGCCGAAGCTAATCTCGGGGGCAAATACAAATGGAGTACTGGAACTGAGGGGTTTACCTGAGGAAAATATGTCCACCCCACACCCACCCAAGGCTGTCCAGGCGGCTACCCGGATTTGACCAGCCGGGGAGGTCGTGTGTGACCACTGAAGAAGAGTAACAAGAACGAGAGTACAAGAAGTTGAACAACAGAATAGGATAAGGAGAAGCAGCAGGCGCTTTAGTCAAATGTTGCAACCAGCGTTGCGCCCGACGATTCTACGCCCATGAAGTCACCATTATCCAACAGTGGGAAGTTCACATTCGAGAAGCGCTGGGCACTCGAACTGAAGAAAGACGGATTTGTTCCAATCAGTTCGTTCTTTTTAGAAAACTACTGTCGATTGAAGCCCTACGATCTGACCTACGGAGAAGCAATGTTCGTGGTTCACTTAATGCAGTACAAATGGGACGAGAAGGCTCCGTTTCCGGCATACAAGACCATCGCGCAGCGGATGCATGTGTCGGTCAAGACTGCCAGGCGGTGGGCCGCCAGCTTGGAAAAGAAGGGGTATTTGAGGCGCGAGATGAGAGTTGCGGAAACGAACCGGTTTCATCTCAAAGGGCTGATTGACGCGCTGGTCCGCCTCAAAAAGACACTGAAGCCCAAGCGGCATTTGGGAGCTGTTCGGGTGAAGGCGACGTGAACAAGGAGCTTACAAAGAGCATGTGGATGGCACACAACCGCACGCCGCCACGCCTCAGAACAGAGGACACGACTGAAGTGGTTCGTCAATCTCGGCATCACAGGTCGTTTATGATGGGCTAGCTACCATGCCGGACCGTTTTCTATACATCTTTCTCGACGAAGCTGGGAACTTGGATTTCTCCGTAAACGGCACGCGATACTTCCTGCTGTCGAGCGTCACGAAGGAGCGCCCATTCCACGCATACAAGGAGTTGACCGAGCTGAAGTATGATTTGGCGGAACTCGGGGCCAACATCGAATATTTTCACGCAGCTGAGGATGTGCAGGCAACACGCAATCGCGTGTTCGACATTATTCAACGTAATCTGACTGGCATCCGTATTGATTCGTTGGTCGTGGAAAAGAGGAAGACCGGCCCAGCACTACGCGCGGAGGAGCGCTTCTACCCCGAGATGCTTGGTTACCTATTGCGATACGTGATCAAGGCACACGACATACGCCAATTTGCGGAGGTCATCGTGTTCACGGATCAGATCCCGGTGCAACGAAAACGCCAAGCGGTGAAGAAGGCCGTCAAGATGACTCTGGCCAACATGCTGCCGACAGAAGTGCGCTACCGGATATTACATCACGACTCGAAATCAAACTGCGACCTCCAGATTGCCGACTACTGTAATTGGGCGGTGTATCGCAAATGGGATCGGAGCGACGAACGCTCCTATAACCTGATTCGTTCGGCCATCCAAAGTGAGTTCGAGATTTTTCGCAATGGGACAACGCTCTACTACTAAAAAGCGACCGCCCTGGCTACTCTTGCGAGAGAGCCCCATGGGCTCTTGTCACCAAGGCGGTACCTTTAAATTGTTTATCTGCGAGCCAACCCCCACTGCGTAGTGGCTCTCCAACAATTTCAACTTAAACGAAAGCGCTTTCGGTGTCAATAAGCGCTTATAGAGAGTAAGGTCCAAGGGGTCGTCGCCTTCCACCTCCCAAACGCCTGCGCGGCCACTCTCTTCCAATCCGCCCTCTCGCCTGTCCTCCGAAGCTTTAGCGAAGGAGGATCTGCGCCCTCTGTGCCTTCTTGCGGCAAAGAATTCAGCCCCCTTCGTGCCTTAGTGCCTTGGTGGTGAACCGCCGCCTTACTGTTCCTCGCCAACATCCGGCATCCGCAGCACGTCCGGGTCCGCCGCCAAGCCGAGGTCGCGGGCGACGCGGGCCAACGGCTGAATGACTTCCAACGCCCGCGCAATCGTTTCGTCACCCGCCTTCTGGCTGTTGTCGGGACTTTCCTGCAAGAGCGCCTGCAACGGCGATTTCCTCGGAGGGAATAATTTCAGTTTGATCTTCGCGTCGGCGGGCAATCCCGCCGCTTCGCGCACCAGCCGAAGCGCCACGGGGAATCCGCCGAGTTCGTCCACCAACCCGAGCGCCTTGGCATCTTCGCCGGTCCACACGCGGCCCTTGGCGATCTCGAGGACTTTCTTCATGGGCAGCTTGCGGCCGGAAGCGACCTTGGTCGTAAAATCGTCGTAGATGCGGTCGAGCCACGTCTCAAATCGGGCCCACTGCTCGGGCGTGTAGTCCTGCAGGCCCGTAAACACCATGGCGTTCGAGCTGGAATGCACTTCGTCCCACGAAATGCCCAGCTTGTCCCAGAAGTTCGTGGTGATCATCTTGCCCGCCAACACGCCGATGGAACCCGTGATCGTCGCCGGTTGCGCCACGATCTTGTCCGCCGACATCGCGACAAAATAACCGCCGGACCCGGCGACTCCGCTCATCGAGACAATGATCGGTTTGCCCGCTTTCTTCGCCCGCACGGTTTCCCGCCAGATCGTGTCCGAGGCGACGTACGACCCACCCGGGCTGTCGATGCGGAACAAGATCGCCTTCACATTCTTGTCGTCCGCCGCCGCGCGGAACGCCGCGGCAATCGTGTCCGCCCCCATCGTCACATCCTGGAACAGGGGATCGTAGCCGCTCTTGCCGCGGTTCACACCGCCGACACCGTAGATGAGCGCCACCGTCGCGCCCTTGTCATACGGACTGCCTGCGCGTTCGAGGTACTTGGAAAGAAAGAGATACTTCGTGTGCTTGCCGGCCTTCTTCTTGATCTCCGCGTAAACTTCGTCGCGATACGCCAGTTTATCGACCAGCTTGGCCTTCAACGCTTCCTCGGCCAGAAACGGCCCGCGATCGATCAGCGCCCGCACCTGCTCTTCGGGCAGTTTGCGGGCTTGCGCGATTCCTTTGACGATCTGGCCAAACTCCGACTCCATCACCTTTTCCGTGGCCTCGCGGTGCGCCGCGGTGAATTTCTTCTCGGTGAGAACGTTCATCGCGTTCTTGTACTCGGCGCGATGATCCATGCGCGGAATGAAACCGAGTTTGTCGAGCGTCCCGCGAATGAACGAGCGCTCGAATATCAGCCCGGACAACCCCACGTCGCCGGAGGGCTGCAGGCAAATCTCATCGAACGCGCTCGCCAAGTAGTACGAGCCGTTGCCGCGGGCGCCTTCGCCGAACGTTTCGGCATACGCGATGGCGGGCTTGCCACTGTGGCGAAACGCCATCACCGCATCGCGAATCTCCTGAATCTGCGCCAGCGACAGACTCGCCTCGCCCACGCGCGCCACCAGACCGACCACGCGCTTGTCCGTCGACGCCCGCTCCAGCGCTTCGACCACGCCCAACGTCGTCGGCGCTCTGCCGGAAACGATCCTGGCCACGGGATCATCGGGAACGTACTCCACCAAATGCGTCTCGAAATTCGCCTCCAGGATCACCTTGAATGGGACTGTCTTCCTGCTGATCAACATGCAGACCAGACCAAGAATCATCCCCACGAGAACCAGCGCGCCGACGGCCGTCAGCGAGCGCACAATCAATTTCTTCAGGCTTTGCATTCCTGCCACCTCCCGATTCCAATGACGAAAATACCGCCCGTCTGCCGCCGACATTACCGCCGCGCTCCCGCCCTGGCAAGCCGCGCGACAAATGCGGCGGGATTGCTTTTGACCTCATCTGCAGCTACAGATTGTGGTATCATCTCGTTAGGGAGGACTCGTTTCATGGACATAAGTGTCCTGACACTGTCGCGCCTGCAGTTCGCGTTGACCATAATGTTCCATTACCTCTTCCCGCCGCTGTCGATCGGCCTCGGCGGTCTGCTCGTCGTCATGGAAGCGATGTTTCTGAAGACCGGCAACCCGGGCTACGAGGCGATGACGAAGTTCTGGACGAAGATTTTCGCCGTCAACTTCGCCGTGGGCGTGGCCACCGGCATCGTGATGGAATTCCAGTTCGGCACGAACTGGGCGACCTACTCGCGGTATGTCGGCGATGTGTTCGGCTCGGCGCTGGCGGCGGAAGGCATCTTTGCGTTCTTCCTCGAATCAGGTTTTCTGGCCGTGCTCGTGTTCGGCTGGGACAAAGTTTCGCCGCGAACCCACTTTTTCTCGACGTGCATGGTGGCGCTCGGCGCGTTCTTCTCTTCCATCTGGATCATCGTGGCCAACTCGTGGCAGCAAACCCCTGCCGGCTTCCATATCGTCGGCGAGGGACTGACGGCACGGGCGGAGATCACGGATTTCTGGGCGATGGTGTTCAGCCCGTCCAGCATGCAACGACTCACGCACACGCTCATCGGCGCCTACATCCTCGCGGCGTTCTTTGTGATGAGCATCGCCGCTTACTACATCTTGAAGGGACGGCATCTCGACCTTGCCAGGAAGAGCTTCACCATCGCGCTGGTCGTGGGTGCGTTGGCGTCGCTGGCCGCGCCGATTTTCGGCGACCTGCAGGCGCGAAAGGTCGCCCAGACGCAGCCCGCCAAACTCGCCGCCATGGAGGCGGTCTTTCAAACCGGCACGCAGCCGACGCCGTTGTATCTCTTCGGCCTGCCCGACGCGAACGAGCAACGCGTCAAGTACGGCGTGACGATCCCCGGGCTGTTGAGTCGGCTCGCGTATGGCGACGCCCAAAAGCCTGTCGCCGGGCTCGATCGAATTCCGCGTCGAGACTGGCCGCCGGTCGCGATGACGTTTCACTCATTCCATATCATGGTATGGCTGGGCCTGCTGTTTGTCGTGTTGACGCTCGTGGGACTGCACTTTCGGTGGCGCGGCACGCTCTTTGAGAAACGTTGGCTGCTGTGGGTGTTCGTGTGGGCGGTGCCGCTGCCGTACATCGCGAACCAACTCGGCTGGGTCACCGCGGAAGTGGGGCGGCAACCGTGGGTTGTGTACGGACTACTGCGCACGAGCGGCGCGCTCTCGAAAGCGGTCGTCGCCAATCAAGTGCTCGGCTCGATCATTATGTTTATCGTCGTCTATGCCCTGCTCTTCGCGGTCTGGGTTTTCGTGTTGGACAGAAAAATCAAGCAGGGCCCCGATGAAGGCGTGACTGTTCCGATTACGACGACTTCCGCAGGGCTCTTTGGCGTGGCCGGATTGCGCGCCGGCACCGGTGGCGCATCGCTAACAGAGACGGACAACCCGAAGGCCAAGGAGTAGCGCCATGGATCTCAACATTCTCTGGTTCATCCTGCTGGGCGTGCTGCTGGCCGGCTACGCCATCCTCGACGGCTTCGATCTCGGCGTCGGCATCGTGCATCTGGCCGTGAAGAAAGACGAGGAACGACGCATCCTGATGAATTCCATCGGGCCGCTGTGGGACGGCAACGAGGTGTGGCTGGTCACGTTCGGCGGGGCGTTGTTCGCGGCATTCCCGAACGCCTATGCCACGGCGTTCTCGGGGTTCTACACCGCGTTCATGGTGTTGCTGTTTGCGTTGATCTTCCGCGCGGTGTCGATGGAGTTTCGCAGCAAGCATGATTCCCCAGCATGGCGCTCGTTCTGGGACGTGTCGTTCTGCATCGCCAGCACGGTGGCGACGCTGCTCTTCGGTGTGGCGGTCGGCAACGTGATGCGCGGAATGCCCATCGGCGCGGACATGGAGTTTCAGGGCACATTCCTCGGTCTCCTGCATCCCTACTGCCTGCTCGTCGGACTCTTCGCGGTCGCCACGTTCGCGATGCACGGCTCGATTTACCTATACCTTAAAACCGAGGGCGAATTGCAGCAACGAATCCGTGAGTGGATGTGGCGGACATTCGGCTTCTTTCTCGTTCTCTACATCTTCACCACGATCTTCACCCTCGTCGCCATGCCGCTGGCCACGCACAATTTCGCCGAACACCCCTGGGTATGGATTGTCGTGGTCTTGAACGTGTTGGCCATCGCCAACATCCCCCGCGCGATCCATCTGCGGCGCCCGGGCTACGCCTTCGTGTCATCGTGCGCGACCATCGCCGCGCTGACGTTCCTCTTCGGCGTCGCGTTGTTCCCCCATCTCATCTACTCGTCGCTCAATCCCAAGTGGAGCCTGACCGTTTACAGCGCCGCCTCCTCGCACAAGACCCTCGCCATCATGGCGACCATGGCCGCGCTTGGCCTGCCGTTCGTGCTCGCGTACACATCGGTTGTCTATTGGGTGTTCCGTGGTAAGGTGCAGTTGGGCAAGTTCAGTTACTAATCGAGGAGACAGTCCATGGATATTTTGATCCTAGCCGACGGGGTAATCCTCACGGAAGCCATCAAGGACGCCATCGACGAAAAGATCAGCCGCGTCGAGCAATACGCGCCCCGCGCGGTGCGCGCCCGCGTGCGGTTGCGCAAAGTCAGCGCCCATCCCTCCCCGCGTCAGTACACCGTGCGCGTGCTGGTGGAGATTCCCGGCGCCGACCTCAGCGCGGAGGAATCCCGCGGCGACGTCGTCAGCGCCCTCGACGTGGTGGCGGGCAAGATCGAGCGCCGCCTGCGCAAACGCAAGACCGAGCGCCTCGCCAAACGCGTGCGCGGCATCCGCCACAAACCGTAGGAGCAATCGAATCTCGAATCCGGCAAGTCGCAAGAACGCGTGAGCGGCTTCGCTTTTCTTGTCCCCCCGGTCGCCGGGTTTGTGATACCCTTGCGGCGTGATCATCCGTAACGTCATCCTCGATTGGTCCGGGACACTCGTCGACGATCTGACGCCGGTGGTGAAGACCACGAACCATGTGCTGGTATCGTGCGGGCTGCCGGCCATGACGCTGCCGGAATTCCGCGCGGAGTTCTGCCTGCCCCTCCGCAAGTTCTACGGGCAGCGCCTGCCCCACGTGCCTCAGGCGAAGCTCGAACAGATTTTTTTGACGGAATATCCGAAACATCACGCCGAGATCGGCCTGCTCCCGCAAACGCTGGATTTCCTGCGCTTTTGCCAGGAACAGCAGATGGGCGTGTACATCGCCAGCACGGTCGACACGCACACGTATGAAACGCAGGCGGCGCGCTTCGGCATCGGACGCTTCATCACCAAGCCCTACATCGGCATCGAGGACAAGACGACGAAGATCCATCACATCCTGGACGAAAACCATCTCGATCGCGCGGAAACGATGTTCGTCGGCGACATGGAACACGACATCGAGGCGGGCAAGGCCGGCGGCATCCACACGTGCGCCGTGCTGACGGGCTACAATCATCTCGACAAACTGCGCGCGATGGAGCCCGACCTGATCTGCAGCCATCTCGGCGAATTGCAGGCGTTCCTGGCCGGGCGGGAGGTCGTGCATGGATAAGATCGTCATCAAAGACCTCGAAGTGGATGCGCACATCGGCGTCACGGAGTCCGAGCGCGCGCAGACGCAACGGCTGCTCATCACGGTGGAATTGGACCGCGACCTGGCTGAAGCGGGACGCACGGACCGGGAAACCTTCACGTTGCCCTACGACGCGGTCGTCACCATGGTTCGCAAGGTGGTCACGGAACGCCCGTACAAACTCGTGGAAGCGGTGGCCCACCACATCGCCGAAACGATTCTCTTCTACAACATGGCGCCCGCCGTCACGGTTGAAGTGAAGAAATTCAGTATTCCGCGAAGCCAATATGTCTCCATCCAAATACGCCGTCCCCGGTAAGCAATCCGCGCGGACGTGTCGGTGTCTGATGCTGATGGCGTTGGTGCTCGGTGGATTCTGTGCCCGCGCCGACACGGTCAAGTTGAACGACGGCACCGTGCTGGAAGGCGATATCACCGCCGAGGACGACGCGACGCTCTCCATCTATCTCGAGTTTTCCGGCGGCACGATCACCCAGACGCGACAAATCAACAAGGCGGATATTGCCGGTGTCGTTCGTTCGACACCCGAGCAAAAAGCCGAGCGGCAGGCAGCGCGTGACTACGAAAAACTGCAAAAGTACCAACTGAATCCGAAGGACAGCTACGCGGCCGGCTATTACGACCAGATCATCAAGGACGTTTTTCGCACATTCCTGACGGAGCACCCGAACTCGCCCCACGCGTCGAACGTGACCGCGCGGATCGCTGAGTGGGCGGCGGAGCGCGACTTGGTGGCCGCCGGAAACATCAAATTTCACGGCCGATGGTCGCCTGCCGCGGAAGTGGCACCGCTAATCGAGCGCGAGCGCGGCCAGCAGTTGCTCCAACAAGCCCGCTCGCTCATTGCTCAACGCAGATTCGAGCCTGCCATTCAACAGCTACAGGTGGTCGTTCACATGGAGCGACAGCCGGATCTGGTCTCGCTGGCAAAACCGCTGCTGGCTTCGGCTTACCAGCCGGCGGTGAGCTCGCTTGAGCAGAAATGGCAGCAATTGGATAAGGATATCTCTTCTGCCCAGCACCGGGTGGACCAGGCCCGCCTGACGCTGGGCGCAGCTGAGGCGACGCTGACACAGGCGACGAGCAGCGGTGGCTCGCAGTCAATTGTCCAAGCCCAAATCACCGTCAACAGGGCGCGCGGCGAACTCAACGCCGCGCAGAACTATCTCAACTACGTCAAGAGCCAATTCGACACCGTGAGCCAGAAGCTCACCACCCTGAAATCACAAGCCTCCTGGACGGAGACCTCGACCACCACTCCCCCAGCGCCCAAGGTGCAACCCGCGCCATCAACGACTGCCGCTCCGCCCGACGTACTCGTGAGCCTCGCTGCCTGGGTGAAGAACAACTGGGTGGCGATGGCGACCATCGGAGCCGTGATTCTTTTTCTTATCTACCAATTCTTTATTAAAGATTAAGCCCGCGAGAAACTGCGAACGACCTTCATTGCCAGTACTTCTGAAAATCGTCCGCGTCGTTCTTGTCAAATGTGGGGAACCGCGTATGTCCCGGATCTTTGGGTTTGACTCCAATCGCATTTTCGATGTACTGGTAAACCTCGATCGGCTTTTGATCAAACCGCACCGTCAAGGCGTTGGGATTGTATGGCTCCCAGATCTTTGGGGCGAGGACCGAAAGACTCGTCATGACACAGCAGACCAGGATCGTGGCGGCGATGAAGCCAAAGATGAACCCGAATATCACATCGATGATCTTCGGGTAGCGGGGCACCGATTCCTGCGTGACACGATTGAGCACCAGAATCAACGGCAGGCACCCCGCCAGGAACACCGCCCAATATGCTCCGAATGCGCCATAGGCGCCTGCGCCCGGCATCGCCGATTCAACCCAGCGCGCCGCTTCGTACCAGTACCGCAGCGTCACCATCATCGCAAAGAACAACAACACCGTACTGGTCAGTTCGTAGAACACGCCGAATGCGATCGCCCCTCCCCACGCCAACATCAGGATCAGTGCAATCGCCGCAAGGCTCAGGATGACCGGAATGGTTTCCGCCATGATCAACTCGCCTGCATCACTTCCTCCACTGACGTAATGCCCAGTAAGATTTTTTCCGCGCCATCACAATAATAGGAACGGAGGCCTTTCCCCGAAGCCATCTTAAGTAACACTTGCTCGTTGGCGCCCTCGTTGACGGCTTTGCGCAACTCCTCGTCCATGACGAGCAATTCGAAAATCCCCGTGCGTCCCTGATAGCCGGTGCCGTCGCATTTCTCGCAACCGATCGCGCGATAGATCTGGCTCCCCGGCTCAAAATCCAGGCCGATCTCGTTCAACTCCGCCCCCGTGGCCGCGTACGCCTCGCTGCATTCCTTGCACAGCACGCGCACCAATCGTTGCGCCACCACCAACAGCAACGACGAGGAAATCTGGTAGCGTTCCACGCCAATTTCCTGCAAACGGGCGATCGTGCCCACGGCGTTCTTCGCGTGCAGCGAGCTGAATACCAAGTGGCCCGTCAGCGCGGCGCGAACCGTGATCTTGGCCGCCTCCGCGTCGCGCATTTCTCCCACAAAAATCACGTCCGGGTCCTGCCGCAGAATCGAACGCAACCCCGCTTCATAACTGACGCCCGCTTTCACGTTGACTGGAATCTGCGTCGCCCCCTCCAGTTCATACTCCACAGGGTCTTCAATGCTCATGATGTTCAACCGCTTTCGATCGAGACGACTGAGCGCGGCGTACAGGGTCGACGTCTTGCCGGAGCCGGTTGGCCCGGTCGCCAGGATGATTCCGTTGCGCGAGTGAATGACGTGGTCGAACCGTTCCAGCATGTCCGGGCGCATTCCGAGTTCACCGAGGCCCAACACTCCGCTCTTGCGGTCGAGGATGCGGAGCACCATCTTCTCACCGTGAATCGCGCTGGTCGTGGCCGCACGGAAATCCACTTCGCTGGTCCCCGTGCGCACGCGAAACCGGCCGTCCTGCGCTTTCCGTTTCTCCGCCACGTCGATCTGCGCCAGCGTCTTGAGCGCCGCGACCACCCGCAGCGCGTCCGCCCGGACAAAGGTCAACCGTTCCTGCAACACACCGTCGATGCGGAAACGAACGCGGCAACCGTTAGCCTGCGGCTCGATGTGAATGTCACTGGCGCGTTCACTGATGGCGTCTTCCAGCACCTCGCGGGCGGCTTCGATGCCGGTCATCTCAGGCACATCCTTGCGGATCTCGATCGGATTGCCATCCACATCGAGAAACTCCATCCCGACACGTTGTTTCTTGGTCCCGAGGATGGTGGCGAACTTCGTGCGCCCGCCAAACAATCCCCGTTTCTTCGGGGTCTCGTCCGACTTCAAGCCGGCCACGCGACCGGTGAGTGTCCGGGGCGTCTCGCCATCGCGGAAACGA
>Ga0187861_10001273_pt1 | contig 26514 bp, 17 predicted proteins | sample June2016WEW_10_1_3_FD_132986 | JGI IMG/M metagenome (GOLD analysis project Ga0187861, IMG submission 132986) | Peatland microbial communities from SPRUCE experiment site at the Marcell Experimental Forest, Minnesota, USA - June2016WEW_10_100 | ecosystem: Environmental > Terrestrial > Soil >...
ACGGCAGTCTGCGCACGCGCTCAGGATCAGTCCCCTACACCGCGGATCAACCGACTGAGAACACAAATCGAGCGCGTGATCAGAAGGGCAGATGGGCAGGTCGGTGTCGCGATCAAGCACATCGAGGGCGGACAGGAGCTGAACGTGAACGGCGACGTGCTCTTTCCGATGGCCAGCGCATTCAAGGTTCCAGTTCTGGTTGAACTCCTCTATCAGGTGAAGGAAGGCCGATACGGACTTGAAGATGAGATTACCGTGCAGAAATCCGATCAGCATGTCGGCAGCGGCATGTTGTCGAGCCTGGTGATGCCTGGGGTCAAGCTCAGCGTACTAAACATGGCGCATTTCATGATGATGATCAGTGACAACTCCGCCGCCGACATACTGCTCGAAAAGGTCGGTGCAGAAAACATAAATGCCCGGCTGAAGAGCCTCGGCATTACAGGCATCAGCGTGAACCGGTCGTGCCAGAAGCTGATCTCGGATCTTCAGGACCTAGAGAGGGGCGCCAGGACCCCCGAGCAGAGAAAGGCCGCCGTCGTCAAGTTCGGGGAGAATCCGCAAGATGAAGCCACTCCCGTTGCGATGGCCACGTTGATCGAGAAGATCTTCAAAAAGGAAATCCCGGATCAGGATCTCGCCAGCCTGGCGATTCAAATCATGCTTAAGTGCGAAACCGGCGAGAAACGGATCAAGGGGGAACTCCCGCCGGGAACCGTTGTGGCGCACAAGACGGGAACACTCTCGGGAACCGTCGACGACTGCGGCATCATATACCTCCCCGATGGACAGGGACATGTCGTTTTGACAGTGCTGACGAAGGATTTCACGGCGGACACGAGCGATGTCGAGGAGATCATCGCCAAAATTGCGCGCCTCGTTTACGACTACTTCTACTTTACAAACTGAGCACGTCATGGGAGCGCATCGATCAAGCCGGTTTGCAGCGGAAGCTTCAAGGCTTCCCTCTTGCTGAGCCCGCTCAATTCATTTCGCTTTTCCGTCACGTAGCGGATGACTTCGTGAGGATCGACGCGCGCGTATTGTCGTAGCGCCCAGCCGATGGCTTTGCGCAGGAAAGACTCGCGGCTGCCAAGGGCAGTGTTGTTCAGAAGACGCCATGTTCCCGGAGTATGACAAGTCCAATGACAATCAGGACGAGCCCACCGAACAATTCAGCATAGCGGTCGAAGCTCGAACCACCAGACAGAAGGCAGCCCAGATGCATGCCCGCAGCCGTGAACGCGGCAGCAGTAGCGCCGATCAGCACGGCCGGCCACCAGATGGGCACGCCCAGGAGAGACAGGCTGAATCCCACAGCCAGTGCATCAATGCTTGTCGCAACAGAAAGCATTACCAAAGATCCTCCGCGCGTGGGGTCGCTCCGGCGCCTACGGTGCTCCACATGCCGGACTGCTTCCAGGATCATTTTCCCGCCGATCGCGATGAGGAGCACGAAGGCGATCCAGTGATCGAAGTTTTTGAGGTGTGTCTGTAATCCAGCACCGGGCAGCCAGCCTGCGATGGGCATGAGAGCCTGGAAGAGACCGAAGTGCCATGAGAGGCGGAGCGTCTGCCGGAGACTCACTCGCTTAAGATGGAGACCGGTGGCCATGGCCACCGCCAGAGCATCCATCGCCAGCGCAACCGCAGTACTCAGGAGCACCCATAAACTCGTCATCGGAAACCTCTTCGTTGCCGCGCGAAAGCTAGAATCCTGTCACCCTGTTGCCCTGCCGGTCAAGTGCCAGCCGAAAAAGTCTGGCAGCTACAGCCCAGGGCGTGAGCCCATAAGCACCGATGTTCCGTCGCTACCGCACGTGGAAGTGGCTTAAGTTGGCGATTAGGTCGCTCGCGCCCCGGGCTGCAGATGTGCCACCCCTTTCGCGGCTTGTCACTGTCTAAATCGCAGAGGAGAAAGGGCACCGAGGACTAGACTCCACAACCTGTCTGTCATTGCAAAAATTTAAAAAAAGCTTGCATGCATCAGTATACATATGTTACATACTGTCACATGACACTGCGTAACAGTTCGACACATTCTCTGACCGAGCTTCAACAAGCGATTCTTGATTACATTTGGACAAGAGGACCGGCTACCGCGGAACAGGTACGTGAAGCGCTCTTGCCCAAGCATCCCCTCAAAGACTCGAGCGTACGCACCCTTCTTCGGCGCCTGGAAGAGCGGGGCTTTTTGAACCATCGCATCGAGGGAAAGATTTTTATTTATCAGGCCGCGATTCCGGCGCGCAGCGTCGCCGCGCGCGCCGTACGACATATTATTGAGCGGTTTTGTTCCGGATCGGTGGAGCAGTTCCTCGTCGGGATGGTTGACGAAAAAGTACTCTCCATCGACGAAATCAAACGCCTGGCACGAAAGGTGAGGCATCAAAAATGAGCAGTCGGCCAAAGGCGCCTCAGGTAGACGCAACCGCCCGTGTGCCTGCCTCTCACGTCAGAAAGGGGATCTATGTTGCCTGAGTGGAGTGGAGCAATATTCGGCATTTTTATCGATTCGTCTCTCCGTGTTTTATTGGTCGCGGCCAGCGTCGGCCTAATCCTTCTGGCAATCCGGGTGCGATCGAGCGCAGTGCGCCACGCGGCCTGGACGGCAGTGACCTGCGCAATGATTCTCATGCCTATCCTTCCCTACTGCGTGCCGCCGATCGCGATTCCAATGATAGTTTCTTCTCAAGGCATCGACGCGACCTTTGATGCTGCGTCTCTGCCGTTCGATCCCGGCAATCAACCTAGTTCAATTATTGCTGAATCTATACAGCAGTCAGCTCGTGCCTTACCTTTGGTTGCAGCGCGCGAATCGAATGCAAAGCCTCTGCCGACGCCGGTTTCCGTTTGGCCGATTGCTGTGTCCGCAATTTACATCCTCAGCGTCTTGATACTGCTTGTTCAGCTGGCGCTCGGCTGGAAGGGTACGGCGCGCATTGCAAAAACGTCGGTTGAGATAGATCCGGCTGAGGTTTCTAAACTCATGCCTTCCTGCGCCGCGCTCATCCGTGAATCCGCATTGGTAGCAACTCCGCTCACGATCGGCATATTCTCTCAGAGGATCATCCTGCCGATTTCGTGGCGGAATTGGCCCGAGGAGAAGCTTCGCGCCGTGCTGGCACACGAATTCGCCCACGTCCAACGCCGCGATTTTCTGATTGGATTTTTGGCGCATCTGAACCGCTGCCTGTTCTGGTTTCATCCGCTGGCCTGGTGGCTGGAAAGAACGCTGGCCATCACGGCTGAGCACGCCTGCGATGACGCCGCCGTGTGCGCCATCGGCAAGAACAGGCGCTACGCGGAGGTCCTGCTTGATATGGCAGAATCGGTGCGCCGCGCAGGCAGCCGCATTTCGTGGCAGGGCGTGGGCGTAGGCGGCACCGGTCTGCTCGGCCAGCGCATCGACCGGATTCTCCGGGGCGATCTGTTCAGGGAGATGTCACGCACCCGCAAGGCCGTTGTCGCCGTCAGCTGCGCTGCCGCAATCTTCCTGATTGTTGCGTGCCGCAGGCAAGTGCCGCCTCCGGCTCCGTTGCAGAAGGATCCTCAATATGTTCAGCTCCAAGCTCAACAGAAGGCCATGCAGGACTTTCACAAGGCCGCCCACGACATGAACCGCCAACAGGTTGCTGAACTCGAAGCATCCTTGAAAAAGAACCCAGAGGACCTCGATGCGCTGAGAAAATTGCTCAGATTCTATGCACCGAGTAGCGAAAGGGTTGCAGGTGAGAAGGACAAGTGGGCGCCGGTTTGCGCGCAGATGCTTGGCGAAAAAGAATGCATCGAGGCACGTAGACCACACATCCTTTGGTTAATCGAACATCATCCGGAAAATGATCTGGCAGGAGCGTGGGATGCGCGCATCTTTCCTACGACACGGGATCCTCTTGCTGACCCTGAAGGATATGCTCAGGCGAAAAAACTGTGGCTCGAAAAGACGTCCCTCGCTAACGCAAGCCCCGTGGTGTTTAGGAATGCGGCTGAATTCTTCGAAGTCGCGGACAAGTCGCTGGCAGAGAAAATGCTGTTGCGCGCACAGTCCATTGATCCCAAAGGACACTGGTCAAGCGCGTTGGGCAGATTGTATGCACTGGCTCTGGCAGGGTCTAACTCATCTATGCCTCTTAACGCAATCCGCACAGTAAGCATGGAGGATGAACGCGCGGGCTATGCTCAGGGGATTCGCAAGAAAATGTCGGAAACTACCGACGCCAACATGTTGACAGCAGCCGCAGTCTACCTCGTCCAGGCTAGAGGCTCTTACACCAATCAGCCAGACTTCGATCCTGTAGCTTTGGCAAGGTCGTACTACGAGCGCGCTGTTCAACTAGATCCACAAAATACCCAAGCCCAGTCCGGATTGATGATGGTGCGGTCCATAGATCGAATGGTGCGTTTACGCGAAATACTCAAAAATGCACCAAGGGAAAAACAATTCCAAAATGTTTCCACACTTCCGGACGAACAGCGATTCGAATTTGGTCCCGATCTGGCCATCCTGGCCTACATGATCGGCGAATCCGTTGAGTATTCCAAACACGATGAGGCGGGCGCCAAGACCGAATGGGATCATGCTAGAAAATATGCGCAGGACCTGCTCCAACTGGCGCCCAAGTTCCGCGATAAACCTAACTACGGCGTCGCCGTTTACATGGGAAATATCGTGCTCGGCACGCTGGCTCTACGTGACGGCAACAAAAAGGCCGCAGTGGACTATCTGCTCGCGGCCTCGCACGCACCGGCCGCGGAGGATCTTGACGCGTATATTCCTCACCATATGAGATTGACGGGGTACCTGCTCAAGTACGGCGAGCGCGATTCGGTTATCGAGTTCCTGGAGCGCATCGCGCAGGTCAGTATCGTCTCGAAGTCGGAATTGCTCGAAGCCGCCAGCCAGATTCGCAAGGGGCTCCAGCCCGTCTGGTACCCAAGAGAGAACACAACTCCGGCGCCAGGAAGATAGAAGGTTTGATTGAATCTTCTGCCTGCTACATTTCCATGTACGGCATCGGCGGGACTTTATCGCGCAGGCGGGAATACACGGTCAAAGCGCCGCGGTGGTGAGCCGTATGGTCGAAGATCGCACCCAGAATGACGTGTCTCGGCTGTCCTCCCATAATCGGGCCCGGCGGCAATAGGGCCGTCCATTCCTTGTCCGTATGAGACTCGACGGCTGTCTTCGCTCCGGCAAATGCCTTCTCTATCCATTTCCGTGCCGCGGTCAGCGAAGTTGTCGCGCGCACTTCCCGGTCCATCCGTTCGAAATTGGTGTCGAACCCACCGGCAGCGAACGCGCCCGTGAAAAACCAATCGACGGTTTGGGCAACATGCGCCACGACCTGTGCTGCCGTAAACATACCCGCTTTCGGCGCGAACGCCGAGTCCGATTCCTCAAGGACCCGCGTCGAGCGGTCAAAATATTCCTTCATCATTGCCAGGCTTGCGAGCATCTCCGTTTTGGTCATATTTTTCCTCCAGTCGGATAGGATGGTTCGTACCTTCTCGATGTTTCCGTGTCCCGGTGATGTTCTACAGATTACAGCACCCAGATTCCTCGCTCAATCGCGGCGGCTCCATCGGAGCCCGGCTGCAACGCGATGCTTCCTCAGCGGCCGTCGCCAGCGGCTGCTTCTACGATTACCGCCGTCCCGTAACAAAGGACTTCTGTCACTCCCTGGAGCAGTTCCGTCGCATCGTATCGAACACCCACCACGGCATTGGCTCCGCATTCCGAGGCGTGCCGCATCATCATCTCGAAAGCTTCTTCGCGGGTCTTCTCGCATAATTCGGTGAACAGGGTTACGTTTCCGCCCACCAGAGTCTGCAGGGACCCGCCGATGGTTTCAAATATCGAGCGCGACCGCACCGTGATTCCTCTGACGACGCCGAAACTCCTGGTGATTCTGTGGCCGACGATGTCGAACGTGGTGGACGTCCTCATGTGACTCAACGCCCGGCGTGCGTCCGCCTGCGCTTCCGGCGACAGTTTCTCCCAGCATTCATTGCATACATTCGACGCCTTAAAATGGTACTGAGACGGGTAGTCCTTTCCGCATCGGCTGCACTGCATGGTTTCCTCCTCTCAGAATGGCTGAGAATACCTCACCATAATGCATATAAGTTAACCATGATTGTGATGCGTTGGCGAGAGACGACGGTTGTTTTTCAGGCCGCCGCGTGCAGTTTACTTGATGCGTATATTGCAGGGAGAAAGTGCTATCATCGGGCGTCTGTGCGGCGCAGCATCAAGCAACCTATCAGAGCCATTTGAAACAGCGATTGCAGGTCCGATACCGAGCCCGACGTTTTTGGCTTTCAGCAGCTGTTTTCCGAGCAGGTGAATCTATGAAAACCCGTTTGTTCTTAGTGATGATCGCAGTAACACTGATAGCCGTTTCATCCCAGTCCGCACAAGCTCCTGCGCCCGGCGGCGTCTCCTCGATCGCTGCCGGAAAGGCCACGGCCGCCATCAAAGGTGTATCGCTGATTCTCGAGAACCGCGCGATCGCAGCGACTTGGCGGCTCGCCGGTGGTTCGTTCCACCCTGGCGCGACGGCCGACAAGCTGGACGGCAAGGCTATGCCTGCCGCAGAGGACGCCTTTTCAATTCTCCTCACAGACAAGCGTGCGATCGCAGCTTCCTCATTGAAGATCGTAGGCAAGCCGCGCATCGAAGATCTCAAGGCTGAGCCGCAAGCTCCGCGACTGTCCGACCATCTGCCGGGTAAACAGCTGGTTGTTGAACTCAGCGATCCCGAAAAGGCGTTCGATGTCACCTGGCGGGGCATCCTGCGCGACGGTTCACATTATCTGCGCCAGGAGATAACCCTCAAGGCCACCACGCAGGATCTGCCTATTGCGGAGATCACTTTGATCGACGTAGCTTTGCCGGACGCAAGAGTCGTCGGAACGGTCCAGGGATCGCCGGTGGTTGCCGGCGGGTTTTTCCTCGGCTTGGAACACCCGATGTCGCAGAGCAAAGTCGCGGAAGGACGCGCCCGCTGCTCCCTTCTCCGCAGCGTCCCGCTTAAGGCGGGAAAGAGCTTCACCTGTGCCTCGGTGATCGGGGTAACCCGCCCGAGCCAGCTGCGCCGTGATTTCCTTGCCTACGTGGAACGCGAGCGCGCTCATCCCTATCGGACCTTCCTGCATTACAACAGCTGGTACGATCTTGGTTTCGGCAACAAGTACAATGAAGCGGGCAGCCTCGATGTAATCAACATTTTCGGGCGGGAACTCGTGCAAAAACGCGGTGTCGTTCTCAGTTCATTTTTGTTCGATGACGGCTGGGATGATCCGCATACGCTTTGGGGCTTTCACGACGGTTTCCCTAACGGTTTCCTGCCGCTGAAAGAGGCAGCAGAAAAGTTTGGCGCGGCTCCGGGCGCCTGGCTCTCTCCGTGGGGAGGATACAGCGAGGCCAAGAATCAGCGGCTGCAATTCGGCGGGCAGCAGGGCTTTGAGACCAATCAGAATGGATTCGCACTTTCCGGGCCCGTTTATTTCCGGCGCTTCCGCGAGGTATGCCTGGAAATGATCCAGAAATATGGCGTCAATCAATTCAAGTTCGACGGCACCGGCCGTGCAACCGGCACGGTACCGGGAAGCGAGTTCGGCAGCGATTTCGAGGCTGCCATTCAATTGATTCATGATCTCAGGGCCGCAAAGCCGGATCTGTATGTGAATCTCACCACAGGCACCTGGCCTTCTCCATTCTGGCTCCAGTATGCCGACTCGATCTGGCGCGGCGGATCCGATCACAGCTTCGCCGGCGTCGGCTCGGATCGCCAGAAATGGATCACCTATCGTGATGCGCAAACCTATCACAATATCGTCGGCGGTGGGCCCCTGTACCCGATCAACTCCCTGATGCTGCACGGCCTGATTTATGCGCGCAGCGCCCAGAGATTGAACGCGGATCCCGATAACGACTTCGCCGACGAGATCCACTCTTATTTCGGAACCGGGACGCAGCTCCAGGAGATGTATGTGACCCCGAGCCTGCTGACCCGACAGAATTGGGATGACCTTGCCGAAGCGGCCCGCTGGTCGCGCGCCAACGCGGGCGTGCTTGTGGACACTCACTGGATTGGAGGAGATCCCGGCAAGCTGGAGGTACACGGCTGGGCCGCATGGTCACCGGCCAGGGCAATCCTGGTGCTGCGCAATCCGTCCGACAAGCCCGCGACAATCTCCATCGACATACAGACGGCGTTTGAGCTGCCGGCTGGCGCGCCGCAAACCTGCGCCGCGCACAGTCCCTGGCAGAAGGACAAGGGCAGCCAGACAATCCAACTGAAGGCGGGGCAGCCGCACAAGTTTGAGCTCAAACCTTTTGAAGTCGTGACGCTTGAAGGAACTCCAAGGTAGAAAGGACCCAGCGATGACGAAAAGCATGTGTCTTCTTACGGCAGCGATGGCATTGTCGTTGTGCCAGACAACCCCAATCGCAGGACAGGCTCCGGGAACCCAGGCACGACCACCCGAGGCGAGAGCGGCGGCGGCCGAAACAGTTCCTGCAAAGGAGGAATCATCGGTCACCGAGCATTCGATCCGCATTGGCGGACAGGTCATTCCCTACAAAGCCACGGCCGGCACGGTCCTTCTGAAAAACGAAAACGGCGAACCTATCGGATTGATGTACTCGGCGGCGTACACGCGCAGCGACGTGAAAGATTTCAGTACGCGCCCCATTGCATTTCTTTACAACGGTGGTCCGGGATCGGCCTCCATGTGGCTCCACATGGGTGCGTTTGGTCCCCGGCGCGTGATGACGGTGGACGGAGCGTTCACGCCTCCGGCGCCCTACAAGCTGGTCGATAACACCGAGAGTCTGCTGGACAAGACCGATCTAGTATTCGTGGATGCGATGGGAACCGGATACAGTCATGCAGTCGGCAAGGCGCAGAGCAGGGATTTCTACGGGATCGATGAGGATTTGGATGCATTTGGGCAATTCATCAACACCTACATCAACCGATACGGGCGCTGGAACTCGCCCAAGTTTCTTATCGGCGAGAGTTATGGAACGTTCCGCTCGGCGGCTCTCGGAAACTATCTCCAGAACCGTTACAGCATGCATCTGAACGGCATCGTGCTGATATCCTCCGTTCTGGATCTCTCCTCGATCACGTTCGGTTCCGGCGATGACCGCGTCTACGTCTATTATCTTCCCACCTATGCGGCGATTGCGTGGTACCACAAGTCCCTCAAGAATCGCCCGTCCGACCTGGCTGCGTTCATTGAAGAGGCGCGGCAGTATGCTCAGGGCGAGTACGCCTCGGCCCTTTTCAAAGGAGCGAAGCTGGCCCCTGCGGAGAAAGCTGCCGTGGCCAAGAGACTTTCGTACTTTACCGGCTTGAGCGAAGACTATCTCCTGAAGGCGGATCTCCGCGTGAATCTCGGGCAGTTTAACGTTGAACTGGTGCGGAGCCAGGGATTGACCGTCGGTCGCATCGACGCGCGCTTCACCGGATACACACGTGACCTGCTTGCCGAGACCGCGCAAGGCGATCCCGAGGGACCTGCTGTGGGTGGAGCTTTCACGGCGTTGCTAAACACCTATAATCACGAAGAACTGAGTTTCGGCCTGGACAAGGATTACAACAATTCGAGCGGCGGCACCGGACAATGGAACTGGACGCGACGCCCGTCGGCGGGCGGCCGCGGTGGAGGGGGAGGAGGTTTCCCGGGGGCGCCGAACGTGCAGCCGGATCTCGCCCAGGCGATGATCACCAACCCGCACCTCCTGGTCGAAGTTGAAAACGGGTATTTCGATTCCGCGACGCCGTTCTTCGCTACCGAGTTTACGATGCAGCATCTCGGCCTGCCTGCGGAATTGCAGGGACACATACAGCTCAAGTATTACCAGGCCGGGCACATGATGTATCTTCACGATGAGAGCCGGGTTCAGCTCCACGAAAATATTGCACGATTCATCGATCGTGCCACTCAACCCGCCAAATAGCTTGAAATTGGCGACGCTCACCTTCTTGCGCCGGTGCATCTCGCATCTGCCGGTTCTCCCGGCGCAAGAAGGTGAGCGTCGCCAATGTTAGGGGCGACAAACTGCCTGCGGATGCTGAGGAGGACGGATTCCATCGACTCTTTCGGAGTCGAGCGAATGTAGGAGCTTACACCGGGAATAAACTCCACGAAGATGGGAATGTCTCGGCTCAAGCTTGCCGATTCGATCTCGACCACCACGCCCTGGTCCGTCTCGAGGAAACGCCACCAGCTTGCCAGGCGCCAGAGAAAGCCGCGGTCTTCTCCCGCGGGCAGCTCCTTTTCCTTGGGCGTTCCAGGGTTCTCAAGTTCTACAATCCTTGAGAAATATCAACAGGTCGGCGAGCGTGACTTACGGCGCCAATACAGTGCCCCACCAGTGGTGAATCTCTCCATCAGGCACGTTGAACTTCTCGTTGGCGGGGATGACGCCGTTCACGCGTTCTATATAGGTCTTGCCTGATTGCAGCGCGCGCAGCACCTCCTCCTTTTCTTTGGGGGGAAGGTGATCCTGAATCAGGAACGCCTGTGCATCCTTGACTTCCCGGCTGACTTTGGCATCCGCCCAAAGATAATATCGATCCCACGCTTGGACGGTAGCCGGCTTCAGCGTGGCAGCCCGCGCTGCGAGTGGGAAAACGTGGCCTGCCAGCACCAGGGCCAATGGAACGGCAAGGTAGAGGAAGGCGGATTCCGCCCCGTGCCTTCGACAATACCGTATAGCAGGCCGCAAAAGTTCTTCTGCCATGACAGGTCTGAGTCAGAAATCTCCGGCAAAGCCCCAGGCTTGGCCAAAAGCTAATTAGTTTCTGTTGTGAAACTCGGCAGCGAGATCGGTTGGCCGAGCCCCAGAGGGGCAGAGCAGAGCACGTTTCGCGACAGAGACTAATTATAAGGACGATCGCAGAAAGAAGCTACCCTCACTGAGGCGCTGGGGATTTTCGAAAGTGATGGGGCCGCTCAACAACGAAGATGGGGACGGCCGCCGCATTCTCCCGAGATGGGGTGAACGCAACGGACGTCCCCGATTACTTCACGACAAAGAACGCGCTGGCCTTGGTGCGCCTGCTATTTCGCGTCCAGCTTGCGGCCCGCGTTCAGGTTGTCGAAGTTCAGAATTGTGTTGAACACCAGGAAATAGCTGCCGATCGTTTCTCCGCGATAGATCGGATTGTTTGCGAAGAGCACGACATGGCCTTTCATCACAGGCACGTCCACGACGACTGACCTCTGTGCTATATCCGTGCCGCCTTCGAGTAGCCCGGAAGCCAGCAGCGTGGCCTGGGCGTCGAAGCGCAGCGCCACACGCGGACGAAATTCGGGTGGAAGAATGTTGCCCGGATTTCTCTTCAGCACCTCATCCGTAGGCAACGAATATTGCCACGGTGATACCGGTGCGGGTGTCGGCAACGGCGTGAGGTTCGTCCCCTCATCAGCTGGACGGCCCTGCACGACATCGACGTCATCCTGAGTGCCGCGACCCGTCGGACGGCCGCCGCCGCCACCGCCGCGCCCACCGCCGGCTGCACCAGCCGGGGGAGCACCGCCGCCACCACCGCGGCCGCCGCCGCCCTGGCTCGAGCTGACGGTATAGTACTCGCCGCTGTTGCTGTACATGGCGAGATTGTCCGGAACTCCATATACAATCGGGCTGGCATCATCGACAATCTTGGTGCGCAGCAACGAACCGACCACGCGTGTCGTTGTACCCGGGCGGCCCGAGCTGACCCCCCAACTGAGATTGTTCGAGATGGCAAAGTCGGCGCTACTGTTCGATCCGAGGAAAACGCCGCCCTGCTTGATGAAATCCTGGAGATGCATGAGCCCTTCGAAGCCCATGCCGATCCGGGTGTCGTCCGTCTGCGCCCACGTGCCGATGTTCGGCGTGTCGGGCGTGTTTTTGTAGGGGGTCGGGGTTTTCCACATAGGAGATCCCTCGACCGCACTCTGGCTGCCACCCGGCCCGAAAATGATCACGTCGTACTTGTCGCGCAGATTCGCGGTCGTCTTGATCGTTTCCGGACCAATGTAATCGTACGGAACCCCGTACTTATCGAAGGCCTGACGCCACCAGCCTTCTGTTTGAGTGTTGCTCCACTGGTGCAGAATCGCCACGCGCGCGGCCCGCGCCGGATGCATCTTCACTGTCGGTGCAGATGCGAGCGCGTAAGCTTTGAGCCCGAGCTCAGTCGTGGTCTTGTCTAGATCTGCTTGCGAAACACCCTGAATAATGAACGTGCCGCGGTTGAATTTCGTGCCGTTCGACTCGAACGGCTCTTCGACCATCTGGATGTCCGCACTCTTCAGCCGGTAACGCAGCGTGATGAGAGCATCGTCGCCGTTGTGGTTGATCGCGAACATCGTGCCCTGGCCCACCACACCGAAAGGCGCCTTGACCTCACCCTTCACGAGTTCCATCGGGACATCGAGCACCTTAGTGTCGGTGATGCGCACCGCTTGCGCGCCGAAAGATTCAGGGAAGGTCCAGCCGGTGTCGTCGTACGGCCGTGCCTGCGGATCGTTCGGCGCCCAATACTGGTAATCGAGCAGGGTGTCGGCGATGCGCGAGTACGGCTGGTCCATGCGAACGATATAGCTGCCGGCGGGAAACTCCCGCGTCTGTGGCTGCGGCGGCGCGGCGGGCTGTGCCGGAGCCTGTGCCGGCTCGCCCGCGCCTGCTGCATTGCCTCCACCCGCAGCAGCGCCTCCACCACCACGGCCTCCGCCTCTACCGCCTCCGCGGCCGCCCGCTGCCGGCCGGATCGGAAGGTTCACGGTGAAAGCCGCCGACGCGCGCGAGATCTCAACGGCCTGTTTCTGCAGCACGCGCAAGAGCTCAGCCTGGGCGCCGGAGCGCGGATCGTTGGCGGGAAATACATAAGCCGCCGGCCCTTCAACCTTCGCCTTCATGATGGAGCGCTTGCTCTTGTCGTAGAAGTTGCGCAGGAAGTAGATCCGATTGTTCGCAAAGTAGTTGAGCGAGACGAGAATGCCGGTCTGTTCGTAATTGTTGTTGTTCCGGAGTGACCAGCGAACGCGTGCAGGCGCCGGATTCTGCCGGTACCATGTGCGCGACGTATCACCGGCCGAGAGTGTGCGTTCTTCCGTGTCCGCGCTGCCGCCGTTTCCGTACGTCTCATACAGACGGCTGATGCCGTTGTGCGTGGCCGCCATAAGCATCAGATAGCCGGGTGACCAGGTGTCGAACGTGCCATGAGCAAAGACTCCGGGCATGCCGAAACGCGTCATCTCGTTGACGTTGTTCCAGCCGATCAGCTGTTGTTCGTGGTACATGATCGGATCGATCCACGCGTTGTACGGGCCATCTCCGATGGTGTTGTCGTAAAGGAGGGCAACCGACTCGTGCAGGTCGTGCAACACTTGGGCCTTCCAATCCAAATAGGTGTTCAGCACGTTCTGCGAGAGCTTCAACGTGAGGCCCATCGCGTCGCGGTTGTTGTCGTGCATGACGTAGTGGCCCCAGTAGGAGGCGTTCATCGGCGTGTCGTTGGGATGCTTCTTTTTCCACTCATAGGCATCGACGATTCGATCGCGGCCGTCAACTTCAACCACTGGCGTGATCAGCGTGATCACGTGTTCGCGGATGTTGCGGATATAGAGACTGTCGTCGACAGCCAGACGATACGCCATTTCCATGAGCGCCGTCGGCGCACCTGCTTCCGTCGAGTGGATCGTGCCCGTGACGTAGTAGACGGGTGCCACGCGCTTCGCGATTTCGTCCGCGACGGCATCATCCATTTTGATCGTGCGCGGATCTGCCAGCTTGGCCAGGTCGGCCTTGTTCTGGTCGAGCTTGGCCATCAGCGCCTCGGACGCCACGGCTACGGCGATCATCTCGCGGCCTTCTTCGCTTGTGCCGATCGTATAGACCTTCACGCGCGGCGTCGACTTTTCAAGCAGGCGCATATACTCGTACACCTCTTTTGTGTACGGCAGCTTGCCCGGGGCTCCTGCGATATCACCCAGAACCGCCTTGGGCGTAGGGACCGTCTTCGAGGCCGGCATGTAGTCGACGACCGGCGAAAGGAAGAATGTCTCGGTTGTGTACTCTTTGATCTTCTTGGTGTACTCCTCGTCGATCGGCTGATTTGGATCGCGCCCCGGCTTTGCAGTGGCAAGGTCCGCCTCGGTGATCGGTGGCGGGGCCCCAGCCTTTTTCCCAGCCGTGGCCGGTTTGGCGGCTGGCTTCGCCGCCGGAGTACTTTGTTTGGTTTCCGGCGTATTTGCCGGTTTGCTCTGCTGCGCCGGTCGGGCGAACAGGAATACCTGCGTTGCCGCAAGAACCAGGCTCAGCAGTAATTTTTTCGAGATGCCATGACTGTTCATCGAAGACCTCATCGTGAGGGGATAATAATCAAGACGGGGCAGCAAAAGCTTCCGCCAGAAAGACACCGTGAATCTTCATGCCATTTCCTGGGGAAATGGTCGGCATGACCAAAGCAATCTCACGCTTGTAATTGATCCTGATGCTCGACGCCGTGCTCTCGGCCCGGGCCCTCCCCGGCCGCTCCGCCTGTCTCCGCCGATCGCGCCTCGTAATTTGAGACATTCAGCGGCACTCTTACCCAATAGATTGAGCATTTCTATCCCGAATGGTGGCTGAGAGCAAGCGAATTCCGGCGTCCGCTTCCGGGATAGGGGCAAGGTTTGGCTCATCTCGAACGCATGGCTCCTGGAGCGTTCGGGCCGGACATGCGTTCATTCAATGCCGCCCGCGCGGGCGTCATTCTGAGAAAAGAAAAATCTTTATCAACCGCAAGAGCCGGCGCTACTTTTTTTGACTCCCCGGCCGCTTGCGTCTCTTATCTGCTGCGTGATTCCTCTCGTCCTCCGCCTCGAGCTGCCGTGGCCTTGGCAAGGTTCGAACGCGCTTCGGCATAGTCGGGTTTGAGCCGCAGAGCCTCTCTGAACTGCAGCACGGCCTCATCAAGGCGTCCGGCAGCCGCAAGAGCGATCCCGAGGGTGTTGTGGATTTCGGCAACGCCTGGCGCTTTTTTGAGTGCTTCCTGGTAATGCATGATTGCCTCGTCGAGACGGCCGGCCGCGTGTAAAGCATTGCCTAAGTCATAATGTGCCTCGGCGAAATCGGGCTGGAGCCGCAGAGCTTCCTTGAAGTGGGTCATCGCCTCTGCGGCGCGCCCCAACTGCAGCAGAGCCAGGCCGAAGTTGTCATGAGTTTCCGCTGATTCCGGATTGAGTCGGAGGCTTTCTTCGTATTGCTTCAATGCCTCCTCGGGACGGCCCAGCAGCTGCAGAGCTGATCCCAACGCATTATAGGCTCCTGTGTAATTCGGATCTCGCTTTATGGCTTCCCGGTACTGCGCAACCGCCTCATCGAATCGCTGCACCATCTGCAAGGCTTTGCCCAGGTTTACGTATGCTTCCGGAAAATCCGGCCGCAGGCGCAAGGCTTCCTTGTGTTGCGCCACGGCATCCTGCAGGCGTCCCGCTGCCTGGTAGGCAACACCCAGGTTCGTATGCGCCTCGGCATAGTCCGGCTTGAGCTGGAAGCCCCGCTGGTACTGTTCGATGGCATTATCGAGGCGGCCCATTCTCACCAGGGCATTGCCCAGAGCGTTGTAGGCCTCAGGATACTCAGGATTCAACCGGAGCGCTTCCTGGATCTGCGAGGCTGCCTCCTCGAGATGGCCCGTTTCCTGCAGAGCTTCGCCCAACAGGAGGTGAGATTCGGGCAGATTTGGCTTGAGCCTCAAGGCTTGATGGTACTGATCGATCGCCTCGTCAGTCCGGCCCACTGCCTTTAGAGTTGCTCCCAGGTTGGTGTGGGCCTCGGGCATGTTCGGCTCTAACCGGAGAGCCTCATTGTATTGGGCGATCGCTTCCGCATAACGGCCCATCGTCCGCAGGGCCGTGCCCAGATTCATTCGCGCCCCTGCATAGTCGGGTTTCAGTTCCAGGGCTTTCTGGAAATGCTCCATCCCTTCCTTAACCTCAGCCATGGAGCCGCCCAGCTTCAAGAAGCCGAGATTGTTGTGAGCCAGCCAGCACGACGGGTTGCGGTCGATGGTCGTCTGATACAGGGTCTCGGCATCGACGTACTGGCGGCTTTGGTTCCAGGTCAGGACGGCCAGAACTCCTCCCAGAGCCAGCGCCGCGGCCACAGAAATCTGCCGGGGTATCCAACGCTTAAGAAAGTTCGTCGAAGCCGCCGCAAACAGGGTGATGATCGCTATGCTCGCCAGATATTGAAAATGGTCCGCCACAAACGAAAACACGAAGGGGTAGACGTTGAAAAACCCAAGCGCGGGGAAAAGTGTCCCACAAAACAAAAGCATCGCAGCGAGGGGCGCCCGGCTGCTCTTCCGGATCAGCCAGAGTCCCGCAAGCAGGGCAAGTATGCCGAAAGGATAGAGGTACTGCCACCATACATCCTGGCTGATCTGCCATCGGGGGTAGATGAAGATCAAATCTGCCGGCCAACAGAGCTTGGCGAGATAAAACCAGGTTGCGCGCCCGGCGATCAGGCATCTCTCCACTACGGTGAAATCAAACGTAGCTCCACGAGCACCGATCTGCGTGCGCTCGACCCATGCGGTGAACAGACCTCCTCCGACACCGACTATAAAAAACGGCAGGAGGGGAATGATGTCACGACGCCGGTCGATCGTCCCGCGTTGCCACCAGAATATTATCAATAGACCCGCGGGCAGCGTGGCGGTCACGGATTTGCTCAGCAAGGCCAAAATGAAAAGAGCCGCCGCCAGGGCATAGAAACGTTTCTGCCGCTTTTCGTCAAACTGAAAATAAGCCAACGCAGCGCCAAGATAAAATGCGCCTGAGAGCGTGTTTTTCAGCTCGGCAATCCAAGCTACCGATTCCACACATACAGGATGCAAGGCAAAAATCATGGCTGCCAGCCAGGCGCCCGGTATGGACAACCGGCGCAGGATCAAGGCCAGCAGAAACGCAGACAAGACATGCAGGACGATGTTAACCAGGTGGTAACCGAGGGTGGCACTGCCCCAGAGCTTAAACAGAACCCAAAAAGTGGAATGGACTACCGGATAGTACTGCTGAGTTGCGCCGAGATCGAACCAGATGCGCCACAACCCATCCGCGGACCGCAACTCTGGAGTTGTAATGTGAGCGTTGTCATCCCAAAGCATGCCGCCATGCCATGCCGGATAATAGGCGAGCAGCGTCGCAAGGAGTAGCGCCGACACCAGCAAAAGCGATTTCCCGTCGAGCGTGGTTTCGATGTGGTGCTTCCCTGGCGGTGTCGGCCTTTTGGCCGGCGGGCGAATTTGATTTGAGGTATTGCGCTTTCTGGAACTCATCAGCGGATTACCTTATATGACACTTTGTATTTCCTTGCAAGGCGCAAGCGGCAGCGTGTTTCAGCGCGAAATACTCCTGGGCGTGGCATGTCAGTCAGATCTTCTCCACATAGCGGGTGGCATCGGCCGGCCCACCCCAGAAGGGCCAGAGACAGTAGCCCGGGGCAAGCGCAGCCTGAGGTAAGGCATGTCAGCAATCAAAGAGCTCCCGCAGGGGCGACAGAGATGTCTATCGCCTGTCGCCGAATTGCTAATGGGGGGATCCTGCTGTGACGATGGAAGCTATTGCCCAGAAAAGGCTCTCTCCCATGGCGAAAAACCCGGGAGATCTTCGTGACTTTCGCTCCGGAGCAAACATGTCAACGAGCGCTTGCCTCCTGACTTTTGGCAAGGACCGTGTTACGTCGAGAGGGGAGCAGCTGGTCGTTCACTCGGCGGTCGACATGCCGGAATGGCAGGTTCATCAGGCCGCCGGAATTACAGGTCAACGATTTCGATCCAGGGGATACGCCCGAAGTGTTTTCGATCATAGGTGGCAATGCGCGCCAGCCCCAGATCCCTCATGTAGAAAACATGGTAGGCATCGATGTAATCGATGTTTTCGTGAACGTAGGTGTCGAGCGCCTGGAAAATGCGCCCGCTGTCGTCGCATTCGAGGTTGGGAGTGTTCAGAATCTTCTCAACCTTCTCCGCGATTTGCGATTTAGGCAGTCCGTAGAATGATTCAAGGGTCCATACGATTTCGGCAATCACAAGCGCGCTGGTTCTCAGGGAGACACGGCCGTTGACGGCATCGTGGAACAACCTGCCGGCCCGAGCGGCCCTTACGGTGTCGTCATTCGTCAGATATCTCAGGAAAACGTTGGTATCGACGAAAACACTAGCCATTTCCGGCGATCCTCTTCGATACCTCTCGCCTGACCGATTTGCGGATGTTTTCGAAATCTTCCGGATGCGCCCAGGGCTTGACGGAACCTTTGAGATCCAGGATGCTGCCTCGAATTACCTTGAGCACTACTTCCTCTCCCCGAAGGACGAAAACCACTTTCTCTCCTTCCTTTACTCCAAGACGGTCTCTGATCGCCTTTGGAATTGTGACCTGACCTTTTCGCGTTACCGTCGATTCGAGCATTCCAACTCTCCGGTCTCTGGTACTACCAATGACAATATAGCATTACTTGTGATGCAAATCCACACCGGGCCGCCATTCCCGACAAGTGGGAGTGTCAGGCCTGGAAAATTTACTTTTCCGCGGGTTGTGTGGTCTATTGATTCTTTCCGCGGAGTTGGACTACTGTTGGGGCACTCTTAGGGAAGGACCCGGATGAATTCGAGGCAGCGTCTACTGGCAGCGCTTGATCGGCGGACGCCGGATCGTCTGCCGGTCACAACCCATCATTTGATGCCTTCATTTCTTTCTGCATTCGGAGGACTGAGCGAACTTCAGTTTTTCGATCGATTTGAACTCGATGCGATTCACTGGGTTTCCGATCAAACTGACAACACGGCAGATCCCGGCAACGGTTGGCGCGTCGAGCGCGAGGATATCCCCGACCCGGACCGCAGGACGATGCGCTATCACATCAACACGCCGCGAGGCACGCTCTCAACGGTACTGCAGGATGACGGCCGGACCGCGTGGGTGCGCGAACGGCTCATCAAGAAGAAAGAGGACATCGAGCTGATTGCGCGATTCGCGCCCGTCCCACAGTGCGATGTCGAGCAAGTGAACCGCGAGGGGACCGCCTTCGGCGATCGAGGCATCGTGCGAGGCGCCGTACCCGGCTTTCCAATCTACGGCCAGCCCGGCTGCTGGCAGGACGCCGCCGTTCTCTTCGGCATCGAGGCGCTGATCCTCGCCACCTTCGAGGATCCTGTCTGGGTGGCCGAGTTTCTGTCCATCCTTCAGCGTCGGAAGTTAGCGTGGCTTCAATCAGCGCACGGCGCCCGTTTCGACCTCCTGGAGCTCGGCGGCGGTGACGCTTCCTCCACCGTAATCTCGCCCGACATTTTTGATCGCTTCGTCGCCCCGTTCGACGCACCTCTGATCGCCGCCGCGCATGATGCCGGCTTGCGCGTGGTTTATCATACCTGCGGCGGTATGATGCCAATCCTCGAGCGCATCGCCGGCATGGGGCCCGACGCCATGGAAACGTTTACTCCACCATCGATGGGCGGCGACGCCGACCTGCGCGAGGCCAAGAGACGCATCGGCGAGCGAATCTGCATGATCGGCGGCTTCGACCAATTTCATCACTTCATCGGCTGCACGCCAGAAGAAACACGACTTGCCGTGCGACGGTGTTTCGAGGAAGCCGGCGCCGATGGCGGCTATATCCTGGCGCCATCCGACCACTTTTTCGAGGCCGAAGAATCGCTGTTGCGCGCGTTCGCAGCCGAGGCCAAGTCCTGCATCTATTGACAGTTCGGGGGACAGGCTACGCAATCCCCAAACTCCTAAATGAAGCTCGAAGGTTTTGGCGGAGGATGACTAAGTTCTGGTCTATTCCGAGTGCCCTTAATTGCACAGAGTTTGGGGATTGCGTAGCCTGTCCCCCGAACTAACGTTCATCCGGATCAGGCAGCGGTATACTCTCGGAGGCGCACACGCGGCGGAGATGCTCCAGGCTCGAGGCGTCAGCATAATCGAAGAGGGCGCCGTATGCGTTTCCGAGGGTTTCAATAATCTCCGCGGTCTGGGGATCGCTCCCTTCCGGGATGCGGCGCCGGACTTCGTTGAGATCTGCGCCGCTGAGCTTTAAGGACACAAACGAGGTCGCTTCGGAACTGGAGATGCAGACCGTTGCAAGTCCTCGGGTGAGGATGAAACTCCTGGCGCGGCTGATGCGCTTCTCTCCCACCTCGTCGAGAAGGCGCAGATACTTCTGGTGAAGAACCCACTCATTGATCAGGAAGGCGACCTCGTCCGGTGCAAACCGTTTCCAGAAAGACGGGGGGGATTCCGGTTCGATCAGGCAGCCGACGACGAACGCGCCTGCCTCGTAGCCGGAGAGCCCGTGCGCCAGGCAGTGCGCAGCCACCGAGCGCAAGAGGAGTACGCGACGGTCGGCAGTGAGGCGCGTGAAGGCCGTGCGATTGATGAGGTGCATGCCGAGCGTTGCGCGCAAGAGCTCCAGAACCAGCTTCTGCGCATTTTGATCGAAACAGCGATTGACGAAGGCAGCGGCGCGTCCCTCGTCATCACGCAGTTCACCGTACCGAATGGCATGGCCCAGGTCCTGCAGGCTTTCAAATTGAGAGGCGTCCACGCGCTCCAGGATGCTCCGGTACTGCCGGTAATTCTCTGCCAGGAGTTTGAATCGAGCGATCTCCTCGGGTGCAATCTCGACGGGCTCGCCGTTCATGAAGCGCAACAATCTCGCCGGTGCATAGACCGCGCGCCCGACGTACAGCGTACGATACCGGCTCGAGATCGTGACCCAGTCGCCTTCGCGGATCTCCATGTCATTACGGCCCAGGAGCCGCCCTGCGCCGGCGTCGATCCGTACGCCGCTCTCTTCCAGGTTGAGCAGCGCCGGGATTCCCAGGTTTTGGGCTGTCGTCACGACGTGAATCGCCGCGGGACTGAGACTGCAGATGCCGCTGACCTTCTGCATGTCGATCGCATCTTCCGGCGTGAATCGCGCTTTCGCCAGAATCACATTTGTGCTGCCTCGTTCCACGCGCGCCTGCTCCGCTCGTGCAACCGAGAAATAGATTTTTCCAGTGACAGCCGACCTTGGCAGGACCGCCACACCGCGCGCGAATGGAGTCAGCGCGCTCAGAGAGCGCGGGTCGATCGCATCCGATTCAATCTGGCGCACATGATATGGCTGAATCAGCTCCCGGACTCGCTCAGCCTTGATGCTGCCGTCCCGGTGCATAGCCATCACGGATACCAACATGCCGGGGCCGGACAGCTCGGCGGCGTTGACCTGAAGTACGGTAAAGGTGCCGTGTACACCCGTGAACTCGACCATCACGGGACCCCGGAAGAGATCCTCGAGCTGAGAAAGCCGGTCCCAAAAATGATAAACAGCCGGGAACTCGCTTCGGGCGTCCGCGCGAATCAGAAAATGGCGCTCTTCGGGAAGCAGCCGGCCGGTCATCAGATCTTCGCCGTAAATGGCTCGGGCAAACTGCAGAAACCGCCCCTGCCCTAACCGCGGATGGCGGCTGTAAAGAACCCCGGCATACGACTGGTCGTCGATGACCGAGCACACCATCCGCTGCAGGATGATGGCGGGATAATGCACCCTGCGAATCATGAAGTTACGGAGCACGCCGAGATGATCCTGGTAGTAGGCGTGCGCGCGCTTTACGAAAAACACAACCTGTGCGAACGCATCTTCCAGCAGACGTTGGTCGCGGCGGGCAATGATTTCTTCCATTCTGCCGACCAGCGTCTCGTTCTGTTCTGTCGAGAGATCGGGACGGATCTCCGGCTCAAAGCTCGCGAAGGCTTCCGGATCCAACGCTTCGAGCAGCGTCTTGCGGTTGCTGATACGAATGCGGGCAGCTGCTTCGGTACCGTAACGGCCGGGAAGTCCAGGAAGAACTGCCGGCGTTAACCCTGCATTGAGGTAGGTGGGCATGAACCCGGGCATGTGTTCCGGCAGGGCGGATCGCACCGCCACCAGAAGCGGATTGTTCGGATCGCCCAGGTGACGGCCGCTGAGGATCTCCAGGTTGCGCACGCAGTCTCCGGCGCGTGCTTCAAGCAAAGAAGCCGGCAGGCAGTATGCATCGGCCGTCAGGATGCTGAAATCGGCCGTCGCAAACCCGCGTTGAGAGAGATCCAGTAGGATCGCGCCCTTATGGCTGGCTGTCTGTTCCGAGACAGGTCCTGTGGTAGTGTACGGCAGGACAAATTCATTCTCGACCAACTCGAGGGACGTAAAGCGGCCTGAGATACTCAAGTACGTCTCGCGCATGCGCCGATCCAACTCACCGGCGGCGATCCGATCGCCCTCGCGGGCGCGCCAGATCAGGGAGACATGTTCAAGGGCAACCGCCGCCGGCACCCGGTCGAGAAAACGAATGTCGGCGTCTCGGACTTTCAGCGTTTCAAGTCTGCTATCCGCCAGTACGATGTCGGTCTCAGGCGGAACATATCCAGCGTGGCGCTCGTATCGCGTGCCGGCCAGGCGATGCTTCAGGTTGGAACAGATATGGCGCGCGCTGGTGTACTCGGATCGAACCTGAGTCAATTCGGCGACACAGGAATCCAGCATCCCGGCATCTCCAGATTCGAAGCGATGTAACGCAATGGACTGTGCACTGCGGACGGTCCATCATAGCGCAAACCGCCGCGCGCGGTGCCTTTATAATTCCGGAATGAAACTTCGGAGCAGGATCTGAATCAATTGTCGAACAGCCTGTCGATCGAGGCAAACATGCGCTTCCAGAATCCGCCGTGTCCAGGCGGCGTGCTGCGGATCGGCACACGATTGGTGGCCTGCCTCGGCCGTGCACTCGCCAACTCATCAACATGCTGCGCCGGTTGACTCCGTTTCTGGAACATGAGCGACTTTCTGGACAGGCCGTCTGAGACTGAGTCAAGCATGCACTGAAATGTCATGGGCACGGCCAGTGGGCTGTGCGGATCGGAGACAATCACAGTCTGCATCGGATCACGAGCGGGCTGTCCGGTCCCGTCGGCAAACCCGCAGCGGTAAGCGATTGCGTCTGCCAGTTCTATCAGCATGGCGATTTCGCGGCCGCCGGCTGGGGCGCTCGCCGGTCCGTGATGGCCACCCACCGCCTCAAGGATCGGCAGCGGTAGATTCCAAGCGTCCAGCACATGGCGGCCCAGCGTTGCGTGATCCAGCTCGATCACTTCGATTTCCGCCTGGCGGAGGGCGACTCCCTGTGCGCGTGCCACAGCGCATGCCCGATCGAATAGCTCGCCGGCATGGCTCGCCAGCACGACCTTGCCGATGTCATGCAATAGGCCGGCCGTGTACAATTCTCCCGGAAGAGCGTGTACCAGATACTCCGTCCGCCCCAACATGCGCGCCGCTGTCGCCGTCGCCCACGAGTGCAGCCAGAAGTGCTTCAATGAGAAATTCTGCAGTCTCTTGTGTGCAGGCATGACCGTGCGCAGGCAATGGTAACTCAAGATGTGCATGGTGTCTTCCAGGCCCATGCGCATGATAGCTTGAGGAACGGTCTTGATTTCGCGCAATGCCCCGAAATAGGCCGAGTTCGCTGTGCGCAGCAGGACCGCCGACAACATCGGATCCCCCTCCGCCAGCGACGCCAGGTGCTGTATATCGATTTGCGCCATGGGCATGTGCATGATGGATAGGAGCTCAGATGCCACACTCGTCAGACGCGGCAGTTCCACTTCTGTGCTGAGCAAGTCCAACAATTGCTCGCCTCTTGCCTGCTTGATAACCATGCCGGTGATTCCCGAAGGATCTACAAAAGCAACGCATGCGAGCGCGTATTGGCACGCCGCTGCATCGAGAGCCGATCGCTCCTCATATTAATATCGGCATGATTCGAAGAAAGGTTAAATCAGGCTGCAGCCCGCCCCTCAGTTCCATGCCGGCGCTTGGTACCAAGGTTCACAAATACGGCAACGTATTTGGGGGGACCCGGATGAACGTGGATTGTTTCCTGCTCCATCCGCGTCCTGGGAATTACGCCACACTATTTATGGAATCGTGTACCTGGTACCTCGCGCGCACTGAATATCGGAGGTAAGGGCCTGTCACGATTTTTCGCTTATGACTCATCAGGGCAGAATGGCGAAGACCCGCGCGGGAAAACCGCTGCCGTTTTTCGGCTTGGGAAAGGCGACGACGGCTAGAGCTCCCGCCTCGGGCACTCGGTCGAGACGATCCAGAAGTTCCACCTGATAGCGATTCTGCTGCAGAATGTAGATCTCAAGTGGAAACTGATCTTTGGTGGTGACCACACCCGGGTCCGTGTCGGTGGTTTCGTGCCCCGATGCGCGGATCTTTCGAGACTCATAAAGGTATCGGAGCACTTCGAGACTCCACCCGGGATAATGGCTGATGCCGCTCGCATCTTTGTTTTGCATCGCTGCCATATCAGGCCACCGCTTCGACCAATCGGTCCGCATAACGACAAAGGCGTCTTCGGGAATCAAGCCGTGCCGCGACTCCCAAGACCTCACGACGTCCATCGTCAAGACGTAGTCCGCGTCACGAGCGGCCTGGTCGTGGACGTCGAGAACGACGAGAGGCATGATCATTTCCTTCACGTCAATCTGATCGAGTGTGCGCCCGCCTTTGATGAAATGCGCCGGCGGATCCACGTGCGTCCCCCATTGCCCGACATGGGAAAAGTATTGAGCGTAGAAGCCGGATCCGGGAGCGACTCCCGGGTCGTACCAGAACAACGTCTCGGCCTTTTCATCAGGAAAGCCCGGCCAGTGCGGAATTCCAGACTCAAAAGCATGGGTCAAGTCCACGAATTCCCTGGTCTTCAAGACCTGGTAGATCTCTCCCAGCGTGGGTTTCTTTACGGAAGTACAGGCCACGCTTGTGAGCATCGAAAAACCGGCCAAGACAACAGCCAATCCGGACACAAATGGTTTTCGCATATTACTCCTTCGACAGGACTCTTGATGAAATCGGGGACAGCTTCTCTTTTCGCCATCTGATCTCAAATCTAGAGAGATTCTCGAGGCGAAAAAAGAAGCTGTCCCCGATTTCATTATCAGGCCGGTTTCACGATCCGGCCGTCCACCAGCTTCGTAAGTACCGCAGCCAGTCCATCCAAAGCTCCGCCTGATCCACTGCCGCCGGTGACAAGAACATCCGGAACAAAGCGGACCTTGCTCTCGGCCAGCGCATTGAGCGCGTTGACGATTGTGGTGGGACCCGGCCCCAAAGCCTTAACCTGGGATTCGTAGGCTTTGGCGCGGGCAAGACCGATCGCCTCGACTTCCGCTCCTTTTGCCGCACCCGTCTCCCGGATGTAAACGGCTTCGCCATCTGCCTGGGCCTTCCTGGCATTGGCATTATTTCTCTCGATTTCGACGCCCACCGCGGACTTGGCGAGAGAAGCCTGCATTTCGGCTGTTCCCCGGGCATGTTCCATTTCCACTCGTTGGTCCTGAGCTTCCTTCTGCCTCTTGAAGGTCGCTATTTCCTGATTGGCAATCTCTCGTTGCGTGAGAACATTGACCAGGTCCACTGGCAATATCACATCCTGGATATAAACCCCGCGTGTCTCGACGTGATACTGCTCCAGTTCCCGCTTGACGTGCTCGAAAGCCTTGATCTGCACCTCCTGCCGGGTTTCGATGAATCTGATGGCCGGCATACTCTGGAGTTTGTCGCGGAAATGGTTGCCCACGGCTGCCTGGAGCACCTCATTGACGAGGTTTTTCATCGTGCCGACCATGGAAATGACCCGTGGGGCCTTTGTGTCGGGAACGTGGATCTGGACCTGCAGGTCGATGTCGAACACGAAACCTTCCGAGCTCTTGGCCCGGATTTGTTTCAGCTGGGCATCGAGATTGTGGGCTTGCGACACGGCATCTGCCCAGTTGAGGGTCAGAATTGCCGTGGGCACGATTTCCGCCTCATAGCAGCGCGGATTGATGGGATACTTGCCCGTGCGCAGTGCTTCCTGCCAGATTCCGCGGTGTCCGGGTCTGACTAGCGAACCAAACTTGAACTCGGCGCCCGAGGTATCCTGGCTGACCAGACCGACATACGCCTTGATCACACCGACCTCGCCCTGTTTGATCACAAGCATGGGCACCAGCTCAACGCTGACCAGGAACGGGTTCAAAGCATATGCTCCATACAGCAGCGGATCATGTTGGAGTCCGATCTTCCCGCCGCTGTCCAGGAATGCCTGGAAGTCCTGATAGTTGTTATGCATGTTGTTCTTGTTTCCCAACAGCCGCTCGATGATCTGCGCATCGTCGATGCCGGATTTCTCCATCTGTTCCACATCAAGAAAATCTCCCAGACGGCTGGCAATGGCACCCGAAGGCAAGGGATCACCCTCGAAGGTGGTGACGATTCCGATCATATCGATCCCGTGACTCATCTCCCGCGGCTGAGGGCTGATCCGGACGAGGTCGAGTTGCTCGGGCGTAAGACCGAAAGACTCAGGTACGAGCCGGCCTTTCGTGTCAGCCTTGCGCTTGAATTCCGGGGATACCGGCAGGCCATAGACTTTGCCCTTGGTGATA
>Ga0187861_10001274_pt1 | contig 26500 bp, 19 predicted proteins | sample June2016WEW_10_1_3_FD_132986 | JGI IMG/M metagenome (GOLD analysis project Ga0187861, IMG submission 132986) | Peatland microbial communities from SPRUCE experiment site at the Marcell Experimental Forest, Minnesota, USA - June2016WEW_10_100 | ecosystem: Environmental > Terrestrial > Soil >...
GATGGCCGGCTCGATCGGGCTTTCCAATATTTTCCTGCAGAATCGCAAGGATCTGCAGGGAAAGACCTTTGTTTTGGGCAATCTGGGCACATCCTCACTTGAGGTCATTGCGTTGCATGAAGGATCAATGCTGTTTTCCCGCGAAGTGCCGAAAGAGGATGGGACAAGCTGGAAGGATTTGATCCTGAGGGAGGCTGCCGAAGCAGCGTCCAAAATACGGCTTGGCCCTGAGGGTGCAGTGGAAAAGCTGGCATTGGCCGGCGAATCTTCGAAATCCTCCTACGTGGAAATAAAGGGTGAAATTCCCGATTGCGAGCTGATTCAAAACTGCATCGGGCTGGACATCCCCGGCGAAAATCAATCTCATGCGCAGGAAGCGGCATCCGTGCTTGGCCTGGCTTATACGGGGATGGTTCGAAATCCTTCCATCAAGGTGAATTTGCTCCCACGGGAACGGAGAATCCACCAGAGCCGTTGGGCATATGTGCCTGCCGCCGTTTTCGGAGTGGCCCTCATAGTGTTATTGTGTGCGCTTGGACTTCACCGGATGGCACAGCAGCGAATACTGATTCGCGAACTCGATCAGGAAATACTTTCGCTCAAAGTTCCGGTCGCAAGAGTTCAATCCTACCGGAGCCAATCGGAAGCGCTGGAGAAAAGGGTGAAATCGGTTGAAGAACTCCTGAGCAACAGGGATGTGAACCTCGAAGTCCTTCGAGAACTGAGCACGATTCTTCCGCCCGACACCTTCCTCAATTCGTACAGATACCAGGAAGGCACTATCCAGATATCTGGGTTGAGCGGTTCCGCTTCCGAGCTGATTCCGAACCTCCAAAAATCACCATTTCTGAAAAATGGCGGGCAAGAGGGAAATATTTACAAGGACCAGGCGACCGGCAAGGAACGATTCGGTTTCAAAGCAAAATTGGAGAAATGACCGTGAAGGTGAACTTAAGAGAAAAGCGTTTGATCATTGCAGGCATTGTGACTGCTGCAGCCGTGGGGATCTTCTATGCAGGAACGATGCTGCTGCCGGATAGCCAGAACCTGTCCAGGAATGTCGAAATTAAGGAGAGGATGCTCCTGAGCCAGCGTGAAATCCTTAGTCGCGAAGATTTATACAGAACCCGCCTGGAACAATATCGAAAACAGCTGGATCTGGATTTACAGCGATTCCTGCCGGGGGACAGTCCGAGTCTGGCGGGCACTGAACTGCAAAAAGTGGTGAAGGCCTTTGCGGATCAGAATGGAGTGGAGATTACCCAGCGAACTATTCTGCCGGACAAGAAAGTCCAGGACACAATTGTCAAAGTCTCGATTCGAATCGAGACCAATTGCGCCCCGGAGCAACTAGTGCAGCTTATGGCCGCGATTGAAAACTATGAAAAGCTGCTGAAGATTGATGAAGTTCAGATCACAGCTTTCAAACTCGCCAAGAAATACGAAATTAGGCCCAGCATGACGATATCGGGATTTATCAGCGTGCCGGAAGACAAGACGAAACCACAGATTTAACAGATTCAATCTGTGGAATCTATGGTTATGGGGACAAGAAGGTCAGGATGACGAAAAAATGGATTGCAATTGATTTGCTGCTGCTTGCGGTTGCAGCTTTGCTCGGATGGGAGCTTCGCGTATCGATTCTTCAGTTCAACGCTGAAAACGACCTGGCCAAAATACAGCCTGCCCGGGATATGAAACAGAAGGTTCTCCAGGACAAGCCGGTTCCCAAGGTGGTTTCAGTGAAGAACTACAATCCGGCGGAATTCGCGGTCATTCCGGACAAAAATATTTTTTCCGATACTCGAAGCAAAGAGGATAAAACGGAAACACTGACGCCGCCGGAACCGCCGCCGCTCGCACAAAAGCCCATTCTTGTTGGTGTGACTATCGACACGCAGCCGAGAGCTTCGATCATTATTAACCCGACCGCCCCTCAAGGGCGGGATCGTCGGGCACAGATTAAGAGAATCGGGGATGTGTACCAGGGTTATACGATCACCGAAATTACCCCGGAGCGTATAGTCCTCGAGAGCGGTACGCGAAAAGAGATTATCCCGCTGCATGAGGGATCAAAGCGTGGACCGCAAGGGAAGACACCTATCCTGTCCACCCGGGTTGCTCCCATTGGCGGCGGTTCGGTCACCGGCGGTACGCTCATCAACGCTACAGCAGGGTCTGCTGCCGCACCGCCACGAACAGCGGTTGCGCCGGTCGGAACCCCGGCCGCAGCTTCAAGCGGGCAAACGGCTACGCCGGCAGCGCCCGCGGCGCAGCAGGCGCAACCGGCACAAACCCCGGCTACGGGAACTGCGCCGAAGCCACAAGGCATCCGTACGCCTTTCGGCGATATTTATTATCCACGCCCTGAATAAGGGCTTTGAAATTGAGGACGCCTGGCTCTTTGGAGTTCGGCTCAAAAGAAGCCCGTATCCGTCTGACGGATATTAAGAAGTCTCCGTATCATCCCGATTTGCTGCTCGCTTTCTGGGCTGTGCGGGAATGCAATTTTTTCCGGGAAATTCGTTGGACACAACTATAGCAGTCTGGCAGTGTATTGGTTTTCAGACATTCGCAGGGACTCTCGGAGAGAGGAAGCCACATGGTCATGAGCACTAAAAAACATCGGAACGCAATTATCGCAATTCTGGCTGCATTGCTGATGGGCAGCTTGTCCTCGGCAGCCTGGACATTCCAAGACCAGAGACGAGTTCCCACTTCTGATGAGGAAAAGAGGCGGGCTCTGGACGAGCTGGCAAAAAGGCTGCAAGAAAGCCAGCAGGCCGCCAAACCGGTCCCGGTGCCTTCCGCGCAACCGCAGCCGGCACCGGCCACTCCTGCTCCGATTCCCGCTGTCCCGCCGGCAGCAACCGCCGCGCCGCGCGAAAGCGGAAAAATGGTACTGAATTTTGAAAACGCGGACCTATACGACTTTATCAACCAGATCTCCAGCACGCTCAACCTCACCCCGCTCATAATCGACCCTGAGGTGAAGGGAACCGTGAATTTGAGCTCTGGTTCCATTTCAAAAGAAGACATCCTGCCTCTGTTTAACCTGATACTTAAAAACAACAATGCGGCCCTCATCCGGCAGAACGGCACGTATCAGGTTATTCCGATTTCCTCTGCCCTGAAACGAGGAGTGGAGTTTATCGAGAATTTGCCTTCGACGCCCGCCGTCAAGCCGGAACTGGAAAAGGCGCCTCTTCCTGCGCCCGAGACCGGAAATCGGCCCGCAGGTTCAAATAGCCAGGCTGGCCTGCCGGTAGCTTCCGGACCCGGAGCGGCACAGAGTTCAGCCAAAAGCAACCCGTTGGCAGCAACTTCCACCGGCAAACAGGCTGAAGGCGCCAAAGACAACCGGCTGGCTACGCATGTGATCCGGGTCGAGTTTGTTCCGGTCAAGGACTTGATCGAGCCGGTGAAGCTTTTCATGACTGAAGGCGGAGTCATCATGCCTTATGAACGGCTCAATATGTTGATCCTGACCGATTACGCGGACAGCATCGACAGGATCCAACAGATCATCCACATGCTCGACAACAATTACCTGGATCCTGATCTGGTCGAGCTCGTCAAAATCAACAACAATGCTTCCGCCGATGTCGCCGAGGACTTGAAGAAAATTTTCGGAACCGGTGCCAAAGACGCCGCTACCGGAGTTTCTTTTGTTTCCTTGGATCGTCTCAATGCGCTTTTTGTGTTGGCCAGTTCCAAACGGGCTCTGGAGGAAGTCAAAGGTTGGATCAAGCGACTTGATTCCGCCACCGCCAAGAAAATCCAGACCTATGTCTACGTGGTTGAGAATTCAACAGCATCCAATATCGCATCGATGCTCTCTGCCCTGTATGGCGGTGAAGGAACTTCGGGTGGAACATCTGGCGCATCGAGTACGGGTGGTGCTGGAGGAGGTGCATCCGGCAATGCCCGGACTCAGGGAACCCAAGGGATTTTCGGCTCGGGAACAAACCAGGGCACAGGCGGGACAAGCTCCACTCTCTTCAACACCCAGTCCTCGAATCAGAGCAGCCAGTTCGGCGGATTCAATAGTGGGGGTTCCAGCGGATACGGCGGAGGGAGCGCCTTCGGCACAGGACGGCAATTGGGCCCTCAGCTCAACCCCAACCGGACAGTGACATCCCAGGTATTGCGCGGGGGCCAGTTTACGGGATTGCAGGACACGGTGCGTCTCGTTGTGGATGACATAAATAACTCACTGATCGTTCAAGCCACGTCCGTTGATTATGCCTACCTATTGGACACTATTAAGAAAATGGACGTGCTTCCCCGGCAGGCGCTGATCGATGCAAAAGTCTTCGAAGTTGATCTCGAAAACGATCAGAGCTATGGACTCAATTCCGTCCTGCAGGCGAAAGGGACTGCCACCAGCACCCTTACAACCGGATCCATTAGTTCCGGCACCCTTGCTGCGCAGACTTACATGCCTATCGGCGATGCGCGGGAGTTTCTGGCGACGCTGAATGCCTTGAGCACGAAGACAAAAGTGAGGATTCTGGAGGCTCCGTCAGTTCTCGCGCTCGACGGGCAGATGGCCCAGATTATGGTCGGTTCCCAAATTCCATACCCCGGCACAAGTTTCACACCTTCCGTCGGAGGAACCACGACGAGCGTGGAGTATCGGGATACCGGTATTAGCCTTCAGGTTATTCCGCGCATCTCGGCATCGGGATCCGTAACGCTGGATTTGGTGGATGAGGTCAGCTCGCCGGGAGCAGACGTTACGATCGGGTCACAGACCGCTCCGACATTCACCGTCACAAGCGTGTCAACGACTTTGACTGTGAAGGACGGCGAGACGGTTGCGATTGCCGGGCTGATTCGAGATGGCGACAGCCTCTCGCGCAGCGGTGTTCCCTTTCTGTCTCAAATTCCCTTACTGGGCAGTTTGTTCGGGCAGACGACGAAGAACGCGCATCGGAATGAGCTGATCATCATGATTACTCCTCACGTGATCCGCACGCCGGAACATATGCAGCAAATGACTCAAGAGCTTAGGGACACGCTGCATAACGCCCGGAAGTGGGAGGACCAGAAGGAAAAAGAAATAAGGCAGGACACGGAAAATGCCCAAAAGGACAGAAACAAGCAGGAACAAAAAGCGGTAAAGAAATCTCAGCCAGCCAAATCAGAAAATCCGGATAAGATGGAAAAACCTCAGTAAATCTCCTTATCCCTATGCCCGAATTTTGTTTTGACCGCAGATTTGAGCGGACAAAATTGATGAGGAATCTCGGGAGCATTGGTGTCGTTGCACAAGCAGGGCGACCGGCCGGTCGCCCTGCAAAGTCCCGCCTAGCGTAGCAACCTCAAATTATTGCGCGCGTCACCATAATCCGGCCTGATGCGGAGCGCTTGCATGAGATGCTCCGCACCTTCACTCTTTCGTCCTCGAATAATGAGAAGAGCTCCCAGGTTGTTGTGAGCCTCAGCATATTTCGGATTTAATCTTATAGCCTCCAGATACTGAGATTCAGCTTCGTCCAGCAGGCCCAGCCGCTGTAAAGCGAACCCCAAATTGTAGTGAGCGTCCGCATATTGGGGAGCTAAAGCAATTACCTTTGCATAGAGCTTGACCGATTCATAGATGCGTCCCTTCGCCTGCAATGCTGCACCCAGATTGTTGAGGGCCTCCGGGTATTCTGGATTTATCTCAACAGCCCGTTGCAGGAGAGGGATCGCGTTATCAAAACGGCCTTCCCGGCCGTATGCCGTCCCGAGGTTATAGTAAGCTCGGGCATTGTTCGGGCGTTTATGAACCACATCTGTCCAGATGGAAATCTCTGTTCCGTAAGCTTCGTTTCGTCGAAAGGTGATAAAAGCAAGCACGATGCCTATGCCCAATAACATAATAAATGCAGGCAATTTAAAATTGACCTGGGAGAACCTGGTATTCAGCAAAAAATATGCGGGGATCAACAGGAGTGAAATGAACGCCGCAAGCGGGAGATACATTCGGCGCTCAGCGACTATCTCCGTGATGATCGGAACAAAACTGGAGCTGGGAGCAAGCAACAGGAAAAAGGAGGCACCCAGAAATCCTATCGCAGGCTTTCGCAACAAAGCCCATACCGTTGCTCCCAACAGAGCCAGAATTGCAGCCATTGGGGCAACCGCATCGCCAAGCGACTTGCTTACCGGCCAATCCGAATAGTCAATCGAAAGCCCACCAGGCCAGAATGTCAAACGTAAATAATGAAGTATTACTCCCCACTGTGTCCTAAAATAACTCCACGGGCCAATATCTCTAAAGCCAAAGCCTACTGACTCCGAGCGAGCCCCGGTCAAAATCAAGGCCGCAGCGATCATCCACGTCGCCATCAGTAATGCATGGAAAAAACACCTTTGTCGCCGTACTTGCGCCCATGAGCTTGAAAGAAAAACTCGGTCAAAAAGCAGAACAATTAAAGGCGCACTTACCATCGTCTCCTTGCAGCCCATGCCCAGTGCACAAGCAGCAACTGCAGACGCAAGCCATCTTCGAGGATCGCTTGAAGAACAGCTGCGGATAAAACAATACAGCGTTAAAAGCAGAAAGAAGGCAGCCAAGAGTTCCGTTCGCTGGACGATGTAATCAACGGTTTCGCTTGCGAGGGGATGGAGCACCCAGATGAAAGCGATCGCACCTGCCAGCCATGTCCGACCGGACTCATCGAAATTCGTTGCACTCTTGATCGATAAGGAGCGACGTGCGACGCCAAAGAGCAACAATGCATTGAGTATATGAAGGATTAGATTAAATGCGTGATAGCCCCAAACGTTTAATCCTCCGAATGCATAATTGATCGCCAATGTAAGGGCTGCAATCGGCCGACCGGCCACCGTGCTCTGGGAAGGAGCCGACAGGCTATTCGATAATGGGAATAGGTGGCGAATATGAGGGTTGTCTCTCGTTGAAGACAAATCGTCAAAGATAAACTGTCCAGAGAAACTGTTGGAGTAGACAACCAGCGCAGACAATACCAATATCAGAGGTATTGCTTTTTGTAACCCCTGGAGAGCCTGGGGAGAGTGAATCAAAGCATTGCGGAGAGTCGCAGGCTTGGAAGCGGTTTTATTCTTATTTGGGACGTGCGACTGCGGCATCAATCGTCCCATCACCATCTAGATCGCCGATCGCAATAAAGACCCCAGGCATTACTCTCAGGTTCGCGACATTAAACGTTTCGCCTGCGACGTTTGTAACCACGACCGACGCGTAAGGTCCGACTTGAAAACATCGGACCCGCACATTGCCCATTCCCGGGAAATTCTGATACATATCCGTGCCCGGAGCAGAGGGCAGAACTTGCGCGGTTTGCTGGAGAGTGCCGTCGTCGAGAATCTGATAGCTCCTGGCAGGCTGGTCGAGGTTGCCGATCATCAAGTAATCGGTCCCAGACGCTGTATCCACCAAATGTCCGGCATAATCGGGTACAAAATCGAGCATCAACCTGCCTTCCATATTAAATTGGCCGCCGCTAAATGAAAACGAGTCAACCTCGCCGGATCGCATATCCAATGTTACGGCTTTGCGCAGGCCGTTTACGTATGGCCCAGCCACAGGCACCACCGGTTCAAAACTCGTGGGGAAGGTGTACGAAATGCTAAAACCACCCGCCGCGTCACCAAGAAGGAATACGCCTAACGGGCTGCTGCGTCCAGTGACCAGCAAATCCGGAACACCGTCGCCATTCATATCTTCGATGGCAAGCGAGCGTTGTTGTTCTACCGCAGAAGGGTTTAAATAAAAATTAAAGCTTCGCTGACCGTCCGAAAAAACGAAGTTTGAATCATCGATCTGAAAAGCAGAAACCGCTTTCAGAACGCCGCTGCCATCCCAGTCGCCCAAAAACAGAACCGGAGGCAGCGAGCCGCCTCCACCTTGCGAAAGTGCGTTGGTATTTTGCGGCGGGCTGGGATCACTGGTCGCTTTGGCTGTGGTTTGAGAGTTCGCCGGCTTCGAAGAAGAAGCTTTGTTTGAAGAAGCTTCCTTGTCAGTGTCCTGTTTTGCCTCGGTAAAGGGATTTGCCGCTTCATTTTCATCGGCGCTCGAAGCTTCCGGTTTTTTAAAAGCTGAAGAGAAGAGCGATTGAAATGGGGAGCCATACAGAGCCAGCGCGGCCCGAAGCAGTTCCGGGTTTCGCGCCGCAGGCCGGGCTTGCATCAGTTTCCGCAACGGATCGCTTCCAGTAGTGGAATTAGGAATGCCGATCGAGGCGGGATTTCTTTCCGAACCGGAATCCGTGGTCAAGAGAGCGTAATTGCGCGAGTCAAATTCAAGGCCGGCCGACGACGAAGGATCGTCAGAGCCCGTCAGTCTCTCCGCAGAAATGTCGACCATTGATCCCTTTAAAGCCGGATGAGGCATGGTAGGCAAATAGCCTGTAGGAAATACAATTCCACCGCTGCTGGGATCGGGGGAGGTACTTTGGGAGGAATGGGTCTGGGTCCATGCCGCCCAGATAAACGCCGTCACTATGCACATGCCGACGCAGGTGCCCAGTGAGAGCCGCCCCATCTTGACCTTGAACATTAAACCTACTCCTTAATGCGGGAAACCGGCTAGGATACCGTTGCTACTCTATACGCAACCCTTTCTCTTGTAAAGCTAAAATATTGATTACTTTGCAGGTGGTGACCTGGATCACGGAATTGGATTTATTTTGCCTGTTTTTCAAGCTCAATCGCCTGCTGGAGGCAGTCAAGGGCGCTCTCGTTGTTCCCTTCCGATTTAAAAACGAAAGCCTGGATTTTCCACAAGGCCGCCTGATTTTCTCTCTTTTTCATTTTTTGGAGAGCCTGGTCGAGAATCTGATGGGCAATAGAAAACTGCTTCTTTTCGACCAGCATTTCAGCAATCAGGCTTGCCGACTGGGCAACATATCCCTCGTATCTAATCGGCAACTCCAGCTGAAAAATCTTATTCATTTCTGGAATAACCCGATCAAACTGCCCCTGCTTGATCAAAAGCCTTATGACCTCATGTTCCGTTTCCGCGATGGAGAGCGCCTGTTTGACATCCTGACTAAGCTCACCGGCCGGCGCAACCTGCTGAGCCAAGGCATTTGTGACATTTCCGGATGTGATGAAGAAAGATAGGGAGCACAACAGCACAAGGCATAAAACGGCAGGCATGGCGTTGTGCCTACGATAATGGCTAGGTAACTTTCCAACCCGGTAGAAAATCATGTTTCCCTCCTAACGCTGGATCGCAGATTGAAAGGGATTGGACTCGAGACTGAGCCTTCCTGCCGAGAATGGCTTGGAGCTTTGATCCCCGGTGAGCGCAAGGGTAAAAGGATTATCTTCTTGAATGTTTTCGCTGCGCAACGTCTGCCAGGTTTTCTCGATCCCATTTAATCTGTGTTGCCAGGCCAGCATCTGAATTCGATGCTCGCCCAAAATACCCATGAAAATCAGAATTGCGGCCGCAGCAGCCCAAATTGGCCGGCGAACCCAAAATGTATTAATGAATCGCCATGATTTCCTTGAGGGCTGAGTGTTCGCCTGATTGACTATCTTGGACCAGAGGTATGAAGAAGGAGCCGGCATCTCGGCGCCTTGGAACAGCTTCGTTAACCGGCGCATCTCTTCATGGCTCGTGCTGCATTCCGGACACACCGATAGATGCTGTTCCACCAGCCTGGACTTGGAATCGCCCAGTTGCCCATCCACATACGCCGAGATCTCTTTATCCTCTATATGGCTTTTCATTCTCAGCTCTCAACAATCTTAATCGGGCAACTTTGTATCGGGATAATGTTTTTTCAATATATCCCGAATCTGACATCTTGCCCGATAAACATCCGTTTTAACCGAAAGCGCCGACCGTCCTACGATGGACGCAACCTCTGAATAACTCAACTCCTGAACGACCCCTAAGATAAACACTTCCCTAAGTTTAGCCGGAAGCAGGCTCAACGCTTTCTGGATAACGCTCTCCAGTTCTCGATGGAGCACGATTTCTTCCGGATTCGAATGAAACCGATCTTCCGGAATCTTCTGAAGCTCGATTCCGGATTCCTCAAGAGAATCGGGGCGCTTTCTCCTGAATTTCTGGTAAACCTCATTTCGAGCGATTCTAAAGATCCAGGATTCAATCTGTGTGGCATCCCGGAGCGTGCCGATCTGCTGCAGCACCATAAGGAATGTCTGCTGCGCCAGATCCTCCGCCTCCTCGACCGAGCCCAACATGCGAAATAGGAAATTGTAGATCCTTCGCACGAAATGCTCGTACAGGAGCCTGAAAGCATCGCGGTCACCCTTCTGGGCTTCAGTTACCAGAGTACTGATCTCACGGTCGCTCATCTACCGGAGATTATACAGATGAATGAGACCGGACAAAGTCACAAACGACTTTTTTCGTCACCTTTCCCGAAGTCGTGCATCTGTATGGACGATTCAAGAAGGAAATCTACTTTCCCCAGAATCGTCTTGACATATGAACCAAAGGATCGCTAAAGTAGTGCGACTTCTTATGTCGTCCAAGAGCACGGCCAATCGCAAAAACGGTCAGTCCCTGGGGCAAGCGTAAGAGATGTTCTTTTCGCGTTTTTTTCCCAAAGAGGGCCGGCGTTCTTTTCCGGTCTTCAATGTCTTGTCTAGTCTAGCTAGCTAGTTAGTTTCTCAAGTTGAACACACTTTCGAAAGAGGAGATAAATTGATGAGGATTCAAAACAAGATAATGTTGGGCGCTGTGATTTTTGTGCTGTGCGCCGCGGCGGCATATGCACAAACCAGCGTTTCCAGCATCCCGGTAACAACAGCTAGAAGTACGGGCCGGGCAGAGGCTGCCGGCGCCGTTCGAGTGACCTCCACCGCTGCGAGCACCCCCGCCGGGGATACGTTCACAATTAATTATGGGCTTCCGATTACAAACGACAGCACGACTGGAATGACTCTAGACGCAGGCGATACATGGCCTGCGGGCTGTACGATCGCAGCAGTGAACAACACAGCTGGTGTTGTGACTATCGGCGGCTGCCCAGCCTCATCGGGAATTGGTCAGTATTTCCAGTTGGATGGTGTCCGTATCAGTTTGGACGGGTACGCGGGAACTAGTGTGAACGCAACTGTTGGCGCTCTGCTAACGACAATTACTGCAGGTCAGACCCAAGCGGTTGTAATCCAGAGCATTGCCGCAGGTATGGTAGATGGCCAGACAGCTACCTTGAAGAACTCTGCAGCCACTGCCCTTGCCAACGCGACAAACATATTAACAAACCCAGCTAAACTGTTTGTCAAGGAAGGCTTTGCTTCTGCATTTAAAACCCTGAGTGAGGAGGGAGGAGCAAACGCAACTCAGGCAACCCAAATCCTGCTGACCGTCGCAGGTTTGCCTGCTGGAGTTAATGTCGCAGTTGCTTCCGGTGCAGGCACCACTGGCACATTAACAGCAAGCTTCAGTGCGGCGACCTTCACCAGCCTTGTCACGACCTCAGTCGTCACAGTTACTGGAGACAGCCAGTCAGCAGTAGAAACTTTGGAGTTTGATTTCACCACCAGCTTCGGTCTAGGCGCCGGCGCACCGACTCTGCCTCTTGCTGCAACCAGCTATACGGTAACGGCAACGCTTACTCCCAATGATGCAGCCCTTAGCGCTACCGGCGGCATATTCACGAGTGGAACGCCTGCTACTCTCAAGAGGCCTAAGTTCGCTGTTTCCAGTTTGTCAGGGACGGTCCTGACCATTCTGCCGGCCTCAACCAGCATGCTCCTCCCCTTCGCAAGCACGCAGGCAAATTACGATACCGCTATCGCAATTGCCAACACCACGACAGATCCATTTGGAGCTACTAGCGGGGCCGCTGCACAGAATGGAACAATCACGTTCAACTTCTATCCAAATGACGTGCCTACGACCACGATTGCTTCCTATACAACGAGTGCTACTAGTCCTGGAAGCGGCCTGACGGCTACTGGAGTGCTGAATTCAGGTTCTACATACACCGTTTCTCTCATCAAATTGCTGCAAGCTGCCGCCCCGACGAGAACGGCTGCGTTCTCCGGATATATCATCGCGGTAGTGAATGCGACCGATTGCCATGGGATTTCCTACATCACGAACTATAGCGGCTTTACTTCTTTCTCGCCGCTGTTGGTGATCCCGAATCCTGGTGGCACTCCTCGTAGTACACAAGCGAACGAGCAATTGGCGTTCTAGTCTCGTTCATCTGACGTATTTTTAGGGGCGACGGTCGCAAGACGTCGCCCCTTTTTCATTGGGGCGTTTGCCGGATTTCTTTTGGAGCCTTCAGCTAAATTTCACATTAAAGTGCGCGGATGAAATACTTAATAAAACTGATAATTTTTTTCTGTCCACTGATGGGAATCGTAGCAATGCCACCGGGAACTGCTACGAATTCCATATCGCAAAGACCAGCGCCGGATCTCAACCTGCTGCGATCCAGGGTAGAGGCATTCTGGAAACTGCGGCAGCAGGGGCGTAAACAGGAAGCCTTGAATTATGTGGATCCGTCCTGCCGGAAGTATTTCATGGGCCGTGACGAACAGAAGTTTCTATCGTTTTCGCTGGCCCAAATGCGCTTTATCCCCAATTCCAGCTCCGTCATAGTCACGGTTGACGTGCGTTTGCTTTTCCCTCAGTTCCTGGCTCCTGTTGATTCCCCGGTCGAGGAAACCTATGTTTTTCGCAACGGAAACTGGTACGCTCAAGTCGCGCCGGCAGCGGATCTCAAACAGTTGTTTCAGGATTCAAAGGAGCCGAAATCCGCAAACGGACCCAGCCCGGAAGTTGTGGCAAAGATGCGAAAGGAGCTGGATCAGCTTGAAATAAAGCCGGAGCAGATCCAATTGGGAGAACTCAGACAAGGAGACTCTAAAGTATTTTCTGTAGGCTACAAAAATCCGGGCACTCTGCCAGCCCGGGTCAAAATTAATAAAGCTCCACCGGGACTGAGCGTGAATAGCCTTATTGCTGATATATATCCGGGCAAATCCGGAACCTTACTCTTTACGCTCGATACCACCTATCTTGATGGAAAAATCTCAGATAAAATCGCATTCCTCGTTTCCAACGAGGGGGCTGAAATAACAAGAGAACTGCCTATCGAGGGCTACGTCAAAGCTCCACTGAGTTTTACACCTCCTCATCTGGTACTCGGGCAGGATTCACGATGCGAAGTGAGCATCAAGAATCAGACTCAGCAGGTAATTCAAATTAATGCTTCAAATCTTCCGGATTTCATGAGCATAGAAGGCCCTCCAATTAAGACCATTGATCCGGGTGCCACCGCCACCGTGGTCATCGTATGCGATCGGGGCAAGATTCCTTCCAAATGGCCGGGATCCAATATTATTTTTGAGTTCGGAAAGCCCATTGACGGCTGGGAAAGAAGCCCCCTGCTTGTATTGCCCGAAAAACCTTGATAAGCCCGCTACAGGCAGTTCCAATTGAGTTGAGGAAAGTAATCCGCGATTCCGAAATTGGTGTTGTCCAGCTTTGATCGTTCTCGTTTGTTTTCAGTGGACTGCTCTGTGAAAATTCAACATCGCCCAAGTTGCCTTCTGTGTCAAGCTTGAGCGATCGATTCCAGCGCTGAAGGCGCGTCGCAGCGAAGCCCAGGGCGGAGGCCGCGCAGCGGCCAGAGCCCTGGGTTACAAAGGAACGGATGACAGCCCTGCAAGGGCGGCACAGGCATCCGGTATCGCCCTTTCAGGGCTCCTTCGAAACCGTGTTTTTGCCCAGGGTTCCGGAGCCCGCTGTCGCGGTCTCCTGCACCATGGACTTCGCTGCGTCGCGGCCTTCGGCGCTTTTTATTGCGTCATCTCGAATTTCGCAATCGGGGCTAAAAGAATTCCCTGGCACTGTCGGCATTTTCAGTCCGGCAGTGCCAATGGGATCTGATTATTTACTGCGCGGGAATTGCAGCCAACGTTCTCATCGAGGTATCTCCGAAAAGGGCAAAACTGCATACGTCAGCGGTCGCAGACACCTGGAAATAACCTCCCTGCTGCCCGTTAGACTGCGGAACCATCTGATAAAGCAGCTTTGCAATGCGGCTCTTGGGCGCCAACGGGAAGGAATCGGTTCCCACCTTATTCCCATTTTTATCGTAGACATCTACCGTAACCGTCACTGAAACATCCTGGGGATTCAGTACAGCCACGCCGGTATAGTATCCGAGATTTTGGGCGACGTGAGGATAAACCGCGCTGGTCTGTTTCGCCAAATCAATTGGCAGCACAGTCGAATAACCGGTCGTGCCGTTGCTATAGAACCGTATTCCGCCCGTAACGTTGACATCAATCGGCACAGGTCCCAGCCAAATCGGTTGCACGTCCATTCGCAGGGACCCGGTCACAAACTGGCTGGGATTGGATCCAAGCAGCGATGATACTTTAATCGTCTTTTTCCCAAGGGGAGCAATATTGAGAGTGGTTGGGGTGGTCCCGGCCAATGCCTGGCCATTATCATCAAATAGATTGAACTGCACGGTGGCGGAGCGTGAGGTTTCGGTATTCACAAGATCAATTTCCGTATCGTAGCCGCCTCCGGCAATGAAATGAGGGATCCACCTGGTCTGTGTATAGAAAGGTCCGTTGGCATTTAATAGATTGATCTCCGCGCTGTCTCCATAAAGGACCGCGGCATACACGCCTGATTGTGTTGCCGATCCTTTAATGTATCCGCCAGAGACACCTGAAAGATCCTTCCCGACAATCTGGGACAATCCGCCTGAAAGTGTCTCTTGGGGTTCTAAAACGATCGACTTCGACACAAACGGATTCCCCTGAGTATCAAGCACCGTCAATGTCAGCGTTGATTCCGCGCCCGCGGAAGAATTGAAGACGCCCAGATTGGTCAGTGTGGGGGAATTCCCGATTGAAACAAAAGGCAAAATAAAATTTGTTGTAGATGAAGGAATTGTTCCGCCATCAAGGTTAGTATTTTGATTGTTTCCCGTCATATAGAGAGCGGCCACTTTTGCATGCCTGGTTTTTACCAGAATCGTGCCGAGATTTACATTCTGAATGCCGCTGCCAAAGAAATCCTCTAACAAACCCGAGGTCTGTTGGTTTGCAGGAATAGTCATGGACGCCGGGTTGTTGATATTCAATCCATTGACGGCGTTCCCGGTCAGGTCCAAAGCGGTGAGTGAAAGAGGAAGGTCAAAATTATTGGGATTTGTGAATGCCAAACCATAGAAACTGTTATTTAGGAGGAGTACCGGAAGCGCACTGTCAAATTCGGGATATGGGAGATCGTTTTCCGATGGGACATAAACGGTATCATATCGAGGAATATCGGTGCCGTCGGGAGGAAATAAGGTTGCCTGGATGGATATCACTGCCGTATTTATTAAAGGTTTCGCGATATTAACTTGATAGGCTATCGTGAAAGAACGTGCCACCCAGCTAAAATCTGAACTATATTGATATGTAATGCTGGTGTCCCCGGTTGAAGTCGGCAGAACCAGTTCTGAAGTCGCACTTAAAGAGGACGCTCCTCCAGTTGACGCGGTGACTGTGTTTGGAAATGTGAACGTAACGCCGACAGGAAGTCCCTTTGCCAGGATCTTGATTTGGGTGGGTACGTTTTGTCCAAAGGTGCCGATTGTATTCGAAAAAGCATCCTTGAAACCTTCCTGTATGATGAACTGACCGATGGTTGTTTGAGTAGCGCCCGGCTGAATCATCACCACGCTCGCTGAACTGGGTCCGACAACCAATCCGGGCAGAACCGAGTCCACTACGACTACGCTGGTGGATCCGCCAGTGATCAGGAATCCGGCGCCTTGCGCGGCTGATACTGTTGCCGTGACAGAACTGACGCCCGCTGCAGCAATATCCAACCGCACGCCATCCAGCGTAATGGTACCGTTGTTGACTCCCGCAGGAACGCTTATCCCAATGTTGCCCCCCTGGGAATCAACCCAGGCAATGCTGGCGTGCGACGCAAAAGTATCTGCGATTTGAATTCCCGTCGACGTCGAGTTGGTGATTGGTACTCCCCCATAACCTACGACGATCGTGCCGGCCCCGGTTGTTGGGCCGCCACTGAGCGTAAAGGCAATTTTGCCCGCCAGGGTTGTATGATCGGATGCCACAGCTGTGCTTGTGCTCCCGCCAATACTGAAGACCTGAGCATTCGCTTGAGCAGAAAATAAAAGAAGAGCAGAGAACATCAAAGCGTAATTGAGGTGATCTAATCGGGAATGTTTGGTTGAACCTTCATTATTCCTCATAATATATCTCCATAAAGTTCCACCTGAATTAAGAGAAAAATCTTTAAAGAAAGCATGCCCGACATGCGTTTAGTTTACGGTTTTCGGGTTGATGGTCGTAGTTTGCATCAGCATTTATGTGAAGTCCATTTAAAAGATAATGGGCACAATCTGAGGGACGGAAATATATAATACTGAATTGATCAATGAATCTGCGGAAGATAATGCAGAAAAGAAAAATATTCCAAATCCACAGGAAGGTTCGTTAATACGAATTGTAGAGAAGATCCCGTTTGACCGGATTGAAGCCGCTCTCGCGAATAAATTCCCGCGCCTTTTCCTCCGTATTCAAGCCGTGGCTGGTCAAGACATTTTCCTCGATCACGACGGAAGAAATATCGTCCGCACCGGCATGCAGCGCGAGCGATCCTACGCCTCGCCCCAGGACCAGGATGGAAGCCTCGATGTGAGGCACGTTATCGAGAAAAATTCTGCAAAGTCCCAGCAGCTTTAAATACTCCTGCGCCGGAACGCTGCGGAGGAAGAATTTGTCGGTCTGCTTTTGAAAAGTCCACGGGATAAATGCCAGAAACCCGCCAGTCCGGTCCTGGATGTCGCGCACGATCCGCAGGTGCTCGATGATTTCTTCCCGCGTTTCGCTTGAACCGATCACGATGTTCGCGCTCCCAGGCAGGCCTTCTTCGTGGCAGGTCTGCATGACGCGAACCCAATCCGCCACCGAGCCCTTGTTGGGCGACAATATCGACCGCATCCGGTCGCTCAGTATTTCCGCGCCCGCGCCGGGAGTTGAATCCATTCCGGCTTGCTTTAACTCCCGGACCACATTGCGCAGCGACATCCCGGTCTGGCGCTCCATTTCCATGATTTCGACCGGAGAAAATGCGCGAATGTGAATTCCCCGGCCAAAGATTTTTTTCACGGTGCGCACGACGGTCAGGTAGTAATCGAACGGAATATCGGGATTCACTCCTCCCTGCAGAAACAGCTGATTCGCTCCGAGTGCCATAGCCTCCTGCATTTTCTGCACGATGGCATCGACCGGAAGAACCATGCCCGAAGGTGCGGGCTCGTGGAAGCTGCAGAAGGAGCAGTTCATGCGGCAGACAGTGGTGTAATTCACGATGCGGAACATCGTGTAGGTCACGACGGACGGATCGTGCCTGCGGTTGCGAATGGCCCGCGCGGCGACGGTCACCTTCAGGAAATCCGCGGAGTTGTACAGCTCGAGCGCTTCCGAAGGTGAAATGCGCTCTCCTTCAATCGCTTTTGCCAGGACGGAATCGCTCGCTTCTGATCGAAAAAATTTTTCCATATCGACCAGAGCTTAACCTCAAAAGCTCAGAGACGCCAAGTAAAGACTTTTGAGCCTTGGAGCCTTTGAGGTTATGGTGCGGAGAAAAACTCGGGAGCGACTGCATGCAGATTCATCCCGAATGATTTCAGATTCCAGATTCCAGATTAAAAAACAAGGCGTGGTTTTCTCCACTTATTGGTTATTAATCTGGAATCTGGAATTTGGAATCATCGTAGGGGGAAGAAAACGCGCTTGAGGAAAACGGCAGCTGTGTTATAAAAAGAATTCAAAATTCAGGAGTCAGAATTCAGAATAAAAACATAATCCGGGACATTCTGAATTCTGACTCCTGAATTCTTAAAAAATGGAGGCCTATGAGCGTCGTGCAATTTCCAAAAGGGGCGCAATCCAACGGTCTTCAGAGAGTTCAGGCAACGTACACTGTTCGTGAAATCAGCCGACAGTTCGGTTTAAGTGAACACACGATTCGACGATGGACCCGTGAGGGCATTGTCCAGGCTGCCGAACCTGAGGCCAATGGGGAGCTGCGCTATGACTTTCACGCCCTCACGCAATTCCGTCGAGCTCGTGAGCTCCGAAATTTAGGATTGACGACCCGTCAAATTGAAGCCGAATTGAATGGTCAGCTCAATTTATTTCCCGAAAAGGGAGGTCGGCTTCTTCAGCTTCCCATAAGGCTCAGCCCTTTTGAAGAAGCGCTAATCCTGCACGAACAGGGAGACAAAAGGGCCGTCGATATGTACATGAAAGCCATCCGCGGAGGAGAGTGCATCGCGGATGCCCACTGCAATCTGGGGATACTGGATTACGAGGTGAAAAATCTGCCGGGAGCCTTCGATCAGTTTACAAAGGCGCTGAGACATGATCCGCGGCATTTCGAAGCACATTTCAATCTGGCTCACCTTTATTTTGAAGCCGGTGACTTCCGGCTTGCTCGTCTGCATTACGACATTTCCGCAGTCATTGAACCCGGCTCAGCAAGCGTGCATTTCAACCTGGGACTGATTTATGCAATCGAAGGTAACCTGATGATGGCGATCGCTTCTCTACACAGAGCAAAGGAAAACGCGACTGAAGAGGAGCTGGTCCAGATTGACGAATTGCTGGCGAGTCTCCAAAGTGCGATAAAGAATCCAGACGCCAAAGCAAAAAAGTCAGAAGAGTAATTGCCAATTACGAATTACGAATGACGAATGACGAATTGAAAAGCACTGGCTCGGTCGCGTTTAGCTCCACGAAATAACAACAGGTCAGCTAAAACCTAACATGAGTTTTTAATTCGTCATTCGTAATTCGTCATTCATCATTTCGATTGCGCCATGCGCGCCTCGCGCTCGCGCGTCAGATGCGGCACGATTCCGAGCAGCCTTTGGACCAACATGAGCTGCCCCCGGTGATGCATCTCGTGCTCTTTAACTGAAAGTATCATTTCAAACCGGCTCTTCTCAGCAGGAACGGCGCCTGCCGGCATCTGAACCGGCTCGCCAAGAAATTGCTCGGATAAGCCCTCCACCCAGGCGGCCCACTTTTCCCCCTCTTTTTTCAGCAGATCAATCATCTGATCTTTTGTCCGTGGTCGGCCTTCTTCTTCCATCATTGTCTTCATCAATGCGGGAAAATCGAAGCCCTCCAAGGTATTTCGCTTTTCAACGGCATGAAGCTGATATTGAAATCGGTGCGCCAGCGCGATATGCGCGAGCAGCTGTCCCACACTGCGATATCCGGGCACCGGCTTGAATTCATATTTGTTCTCCGGGATTTCCTGGGCAATGACTATGGTGTTGCCGCGCACGGTTCGGCTGCTGGCGGCAAGTTCCTTGGCTCCGTAATAGATCATGTTTCTAACTCCTTTATCAGCTGTCAGCTATCAGCCATCAGCTTTCAGCGAGAATTGTTTTTGCTGAAGGCTGACGGCTGACAGCTGATAGCTAAATAATATATCCTGCATCATGTAGATTGTATCATTAACTTTGAGGTGAATCATGGAACTCCCTGAAACCATGAAGGCGATGCTATTGCAGGCGCCCGGCCAACCTCTTGTTTGCCGGGAAATTCCACTGCCGGTCCCAACCCCTGACCAAGTATTGATAAAGGTACATGCCTGCGGGGTCTGCCGTACCGATCTGCATGTGGTCGATGGCGAATTGCCCGATCCGAAGCTGCCGATCGTTCCCGGCCATGAGATCGTCGGGAGCGTAGTTCGGAAAGGAGCCCGCGTGGATTCTTTTGAATTGGGAGATCGAATCGGCGTTCCGTGGCTGGGCTACACCTGCGGCGACTGCCTTTTTTGCAGGACCGGCAGAGAAAATCTGTGTGACCGCCCCAAGTTCACCGGCTACACCCTCGACGGCGGGTATGCGGAGTACACGGTCGCCGATCGACGATACTGCTTCCCCCTGCCGGAGGGCTACAGCGATGCCAACGTCGCGCCACTGCTGTGCGCCGGCCTTATCGGCTTCCGTTCCTATCGCATGACAGGTGAAAATGCTGAGAGAATCGGGATCTATGGTTTCGGAGGTGCGGCGCATATCATTGCACAGGTTGCCGTATATCAGGGCAGGAGAGTCTTCGCTTTCACCCGGCCGGGCGACGCCAATGCCCGGAATTTTGCTTTAAAACTTGGCGCAGTGTGGGCAGGAGATTCGACCGAAACGCCGCCTGAACCCTTGGATGCGGCGATCATTTTTGCACCGGTAGGTTCGCTGATACCTGCCGCACTTCGGGCCACCGTAAAAGGCGGGATCGTGGTATGCGGGGGAATCCACATGAGCGACATACCAACCTTTCCATACAACATACTCTGGGAAGAGCGAACGGTGCGTTCAGTCGCAAACCTGACGCGCAAAGACGGAGAAGATCTCCTGCGTATTGCGCCTCAGGTTCCGGTGAAAACGGAGGTCGAGCTGTTTCCCTTAGCCGGCGCGAATGAAGCATTGAATCGTTTGCGGGAAGGAAGGATCCAGGGCGCTGCAGTATTAATTACGAATTACGAGTGACGAATTAAAAACTCATCTCAGGTTTTTGCTGACCTGTTGTTATTTCGTGGATCTAAACCCGACCGAGCCAGTGCTTTGCAATTCGTAATTCGTCACTCGTAATTCGTAATTAGCTTACTCTTCCCAGGGCAGGCCAGGTTTGCCGAAATGACCGTAGTTGGTTGTCTGACGGTAAATGGGGCGAAGCAGCTTAAAACGCTCGATAATCGCAGCCGGCCGGAAATCGAAGCCTTTGACAAACTCGACCGCCGCCGCGGTATCGCCGGTGCCGAAGGTATCTACTCTTACCGACAACGGACGGGCTTCTCCGATTGCGTACGAAATCTGGATTTCAGCCCGGCGTGCCATTCCCTGCTTGATCAGCTGATTTGCAATAAACCGGCAGAAATAAGCCCCGCTTCGATCAACTTTGGAAGGATCTTTTCCACTGAATGCTCCGCCGCCGTGTCTTCCGGCTCCCCCGTAGGAATCCACGATGATTTTCCTTCCGGTGACGCCGGCATCCGCGGAAGGTCCGCCTAATATGAAACTGCCGGTGGGATTCACATGGAACTGGATCTTCTTCGTGAACCAGTTGCCCATGACGCGAGGAGCAAGGGATTCGGTAACATAAGAAATAATGGAATCGCGAGATGCTTCGGGGGAATGTTGGGGGGAAACGATGACATCGGTTACGGCGACGGGATTATTGTCTTCGTACAGGACTGATACCTGCGTTTTCCCGTCAGGCCTCAACCAGCGGTAGTTGTGCCGGCGATCTTCGGCCAATCCTCTGGCGAGGCGATGCGCTAAAAGGATTGGCAAAGGCATGAGCTCCGGCGTCTCATCGGTTGCATAACCGAACATAATCCCCTGATCCCCGGCCCCCTGTTCGTGTTCGAGGTTCCTGTCGAGATCCACACCCTGCGCTATTTCCGCAGACTGCCTGGACACAAATTGCCGGATTTGAACTCCGTCGGCGTTGAACGGCTCGGAAGCATCAATGTATCCGATAGCCCTGATGGCCTGGCGCGCTACTGCCTCGTGGTCGACCTGACCACCGGACGTAATCTCTCCTGCGATGACGGCAATGCCTTCCTTGCAGAGCACTTCGCATGCGACCCGGCTTTTCGGATCCTGTTGTAGATATGAGTCCAGAATTGAATCGGCAATATAATCGCACACCTTGTCCGGATGTCCTTCGGTAACAGATTCCGAAGTGAATGTGTATTGTTCTGTTGATGATGGATCCACAGCACGAGTCTTGGTCATCTAACTACGCTCCTTTTTCTAAACGCCACTTATTCTCTATACTTCCAAAATCATGTCAAGGATAGCACATCGGAATAATGAAACCGCGGATTTTCAAAATCCGCACGGATAAACCAAATCCGCAGAAATCCGCGGTTGCACTAATTATGAAGAGCCCCAATCTGATTTAGAGCGTCGGACCTCGGCCATGGATTTTCGTTTGTTCGAATCGTTCTTCGTCTTCGATGCACCGGATGGCGAAAGGCAACGCTCTCAACCTCTCTTCGCTGATTTCCTTGCCGCATTCCTCGCAGATTCCGTAAGTTCCCTCTTTGAGCTTGCGTTCCGCCTCATCCATTTTTATGAGTTCTTCCTGCCTGATGTCGACCATCTTGATTCCAACCGACTGCAAAAGATCCACAAAGGACACGTCCCCCGAATCCATGGCCCGTTCAAATTCCCCATGATATTCATTCCCGAGTTTCTCAAAAACCTCATTGTGAAGGTCTGCGAGGATCTTTCGCTTTCTTTCCTGAAGCATCTTTCGCAGCTTTCCCTGCCTGATCTTTTTCTGCATTTTGGGCACCCCCGCATTCTATAAGTTTAGCGGAGTACTTTGCGAATGCCAAACCTGGGAACCTCGTGGAGGTTTCCAGGTTTCCGAATATGCCCGGCACCACGAAAAAAGGGCGCCCGACTGAACGGGCGCCCTTGAAAGGACGTGAACAATAAACTGGAAAATCAGAAGATCAGCTTCAGAGCCAACTGAATGTTCCGGTTTTCCACTGTTGTGATTGCATCATTGCCCCCGTTCACCCCACGAGTGGCTGTGACGACGCTTGTAGCCGATACGTCGGTGTTCGAGTAGACAACATACAGATTCGAGTGGTTAAACACGTTGAACATTTCTGCCCGGAATTGCAGGGATTTGGATTCTGTCAGTTTAAAATCCTTGTGGATGGAAAGGTCCGCGTTCCATACTCCTGGCGCGCGGAAAGTGTTCCTTCCGGTCATAGTGGAGGGGTATGGCCCGAAGTCAGCAACGCCCGCAAGCGGGTTGACGTAGCTCGAATCCGGGGTGCCGACACTCATATAATTAAATTGGTTCGGCAGACCGGTGGGAGTGGCCGTGTAGGCAGCATGAAAGGGCTGGTCATACATGGCACGCGGGCAAAGAACATAGGCTGCGTTGGTGCAGTCCCAGAGGCTGAACGGGACACCGGTACGCATGGAGATGTTCGGGACTATGCTCCAGCCACCGATGATTTCCTTCAAAACTCCCCTGGACGGCCGGATCGGGATGTCCCATATAGCCGCAACCGTGAATCGCTGGCGGACGTCGAAGTCGGCATTCCCCCGGTCCAGGTTCGGGTGTAGAGGATCGATGAATCCGAGGTTTCCCGATCCGGTAGTTGTTTCGCTGAAGGTGTTGCTCAGGTTGTCGATTGCGTGCGACCAGGTGTAATTGGCCCGCAATGTCAGACCCTTTTTGCTGAAATTCTTCAGGTCCAGGCGAAGGTTCATCCCGTTGTAATTGGAGAACCCTCCGTTGCCGCGCCAGTTGATCAAGCCGTACTGGGGGTTGATGTACGTGGTGGCCGTGCCTTGCCCGGCATAAACGAGGTCTGATCCTGGGATGTTCAGCCGGTAGATCGAATACAGGTCCACACCCTTGCTGCCCGAGTATTCGGCAGCGGCGACTACATCCTTGCCAAACTGGTGTTCGAGCGCCACGCTCCAAGTATGGGCGTAGGCCGTCTTGATGTTGGGATCGACGGCACGGAGCGTTACGCGGCCGAGCGCCTTGGTGCCGCCCGATCCAGCTAGTGGTCCGGCGTTATTCGTCGTGATCGGGATCGTCGGAACGTCTGCCCCCGCCGTCAGGGAAATGACCCCATAGTTCGGCGGATTCTGGATTACATTAAATGTGACGTTTCCAAAATTCGGCTCGTAACCGATGCCGTAACCTCCGCGCAGGGAGGTCTTTCCGTCCCCGAACACATCCCAGGCAATTCCCACACGAGGTGCGAAGTCGTGCCAGTCCTTGTTCCAGAGTCCTCCAACGGGGTTTCCAGGGTCCGTTGACCTATAGACTTGGCCCAACTGGGTTTGGAGCTCTAAGTTCGTTCCGGGGCCTAAATAGAAGTTGGAGTCGAAGTTGGGATTCCTGCTTGCCTGCGGGCCGAAGTATTCCCAACGCAGCCCCATGTTCAGCGTGACGGTTGGTTTGAGTTTCCAGCTGTCCTGAACGTAGAGTGCTGCCTCGTGATAGCCATTGCTGCGGCTGAAATTTGGCGGTCCGACCGGCAGCGTAAGCGTGCAGGCCGCGGTGACTACACCGTTGACGCACGGATATTTGCCCTGAGGATATACAGCGGCCTGGAAAGCATGGGCAAGGCCGGAGACAAGACCATTGACGGCGGTCGAGACATTCGTGCCAAGACCCTCTACGGCCTCTTCGTAGGCGCCAAACGCTCGGTTATCCTGAAGGTAGGTGACCAGTCCTCCGAAACGAAGACTGTGTTTGCCCATAATCTTGTTCAGGTCTTCGTTAAGCTGCATGTAATTCTGCGGCCCGCCGAAGGGGATCGAGTTGCCCGGAGTGTAGGCATTATAGCCGGGGTAAATGATCGAAGCATTGCCCAAGCTGTTGGTTGCGCTCAAAGTCGTATACAACGTGGGGCCGATGGGCGCGGATGACAGCGGCTGCAGCAGTTCGATGCGGTTGTAGCTCGCCTTTGTCTGGCTTGTCATGCTTGGGGAAAACACATGTGTTACTGAGAGCGCGTAGCCGGTTCTACGGTCGGTTTCAGGCGTGTCGTAGCCGACATAGGGGCTGTTCTCAACAGTTCCTGCGAAATAATCAGTGTTATCGACTGCAAAACGGAAGTAAAGCTGCGTCTTGTCAGTCCAGTTATAATCCACGCGACCGGCAAGCATCAGCGTGTTCTGCGGAGAGCCACCGCCGGAATCCGCCGGAGCGGGATAGGCAACTTTCTGGTAGATTGGCGTATTCGAGGGGATCGCGGTGCAGGATCCGGAGGTGCATACCTGTCCTCGCGTGAAGGTCTCGAGTGGTATGATGTCAGATTTCAGCTTCCCGTACGCGGAGAAAAATGCCTGAGTCGCCGGGTCGGAATCTGCAATCAGCTGCGGGGTCGCGATTGTAGCATCCTCGATCGCCGTGCTTCGCACCCGGACCCACTCGGGATTCACAAAAAAGAACAGCTTGTCTTTCACAACAGGCCCGCCTAAAGAGAACCCGAACTGGTTTCGTGTGAAGACGGACTTGGGTATGCTGTTGGCATTGTTGTCGAAGGTGTTTGAGGCGAGCGCCGAAACCCGATTGAACTCGTATGCACCACCATGGAAGGCATTGCTGCCGCGCTTGGTATTGACGTTGACGATGCCGGCGACTGCACGCCCGAATTCCGCCGTGAAGTTGTTCGTCAGCACGGAAAACTCGCCGACTGAATCCAGCGGCGTGTGCAACGCAACCGTCGTATCGAAGTTGTTGGAGTTGGGAACGCCGTCGAGCAGAATGCCCACGTCGCTGGCCCGGAGGCCGTTGATCGAAACGCCGACACCTCGATCGACACCCGACGGGTCCGCGTCCGTAGTATTGCCAACCGTTTTGACGAGGTCATAAGGGTCGCGCGTGAGTGTGGGGAGATTCAAAATTTCGTCGCTCGTAATGTTCGCGCCCAACGTCTGCGTCTCGGTATTTACCGTGGTGAGGTTTTCTTCTACCACGATGGTCTCTTGCGTAGACCCAACCTGTAAATGGAAATCGAAGCCGATTTTCGCGCCGACCGTGACGGTGACAAGGTGCTTGGTCTTCTGGAACCCTTTGGCGTCCACCGTAACCTCATAGCGGCCGGGCAACAAATTTGGAAACACGTAGACGCCACTTGCTGTTGTTATTGCGCTGCGAGTGCCTTGGGTCGCAGTGTCCACTGTTGTGACCGTTGCGTTGGGTATCGCCGCGTCGGACGGATCAAGAATCGTTCCGGTGATTTGTCCGGTTTCGGTTTGTGCGATCGCAATCCCAATGCCGGTTACCAAGACGAGAATTGCAACCAACATCCTGCTGGAATAACCCATCTCTTCCTCCTTTTATTTAGGTACGTTGACCCCTCCCCGGTGGGGCATCTAAACGTCAGCTGCCTGCATAAATCCAAATCTTTTTCTCATCGACACGCCAAACAAAAACTTCAAGATAAGCCGCTCCGAAAAGTCTCGAGCGTATGTTTCCAGCCAATGGCAACTAACCCGAAATGCCCAGTATGCAAATAAAGCAAAAAGACTGCCTGCCATTACTGAGCTTTTGCTGATGCCGCATTATATCTTTAAACAGAATAAATTAGAAGAGAAACCTGAAAAAATTAATGCTGGTTAACCAAGCGTTTTATCCAATAAATTGAACTCATTCGTTCAATTTGTCGGATATTCCGGATCTCAGTTAAAATTCTACAGCTTTCCCAAACTGCAACGATCGCCACGATGATTGAAAAACAAAAATGCCGAATAAAAACGGATTCCACAGATGGTTGATCATGAATCCGTGAAATCCGTGGCGTTTTTTCTTTATCCTCTTCAAGCGCTTCCATAGTAGAGGGCATATGAAAAATCGCATCGCAGTAATTCTTGCCGTCACTCTTTTTTGCGGACTGCTTCCTGCTGCAAGTGAAAAGATCGATTCCGGCGTGAACTGGAGCATTCGTCAGGAAGAAACCGATCATTCTCAAACC
>Ga0187861_10001280_pt1 | contig 26468 bp, 14 predicted proteins | sample June2016WEW_10_1_3_FD_132986 | JGI IMG/M metagenome (GOLD analysis project Ga0187861, IMG submission 132986) | Peatland microbial communities from SPRUCE experiment site at the Marcell Experimental Forest, Minnesota, USA - June2016WEW_10_100 | ecosystem: Environmental > Terrestrial > Soil >...
CCTGCCCGCAAGCCGGCCTTCCGGCCGGCTGGACCCGCTGGAAAGCGGGTCCGCAGGCTGAAAAGCCTGCCCCACAAGTTTCGTCGGATTTGCGGTTTCCGAAAACTAAGTGGCATTGGGCACTCTTGCCTGCCGGGCCACGTCGGCGTAGCGAGTTCATTCTTGCGTGGTTCCCCATCTTCATCTTGCAAACTGGACGCGAACGCGCTCTCCCTGGCGCAGAGTCGAACCCGGCGGCGGATACTGAACTCGAGCAACGCCGCTCCCATCCGGCAGCACCGTCAAACCTTGCGCCGACGCTTCCGCCAGGACGGCGCGCATGGTCATGCCGCGGAAATTCGGGACTGTGGGGCCGGCGGGTTGGCCGGGCTGCTCTTCATCCTCCTCGGCATCTTCCAGAATGTTGGGCTGGCCGGACCCGATGTCCGCAATCGCCAGGTCGCTCGATTCCTCGTCCGACGCTACCAGCGTCCTGGCGGGCGTCTGGTCCGGCAAGTCCTTGGGGACATCCAGCACGCGGAGCGCTTCCGTGAGCACCGCGTGAAACACCGGCGCCGCTGCCAGCCCGCCGAAACCCGCCGTGCCGTGCGTCCCATTCAGCGTCACCACCGCCACCATGGCCGGATTGGTAAGGGGCGCGAAGCCCATGAACGAACCGTTGTACGCATGCGTGTAGTGTCTGGCCACCGGGTCGTAGATCTGCGCCGATCCGGTCTTCCCGCCGCTGGTATAGCCTTCGAGCCTGGCCCTCGTCCCGGTGCCGCCCGGCAGCACGACGCCTTCCATCATCTGCCGCATGGTGATGGCCGTCTCGGGCTTGAGCACGCGCACGGGCTGCTCCATCGGCACGGTCTGGTTTCCCTTCTTCAAGACCAGCCGCGGCTTCACCAGCAAGCCGCCGTTGGCAATCACCGCCGCCGCCTGCGCTAATTGCAGCGTGGTGACACTGATTTCCTGCCCCATCGACATGGAAGGAAGGGAAGCCTTGCTCCAGAGTGCCGGCTTTCTCACTTTTCCGGCGGATTCCCCCGGCAGCGGGATGCCGCTCTTCTGTCCAAATCCGAACTTCCGCACATACTGGTGCATGTTGGCCTGGCCCACGCGCATGCCGATCTGGATGGCGCCGATGTTGCTGGACTTGGCCAGCACCATCGCCATGGGAATGGTTCCGTATCCGTGGTGGGCTTCGTGGATGGTGCGCCCGAAGAGCGTGATCGCTCCCCGCCCGCAGTTGATCATGCTGGCCGGCCGCAGGTCGGTGGTCTCGAGAGCCGCCGAGAGCGTGATCACCTTGAACACCGAACCGGGTTCAAAGGGCACCGAAATGGCGTGGTTCTGCCGGCTGGCTTTGTCCTCCCCAGGTTGCGGAGGCAGATTCGGATCGTACGTGGGATAGCTCGCGAGAGCGAGAACTTCTCCGTTGTACGGGTTCATCACCACCACACTGCCGCTTTGGGCCTGGTGGGCTGCCACGGCCGCCGCAATCTCGCGCTCCGCCACGAATTGCAGCCGCTCGTCGATGGTGAGAGTAATCGGCGTGCCCGGTTTCATGTCCGAAGCGGACTGGGAATCGATGCCGCGGCGCTTTACGTCCGTCAGCATCCGCGCCTGCCCCGGCTGGCCGCGTAGTTCCGCATCCAGGACCTGCTCGATTCCCGCGTTGCCTTTTTCCTCGAAATCCACCGACCCCAGAACATGGGCCGCCAGCGTCCCCTTCGGGTAGTGGCGCTGGCTCTCGTCTTGAATGTGAATCCATTCCAGGCGCAGATTGCGCAGATTCTGCGCTTCCTCGTAGCCGATCTTGCGCTTGACCCAGAGAAACCCGTGGTGGTTGTCGTGCGCCCACTTCATCTTGCCGTAGAGAGCCGTACGGTCCATGTGCAGCACCAGCGCCAGCAGTTCGGAAGCGACTCCCAGGTCCGGCGCGCGCAGCGGGTCGATGGAGACGGACTCCGTTGGCACGCTCATGGCCAACGGCTGGCCGGTGCGGTCGAAGATCGTGCCCCGAGGCGCGGGGATCTCCACCGCGACCACCTGGCGCGCCGTCGCCAGCTTTGCATACTCCTGGTGATGAACGATCTGCAGCGAGATGATGTTCAAGAAGATGGCCGCGCCCCAGATGAGGACAATCCCGGCGAGCCATGCCAGACGACGATCCACCATGCCGCGCTCCGTGACCAGGTCACGCCTCCGACTTCGTTACTTCACCATCGCCACCGCGCTGTCGCCTTTGGCGTTCAGACGCACGACCTGCCCAGGAAATGGCGCCACCAGGTTCTGCCCTTGGGCGAGCTTCTCCAGCCGCTGGGGACTGAGAAGCTGCGCTTCGTCGAGCTCCAGCGTGCGCTTCTCATCCAGCAACTGCCGCTCCTCGACGCGAAGGGCCTGCAGTCTGTAGCCGGCGAGCGTGCTGGCGACGCTGGGAACCAGCACGCTCGTCAGCACAGCCAGCAGAAAGCAGGCCGCTCCGATGGCCGACCAGCACGCGCCGCGCGCTTGCGGATCGGGCTCGCGCACCAAACGCGAGTTGTCGATTTTCTTGCAATGAAGAAACACGTCTTCCTGTGGGAGCGCGCGCAGTTGGAACGGGTCCCGCTCCGGCTTGATGGGGGACAAGGCCGGGAGACCGGTCTCACTGGTTTTTCGGAAGAATGCTGGCAGCGTCGCCATGGTCTTTCGTTCCCTTTCTAGTAACTAGGTGACTGACACAGGCATGCCCAGGCGCCGGGGTTCCCCCCTTGGGGGCCGTGCGCCGCGTGGACGCTGGTGTCTCTCACCGAATTTGGCCGCCCTGCTAAGGGCTTTCCAGCGCGCGCAGCTTGGCGCTGCGCGAAGCCGGGTTCTGCGATGTCTCTTCCTCGCTTGGCTGGAGCGGGTGTTTCGTGAGAATGGCCGCACGCCCTTCCCGCGCCAGCGCTCTGAACTTTTGTTTCACCTTCCGGTCGTCGATGGACATGAAGCTGATGACCACCATCCGCCCACCGCTGTTCAACAGCTCGGGACCAATCTCGAGCAGCCGGTCCAATTCGCCCGGCTCGTCGTTGACCGCCATTCGCAAGGCCATGAAAGTTCTGGTGGCCGGGTGCAAACGGCCCGTCCGGGGCACGGCCCGCTCCACTACACCGGCCAGGTGCAGTGTGCTCCGTATGGGCCGTGCCCGGACGATTGCTCTGGCTACCTTCCGCGCCCTCCTTTCTTCGCCCAACTGAAAGATCAAGTCGGCGAGCGCCTTTTCGGCGGTGTGATTGACGAGATCGGCCGCCGTCATGCCCGTGGACTGATCCATGCGCATGTCCAGCGGTCCATCCGCCATGAACGAAAATCCTCTCTCCGGCGCCGTGAGCTGATAGCGGCTCACACCCAGATCCGCCAACAGTCCATCCACCTTCTCGAATCCCGCTTCCGCCACTGCTTCGGCCAGCTCGCCGAAGGGACCCCCATGAAAACGAATGCGCCCGGCCCACTCCGCGGTGTTGCGCCGCGCCAATTCCAGCGACTGCGCGTCGCGGTCGTTGGCAATCACCAGTCCGGTGGTCAGCCGTTGCGCGATGAGGCCCGCATGCCCCCCCAGCCCGGCTGTGGCATCGAGATAAACTCCGTCCGGACGAACCGCCAGCAGCGAGAGCGATTCCTCGGCCATGACGGAAAAGTGCATACGCCATCAGTTCAGCCCCGCCGCCTCCAGCTTGGCTACGTCGTCCACCGGGCTGGTGGAAGCCTCGCTCTTGCGTTCCTGGTAGATCTTCTCGCTTAAGACTTCGATCCGGCTGCGATAGGCGTACAGCCGCACCGGCTGGTTCTCAATTCCGAGTTCGCGGCGCAGTTCGGTGGAGAACAGGATGCGGCCCTGGCTGTCTATGTCGGCCTCCGCGCCCAGGTCGGCCGCATTGAAGGCTACGTTCCGCGCCACTTTCGGATCCTCGCGGTAGTGGGCGAGAAATCTCTCGTTTTCCCTCCAGGCCGGAATGGTGTAGATTTGAGCTATGCGCCGGTCCAGGCTGGTTACGAAAAACCGCTTTTCCCCCAAGGCGCCAAAATACTGCTGGAAGTTCGCCGGCAATTTGACGCGGCCGCGGTCGTCCAGCCGGCCAGGGTACATTCCCAGCGGTGGCTCGATCTTTGGTGGCTGCTGGACGGTGTCTCCCATTTTTTATCCCACTTGGGCCATTTCTGGCCACAACTAATGGTGCCACAGTAATTCAGCCTTAGCAAGAGGTTTTTACAGGAACTTACTGACAGGTTGGGAGTTACCGCAATACAAGCAGATCTACACTGATGGCGCAACACACAACATGTAGTCTTTGGGGCGAAGAGGAAGCGAAGAAGGATGGGGCCGAGTTTCCCCGGCCCCGAAGTAGGAACCTACTGGATGGGTATCTTGGCGGTGACGCTGTAAATCGGTGCGCTGCCACCGACCGGATACACTCCTATTGAAAAGGAGACGTTGTTCCCGGTGACCGCATCGAAGGGCATCTGGAACGGAACCTCGAACACGCCGATCAAGTCTGGCGCAACCCGCGCGCCGGTCACGCGAACGCCTTCGCCTTGGCCGGCAGTGTTGGTAATGCCCACGATGACGATGCCTTGCACCATGGCATCGGAGCCGGGGATGGCGATCGCATTCGTGCCCACGGATGGCGAGGTCACCCCCAGACCGGTGGCATACGCCCGGACGATTTCACCGCGGCGAGCCGGGTTTGCCAGGCTCACAAACGATCCATCCGGCCGGACGATCACCGCGCGAGACACGCCATCGGACATGGTTGTCTGGAAGATGCCGGGGCTGGCCACCAACACCGGAACATTCACCGTGGCGGATGCGCCGTTTACCGTCACCATCACGGGGACGGAGCTGGCCGGAGCCACTTCGCACGGAACCTGGACTGTGATCTGCTGCTGGCCACTGACGCTGGCGACGTTAAAGATGGGCGCCCCAATGCCGTTGAACGATACCGCATCGGACGCTAACAGGTACGGCAGAGGACCAAACAAGCTGCCCGGAGTCACGACGCCCTGAATACCCGGCGCCAATCCCGGAGCAATGATGGTGGCGATGCTGCACGGCGAAATGGAGCCGGCCCGGAAATCGGCGCCATTATAGAAGCTGCTGGCCGTGAGAGTGGGCCCCGGCGGCATCACCGTCAGACTGAAGGTCTGGGTGAAACTGCCCGCGGTGGCTGTGACCGTTACCGAGCCCGCCGTGGCGCCCGCCTGAACCGAGACTTGCGCGCGCCCGTTGGAATCGGTATTCACGGTGCTCCAGGAGAGCGAAGCCGGGCCGGTCACCGAGAACTGCACGCCGACGTTGGCGGCCGGCTGCCCATTGCTGGCGTTCACCTGCACCACCAGGGGCAGACCGAAGGTTGCGTTCACCAGAGCGGTCTGGTAATTGCCGGAGACGATCTGCAGGCCAGTAAGGGTCACAATCGGAACCGCCGTGACGCTGAAAGTCACGGACCGGGCCGTCGCCGGGCAGGCGGGGCACGTCGCTGTGATTTGGACGGCGCCCAAAGCGTTATTCGAGAATGCCGCGGTGACCGATGTCTGGCCGCTCACGTTCGTCGACGTGGTGCTGCTCGAAAGATTGGCGGCGCCGGCGGGAGTCACGGTCCAGTTAACCTGCTGGGTTGCTACCGGAGTTCCCGACGCGGTATCCACTTCCACCTGGAGCGCGTATGGCAGGACTTGGCCAGGGGCGGCGGACTGGCCGTTGCCCTGCGTGACTTTGATCAATCCGGGTTGCGCGGGTGTAACGGTCAGATGCAACGGGCCCTTGGCAAAATTACCACTACCGAACGAAAGCGTGGTCGGGTCCAATGGGAGCGGCACGCCTCCCGCGCCCGCCAAAACATAAAACTGGCCCGTCCCAGGGACACCACCGAAAACCGGATAGCACGTGGCCAGCCCGTTTTGGTCCGTCAACACGGTATTCGCCTCTCCACCGGCGGCGCCCGCGCAGTTCACCACCGGCCCCAAAGACGGGTCCTGGTAGTTCCCCAGTTGAACGCTGACGTTGGGAACACCGCGGCCTCCAGAGGTCATGACTAAAACCTGGATCGGCGTGCTGCCCGTAGTTCCCGCCTGCCCTGCCAGGAACTGCCCGGCCAGCAGATTCTGGAGGAGGCTTCCCAACGGCGGATAGACACCCACAGCCTGAAACTGCGGATTAGCGAGGTCGTACAGTACCTGGGAAAGACTGAACGTTACAGCCGCATTGGTGGTGCTGGCATTCACGATAGACTGGATATACGGGCCTGACAGCAGGTAACCGTAACCGAAGTAGGCGTAGACATTGGATGTTGTCCCATCGGATGCGGTTGTGGTGGTAGCCCCTGAAAGAAGCACGGCGTTGGAGCCGCCTGCAGTGATGGCCCAGTTCACCGTCACGTTGGGTAGCGGAACACCATTGGAATCGGTGACCTGAACCCACATGGACGCGTAGCCAAAGCACGTCTGGCAGATCAATTGTCCGTTTCCGGACACGATCGTAATGTTCTGCGCGGACGCCGTATGGGCACAGAAAAGCCCGGCGAGCACCGCCGCCAAAACCATGACTCTAAATCTGCTCAAGATTACCTCCTCGTTCGATGCATGAACACGGCTGGATTGGGATGGACGCGGTGAGAGTCTTAGTGTACCACCTCTCGCGGCCCTGCGCGAGCGTGGCGCGGCCAAAAAAAAGAGGGGAGCGGATGCTCCCCTCTCGCAAACATCAAGCTAAACGTTAGTTCTCCAGCGCTTCGATGCTGGTGCTGGGGACGACAGTGCTGCTCGGACGAGTGCTCGTTCCGTTGTTGAGGACCAGCGCCAGATACCCATGGGCAATGTCGGTCGCACCGAGTTTGGTGATAAACGCATAACCGTGAGCCATCTGGAAGTTGCAGACCGCAATCATGTAGCCCTGGAAGTTCGGAGCAATGTTGCTGGCCAGGAAGGCGTACGTGGCCGGAGCGGTATTCATTCCAGAGGGAATGACCCCGGTCACATACTGCGCCGTCACGGGCTGCCCGTACCAGTTCAACGCGCAGGTGCCCGCTTGCGGTTTGGTGCCCCACGGATCTGTCGACGTATTCATAATCGCAATGCCGGTGTCAAATCCAGCCATGTTGGTTATGAACGGGAACAACAGATTCGTCGTGCACTGGACAATGGTAAGGAGGTTGGCCGCGACGGACGTATCCGCAAACCGTGGCAGCGTCAAGGTGCTTGAGGCTGCGGCGCCGGCGGCCGCGGTGAATGACGTGGCATCTGGAACCGGAGCGTAGCTCATATTCACAGTTGCCGTCCCTATAGGCGGAGAGTTGGTGGCGGCGCTGCCGGTGTACGTGGTCCACACGCCAAAGTTAAAGTTCTCGTTAAGTGCCGGGTTGGTGTTGATGACTTCCCAAACCGCCGTGCCGCTCCCATTCACTATCGAGACTTCGGCAAAGCCGTTGAGTGGCGTCACACTACCCGAGGCATACAGGAAACCAGAGGGCGGCACAAAGGAGCCCTCGGGAGCCATTTCGCTGACTACCAACTGGGCAAACGAGGTTGTCGAGTTGCCAGGCGGCGGATTGAGCAGCGAGGGTACCGTGGTGCTGGATATGTTGGTGACGTTCGTGGTGGACACAAAGATGCGGACACCGGTCGGAACGTTGTTAAATACGGCCTTCAAACGGGTGCCGTAATCCGCCAAGCCCGCCACGGCATTGAAAGTGGTGCCAACTCCAGCGAGCGTCGGGAATATCAAACCAGATTCCGAGTTGTAGATTGCCCCCGGTATGTTCTGGCCCGTCAAATTCGCCGCCTGTCCAGCTCCAGCGGCGGAGCTGAGCGGAGCTACACGTGTCTTAAACGCGGTACCGAAGTTCTCGGTGTACTGCAAGATGCCAACGCCACTTGGGGTCGTGGCGCTCCCCGTGGTGGTGCACTGGTTGAGGGACGGCACACTAAAGCCGCCGACGCTAGTGCTCTTGAGAGCGGTGGTGAGACCGGTCTGCACGAAGCCGGCGGTCTGGACCGGAGTATAGATCGGCACCGAGGTGTTGCCGCTGATGGAAATCGACGCCTGCACCTGGAATGTGCCAGTGAACCCGCTGGCGCCCAATGCATTAGCATTGATGCGAATGTTGGTCATGCGGTATACGCGCGACACGCCAGTGCTCGTCGGCGGCAGAATCGGAATGCCGAAGAACGTGACCTGGTTGGAATTGACGACGCCCGCGTACACGTTGGCGGGGGCGCTGTAGGCGCCGCCAGCCGAACTGGACATCACATAGTCGCCGGCGACCTGCGCAACATACTGAACGCAACCGCCAGCGCCCGCGCCCATATACGAGGCGGGTTGCCCACCGGACATGCAAAGGGTCTGGGGGGCGCCTGGTCCAATAGTCGTCGAGCCAGTGAAACCGGTGGGACCGATCGCGAGACCGGAACCCGGCTCATCGATCAGCAGCAATGCTTCCGAAGTTAAGGGACTCGTCACGGGGCTGGCGCTAGTTGAAGTGTTGTAATTCAACAGCCGGCTCGTCACGTTGGTGCCGAAACTGACGGTAAAGTTGGCTGTCAAAATCGTCGCACCAACAACGGGAGTGGGACCACCCGTGCAGGTCAGCACGATGTCGCCCGCCAGCTCCGTCAAGCCTTCAGCACGTAAGACTGGAGGGACAGCCACGCTAGCAGTACACTGAAACGGGCCTGTGCCCGCAGTGCTGCTGGCTATCTGCGCGTTGGCCAACCCCGCGAACAGGGCCAGCACAGCCAGCGCAGTAATCCATCTGCGAAAATTCATTTCCTTCTCCTTGTGAATTGCGAATTTGAATCGGTCGAAGTTCTCTTCCAACCTGAGCCTCAATGTTAAGCCTCAAACCGTTCAGTCAACCTAGGGAACTTCTCCGTGTCGGGCGGAGAGCCAATTTTCCAGCGGCCGTCAAGCCGGCCGCCGAGCCTTACTGAAGTCTAACCCGGGGCACATGCTCTTTCCTGTCTTATCTGCTGTGCTCACCGGACACGAACGCAAGATTGCACACCAAAACCAGACGCGGTAAACCCATTCATACCCGATTGCCCGCCCGATGTCAAGAGAAATTCCTTCTCTTCCATGCGAAACGGGGTGCCGACCACCTTAAGTCCTTTGCTGATCAAGCTGGCACGATTAAACCATGCCGGACACCCCCGCGTCAAGAGTTTCGCACCGAATGGTCCCATTTTTTCTTCATTGGAGCGCGATGGCCACGGTATTGCTGAATTGCCCCCCCTCTTTGAGGGTAAGGGAAACACCTAGTCCGGGGGGGGTGGCGGCCGGAATCGGCACATTCACCTGATATAAACCGACATAGCCCGGGGCCAGCCCGGCGAACTGCACCGGCAACTCCTGGCCGTTGACCACCGCGGTGACCGGAGCGGCGGTGACCGAAAGTTGTCCCTGCTTGGCCACCGCTCCCAGACCGGTGGCGTACACCAGCAGCACCTGCCCGCGGGGCAGCGGATTAGCGGGTCCATTCACGCTGAAATCCTGGTTCAACACCGCGCCCATCCCGGAATTGGCAATCATGAAAATCGCGGGTGCGACGGCGGATACGTTCACGGATTGCTGCGCGACCCCATAGACGGAACGCACGCGCAAGGTGTGGACTCCGGGCGCGATGCCCGGCGGAACCTGGGCGTTGATCTGGAAAGCAGAAGCCCACATCACGGTGGCAACCGCGCCATCCATATCGACCGTGGCGGCGCTGCCCGGCGCGGAGAGGCCCGCGCCGAAGATCGCCATGATGCCGCCCGGCGCGATGCCGCTGGTAAAGGTAGCGGCATTGACCACTGCGCCGGCAGTGAAGCTCACATCCTGCGGCCCCACCGCCAGGGCCAGCAACGGCCGCGTGGCCTTGTAGGTCGCCACCGCGGCCCCGGAAATATCCACCGACGAACCACCCGAGGCCAGGTCCGTCACGAAGGCGCGGTACGGCTGAGCGGCGCCCACGGCGATCTGGTAGGCCGACTGGCTGCCGTCGCACACGTCGATGCGCGAAATCGGGGCGCCCGCGGCCGGCGGGTTCCCCGAGGAGTCGACCGCGTCCAGCAGATCGAGCGGCAACCCGCACGAGCCCGCCGCGGAATTCACTGCGAGCGCGAAACTCTGCATCAGGCTGGCTGGTTGTGAGAGCGCCCCCACCATGAACCGGGTGCCGCTGGGACTGCTCAGAGCGAACCGCACCACGCCCCGCAAGCCGGCTGTCCATGTTCCCGCGCCAACCGTAAAGCCGTTGAGGTAATCGTTCAGATTGGTGCGCGCGAATAGAGGGCTGGGGTCCTGAATGACAATGGACCCGTCCGCCGCTATTCCGATGGCCACCACGAAGTGGCCGCCGGCCAGCGTGCCGTTCAGAGAAAGTCCCAGCGACAGCAGCAGCGGCTCGCCTTGCGCCACCAGGTCGGCGATGGTGGCGAGAGCCGGATTCTGCGCCCTGACATCCACGCCGCCGGTGAATTCCGCCGCGCGCCAGAGATTCACGATCTGCTCGCCGGAAGCGGGATTCGAAAGGAAGCCGTCGCAGAGCTGGTTGCCCGCCGAATTCGCCAGGCAGTACGCCTGCAAGAATTGGTTCAGGGCGCCCGGATCGGCCATGCCGTTGGGCGACGGCAGATCGCCGCGGTTCTGGCGATACCGCAGAATCGACGCCACCGCCGTCAGCAGCGCGCCTTTCTGCCCGATGGTGGCGGTTCCATTGCCGAGCGGCGTGCTTCCGGCTGCCTGCAGTTGCGGGAAGCCCGCCAAAGTCGATGCCGCCGACAGCGCGCCAAACGTCACGGGATTCTGCGCGATCGAGGGCGCGTTGGCGGTCACCAGAGTCACGCCCAGGGAAGCCGGCAAGCGCACGAATGTTTCCGCCTGCCCGGAACTGTCGGTGGAGGCGGCGGCGAGGGAAAGCTGCGCTCCCGGCGACGCCTGGAATACCACGGGCGCGCCCACCACCGGCGTGCCGGACGAATCCAGCAACGCGATTCTCAACGGCAGCGGCAGCGACACCCCCGGCGAGCCCGTCTGGTTGTCGCCCTGTACCTTGGCAATGGAGATCCGGTTATTCGTAAGATCAAAGCCTTTGATGGCGAGGGCGCCGCTGGCCGTCGAGGTTCCCCCGGTGTCCGCCGCGTGGACGGTGACCGTCCCGCTCTTCGACGACAGCGGAATAAACATGTCCCAACTGTAGGCGCCATTCGCCGTGGTCACCAGAAAGTCGGGCTGTCCCGAAACCGACACGCGGATCGTGCTGTTGTTGGGGAACCCGACGATGGCCAGGTGCGCGCGGCCGCCCGCCGCAATCGAGGCGGGCGTAATCACCACTCCCGGAGGGGCCTTGGGCGACGGATGCTCGACCGCGGCGGCGTCGCCGGCCAAGTAAGTGATGTTGCCGCCCTCGAAGTTCTGCTGGTGCAAGCTCCCGGTGACGATTTCGTCGCTCACCGGCATGCCAAAGCTGCCCGCGGCCCCGCCAATGGCGTTGTAACGGGCGAGAATCAGGCCGCTCACGAAATACGCCTGCCCCGCCCGAGGTCCGGCCGTCGCCCCATAGATGACGCCGTTGGCGAAGCTTTGCGTCGCGCCCGAGTTGGCGTCGAAAGTCGAGAAGGTGGAGGCTTCGGCCAGCGGAGCGCCCGCGGCGCCGGTCTCGTATTTCAGCAGCGCCCATTTCGAAAGAATGATTCCGCTCACCAGGCGCACTGGATTGCCCGCCAGGGCGGCGCTGTTTTGAAACTGCTGGGTGCCCCCGGCGGACTGGTCGCTGGTGGGATACCCCAGGGCGCCGGCCGGACCACCCAAGCCCTGGTACCGGGTGAGCACGGCGCCGCCCACGACGTACGCGGCGCCCGTCTGGTCCGCTTCGGCGATCATGTACACGGCGGCATTCGCGCCGCTCGATTGCACCATCTGCACGTAACCGCTGCCGGCTCGAACGGCGGGGCCCGCCACCGGTATTTCGACCGATATCTGATTGCGCGCGAGCGCGGCCTGGAACGCTTGTTGAACGGCCGCTGGGGCGCCATCGCCCACCAGGCAGCAGGTCATGGTTACCATCAGGTTGAGGGTGGGGCTTTTCACTCCTTCGCTGGATGCCACCACGCTGGCCGTCCCGGCGCCCGCGGCGGTGAGCACGGCCGTCGCGCCAGTCGAGCCAGTCGCCTGAACGGCAATCACGCGGCTATTGGTGGTGCTCCAGGTGACCACCCGGTCGGTCAGTGGAGTGCTGGACGGATCGAGCGGCGTCGCCGTCAGCGTCAAGGTATCGCCCAGGTTGAGGGTAACGGTCTGGCCCATGGGCGCGCCCGCCAATGTCACCGACACCACCGGTTCCCGCACGACGGGAGGGCTGCCCGGCACGTATTCCAGAGCGCCGCCTTCAAACGTTTGCCGCTGGGCCCCGGTGGCGGCGACCAGCAGCACCTCGGACGTGGGCAGACCCAGGAATCCGCCCGCCCCTCCCTGGGCAAGGTACAAATCGTAGATCGGCTCCTCGACGCCGAAAACCTTGTTCTTGTTCGCCCCCGACGTGATGGTGTAGATCGCCCCGTTGGCGTACGTCTGCACGGTGGCGGTGGTGCCGGTCGACGCCGTAATAGCGGTTGGCGCGGTCACCGGACGTCCCGGCCCCCCGGCGGCGCCGCCGAGACCCGCCCACTCCGTGTAGTAGCCCCCCGAGACGGTGAAGTTCTGCCCGGCCGGCAGGGGAGCCGCATAGACAAAGAGCGCGTAGCCCTTGTCGAAGGAATCATACGTGCAAGTGTTGACGGTGTCGAAATACGGGCACGTTTGCGTGTCCATCAAAGGATACCCGGCCGTGGTCACACCGACCGAGGTGTAGTAGGCATACACGCCCGCCCAGAGTTGAACCACCGTGCTGACGTCGGTAGCGCTCAGGGCCGCCACCGTGGAACTCACCGTGGCCAGCGCGAGTTTCCCGCCGGATGTGCCGTTTGCAGCGGCAAACTCCTGCACATAGCCGGTGGTTCCCAACGCCTTCACCGCTCCCAGCGGCGGCAGTGAAACCATGCTGCGGAACCCGCCCCGATAGAACGCGTTGACAAACTGTTGTTGGAGCAGCGAACTGGGCGCGCCATCGCCCGCGCCGATCAGGTGACTGAGCGCGATGCTGGCGGTGGCCGACTTGGTGGCGTCGGCCACGCTCGTGGCCGTAACCGTGACGTTCGCAGATGCGTTGACCGGCGCCGGAGCCGTGTAGAAACCGGCGCTATTGATGGTCCCCAGTTGCGGGCTGATGGACCAGGTCACCGCGGTGTTGGTGCTGTTTGTCACGGTCGCGATGAACAGTTGCATCTCGCCGTCGGTCAGAGAAACCGAAGTCGGGGAAATACTGACGGTGACCGCCGCGGGCGCTTGAAGCGTGATGCTGGCAGTCCCGGTGACAGTGGGATCGAAAACACTGGTGGCGGTGACGGTGACCTTCTGGCTGGTGGTGATGGCGGCGGGCGCGGCATAGAGGCCGCTGTTGGGATCGATTGTGCCCACCTGCGGGCTGATGCTCCACGTCACGCCGGTGACGCTGATCCCCGTCACGGTCGCCGAAAACTGCTGCGTCTGTCCGCCATTCAGGGTGACGCTCGATGGGTTGACCAGGACCGTGACCGCGACCGGTTGAAGCTGAATCTGCACCGAGGCGGCTTGCGAGCTGTCGGCCACGCTGGTGGCCGTGATGGTGATGGTCTGACGGCTGGAAATGAGCGGTGGCGCCTTATAGGTATTGGAGGACAGGCCGCTTGTCCCCGGACCGCTGGCGGGGCCGAGAGTTCCCACGTTGGGGCTGAAGCTCCAGGTCACGGCCGTATTGGCGGCGCCAGTCACCAGGGCGGTGAGAGTTGCCGTCTGATTGCCCTGAAGAGTGTTGGCCGTGGTGCTCAGCGTGACCAGTACCTGCTGCGCATGCAGAGCGGCGGCCGTCAGACACAGCGGCAGCACCCGAAGAAACCTGGAAAAGGACCGATCAGGGCGCACGAGTAACCACTTAATCTTAATATGCTGTAAACCCGGTTTCTGAGCCGGAGTTGCGAACCGGATGGACCCCGCGCATCCCCTACAACGCCCGCCCACTGGGCCGGCGCTTTTCTGCAAACACGCTCATCCCTGAGTGCTTGACCTTTTGGGGGAAACGCGGCGTGAACTGGGTTCGTGGGACAGGTTGGAAACCTGCGGCGGGTTGCCAACCCATCTAGCGGGTTGGCAACCCGCCAGTTGCGCCGGTAAACAGCCGGCGCGGTATATACTGAACAGGACCCGCGAGTCCAAATTGGGAATTCCGGTTCATGCGCCAAAATCGACCCAAGAGGCTTGAGCGCGCCCTCGCCAGCCCGCCCCGCAATACCTCAGGCAGGAACGCTCGGGTCACGGTCATCGCGATCTTCGCGGCGTATGCCGCGTTACTGCTTCATGCCCACGGCCGGGTGCCTCCGGGCCTCAATAACGACGTCGCCGAGGAAGCTCTGCGCGGGATCTACCTCGTACGCGGCCATCACTTCGAAGTCATGACCTTCGCGGTGGGCTTCTCGACCGAAACTCTCTATCTGTACCTGGTAGGCGGCATGATCCAGTTATTCGGGCCAGAGATCCTGTCTATTCAATTGGTGAGTTGGATCTTTGCGCTGGCCTGCATTTGGCTGGTGTGGAAACTGGTCGAGCGCGTGACCGATACCGTGCCGGCCTGGGTTCCCGTTCTGGCCGGGGCTTCTTCGATCTGGCTCTTCCACTATGCCGTGAACGGACTGCGCGCCATCGCCGCTCCGGTCTTCCTCGGCGTATTCGCTCTTCTGCTCGATCGCGTGGAATGCGGCGCCGATCGCAAGATCGCCCTCTCATGCGGAGCGGTACTGGGCTTGAGCATCTACGCCTATACATCCGCCCGTGTGCTGCCGATTGCCTTCGTTCTATACGCGGCCTTCCGCCTCGCCCGGAAATGGCAAGAGAAAGCAATTCTGTTGCGGCGCTACGGCGCCATCCTGGCTGGAGCGTTCATCGTATCGATTCCCAATATGGTCTTCTTGGTTCAACGCCCGAAAGATTTCCTGAACCGCGGCAGCTACGTGGTTCGAGGCACGGCGGCGGACCTGGCAACGAATACAATCTGGTCCATTCTGTTTCCGTTTTATTATCCAAACTTCTACCGGCACACCCTGACCTCCACTTTCAGCTTCGACGCAGTGTGTTCCGGCCTGACGTTAACCGGCGTCAACCCAGTTCATTGGATCGTTGCAACGGCTATGCTGATCGGCCTTTGGCAGGCGAAGCGATTCATCGGCCAGCCGGTAATGGCTTTTCTGCTGGCCGCCTGGGTGGCCGCGATGGTGGGTCTCGGTTGGACCGGTCCCAGCCTGACGCGCCTGCTGATCGTTTGGCCGGTGTACCTGGTGCTGGCTGTTTTGGGTTTCGGATTCGCGATACGCTGGCGCCCGTCGCTAGAGATTCCCGTACTCCTCCTGATTCTCTTCGTAGGGTCGAGCGATGGCTACAAGTACGTGTCCAATGAGGGACAATCTTCCATGGAGTATTCTCTTTCCTTCAATCCCGCGGCCACAGCGATCGGGGAGACGGCGCGCAACCTGGAGGCTCAGGGCCAGCGGGTCCTCTGTGTGATCTCGCGGGACGCGAGCGTGGTGAAGTATTTTACCAGCGGCGACAGCGCGCACGTCGGAATCGCCGAATTCTATCGCCGGAGGTTCGACCTCTCTCGGTTGCCTGTGGATACGTTCCATCCGAGCATTCTGTTGATTGAAAACCACCCGGCATTCCAGGACCTTACCAGCCGTCTCCCTCCGGAATTGCTGGTGGCACACAACGACTACTTCTTCGAGGTGCGGATGCCGCCGCGGTAATAGGTCCGCCGCCCCTTCCCGATGTTAGATTCGAAGTATATGCCTGCCAGGCGGCAGAAGCGCCGAGTAGCCGTCAAACCCGCCGAAGTTGCCACTCCGCCGGCCCCCCCCACAATCGCCTTCTTGGAGCGCCATGCGCGGTCCGCCGTTCTCGTCCTGATTCTGATTGCTTCCGTCCGGATCGTCTCCACCTACACGGTTTTCAACCACACCTCCGACGAGCCCAACCACATCGCTTGCGGGATGGAATGGCTCGACAAGGGGACCTACACCTATGAAGCCCAGCATCCCCCTTTGGCGCGCGTGGCAGCGGCCCTGGGCCCCTATCTGCTGGGTATTCGATCGCAGGGGTCCCCTAAGCCAAACACTCTGGCGGTGCCCCGGGAAGGCACGAAAATCCTCTACCGCGATCGCCATTACGACCTGGCGCTGGCGCTGGCGCGTCTCGGAATCCTGCCGTTCTTCTGGATCGCCTGCCTGGCGGTGTACTGGTGGGGCAAGCGCTATTTCGGCGCGACGGTAGCGGTGGTGGCCGTGTTCCTGTTCAGCTTTCTGCCGCCCGTCCTGGCGCACGCGGGGCTGGCCACCACGGATATGGCGCTGACCGCTTTCCTGGGCGCTGCGTTGGTTTCCGCCCTGGCATGGCTGGAACAGCCCAGCCCGCTCGGCGGCGCGCTCTTTGGCGTGTGCACCGCCCTGGCCGTGCTCTCGAAGTTTTCCGTGGTGGCGTTTCTTCCAGCTTCCCTGGCGGTTGCGCTGATTTGGTTTCTTTGCGCCGAGCGGCCCACACCGATCTGGCTGGCCGCCGCCGTGAAACGCCGCCTCCCGTCGTTTGGCTTGGCCGTGCTGGTGGGGCTGCTGGTGATTTGGGCCGGCTACCGGTTCTCGTTTGGAGCGCCCGATTTCACCAGCCTCCGCCTGCCGGCGCGGGAGGTCTTCAGCGGCATCCGGGCGGTGATGCGGCACAACGCGACAGGCCATCCCACCTATCTGCTGGGCGAGCGCAATATCACCGGCTTCTGGTATTTCTACCCGCTGGTGCTGGCGGTGAAAACGCCGCTCGCCTTCCTGTTTCTGCTGGGGTATGGAGTGGCGCTGGCGCTTCGGAAACCAAGCCCGTACCGGCGCGCCTGGATTCCGGTGAGCTTTGCCGCCGGCATCCTGCTGGTGGGCTTGGAGAGCCATATCAATATCGGGGTGCGTCACATCCTGCCGATCTACCTGGGGTTTTCCCTTCTGGCGGCCATCGCGGCGTTGCGGCTGCTGGAACTATCGCGCGGGCGCCAGTGGATGAGGATCGGGCTGGCGCTGCTGGTGGCCTGGTTCGCCGGCTCTTCCTTGCTGGCCCACCCCGACTACCTGCCGTATTTTAACGAGCTGGCCGGAAGCCAGCCGGAAAAGATTGTGGTGGACTCCGACCTCGACTGGGGCCAGGACATGAAGCGGCTGGCGAAGCGATTGCACCAAGCCGGCGCCCGCGAACTGACCTTCAACCAGCTCTTCATTGCGGACCTGGAGCACGAGCACGGCTTTCCCCCCATCCGCGAGATGGATTTGGCGAACCCCTCTCCCGGCTGGAATGCGGTGAGCCTGACCTACCTGAAATGGGCGCGGCTCGGCCTGTGGAACACCTATCCGCAACTCCGGCTTTGGCCGGAATACGTCAAGCCAACCGAGAGGGTCGGTAAGGGCGTCCTGCTTTGGTATTTCCCTTACCCGGGGGGAAACAGCCGATAGTCTGGCGGCGAGCCGCGCATATCACGATCACTAGCGTGCCTGCCAGGTAGGCCAGCCACAGCACCGCCAACCACGGCGCGGATAGGACGGCTCCCTTATAGGCCACCAGCCGTTCGAACGCGTCCGCAACGCCCACTCTTCGCAGGTCCGCCATATGCACCGCGGCGATGGCGCCATTCGCCTTATACCGGATCATCCCGCTGTAATAAGGTATGGCCACGGCGTGAACTGTGTACAGATCGAGCAAGGCGAACAGGAGTGCTCCGCCGAAGGCCACCCAGCGATGAACCCATGCCGGCAGGACGCTATACAAGCCCGCCAAGCAAAGCGCCACTTCCGCGCCCACGACGGCGTACAGGTACCAACCCCCGCTCGTGGCCATTCCCTTACTCAGGTAGATCAGCACCACGTCGTAGAGCAGCCCAATCCAGAACGCTGTGTAAACGGCCAGCAGGATGCGAGTGGCGGGCTGGCGCAGCAGCCGAAGGAGACCGGCCGCGCCCAACAAGATGACGCCATAAAATACGTGGTACATCCAACCGCGCACGGTCAGGGCGCTCCAGCCTCCACAATAGAGGTGCGAGAGAAGGATGGAATCGACGGCGGTTCCCCAGGGGACCGTCGCCATCCGCCCGATTATGGACGCGTGACTCATCCCACGCAACATGAGGGACTCGCTCAATCCGGTAAGCGTTCCGGTGGCGATCAGGTTACGCGCGTACCACCAGCCCGCAATCAAGACGGACTCCGAAGCGGCAATCCGGGCGCAAAAGACGACCGCCCGGCGCCTCCCCCGCGCCCGCCACAACTCATATCCGAACAGCAGCGCCATAGCCGGAACCGCGGTCAGGAAATAGGCCTTGGCGAGTAGACCGAAACCCAGTACCAGCCCCAGCACGGCCGCCAGCGAATAGCTGAATCCGGTGCGCACCACCTTTAGCGCAATCCAGGTCAGCAGGGTAAACAGCACCACCGCGACGCACTCGTTGCCGACACGCGCCAGGTCGATGGCGAACTCGGGCATGACTGCGGCCACTGCCGCGCAACCGAGGGCCGTGGCGTCGTCATGGAATACCTCGCGGCCAATCCGGAAGATCAGTGGAATGGCCAGCGACGCGATCCATGCGCCGAGCCATCGCAGCGCCATCACTTGCTCCGCCAGACTGCGGCCCTTCATCAGACGAAGCACCGGCGCCATCGTCCAGTAGTAAAGCGGGGGTTGAAACGCTTCGTAAGTGGTCAAGCCGCCGGAGATCGTTTCCCGGCTCCAGCGAACCGGTATGGCTTGAGACTGCCTCTCCCGCTGTTGGCGGGTTTCGGCCGGCAGACTCCAGTAGTCATCCTCGGTGGTGTACGGCCGCGGGTAATGGCGCATGTCCCAGGGCAGGGGAGCGAGTTCGAGCGACGCCTCGACATCCCGCGGAATGGGGCTTTCTCTCGCAGCCAGCAACTCGCCGCGCACGGCCATCGCCCGAATCACCGCGAAGTGCCCCCATTCGTCGAAGCCCTCCCACAGCGGGAGCATGGCCGAATAGAAGGCCAAGCGCATCAAAAAGCAGCCCCAGATCAGCGCCAACCACCACCGCGTGCGCATGGGAGCACTGGTTGCGACAGCCGCGTCTTAGATGGTCATGGCGGTGTACCCGCCATCCACGCTTATGATGGCCCCCGTCACGAACGAAGACGCCCGCGGCGAAGCCAGGTAGACCGCCGCTCCCACCAGCTCGGAACTTTCCCCGAACCGCTTCATGGGCGTGTGCCCCATGATGCTCGCCACTCGTTCTTCGGTCAGGATCTTGCGGTTCTGCTCGGCCGGGAAGAACCCGGGCCGGATGGCGTTCACCCGGACGTTGTGCGGCGCCAGGTAATTCGCCAGGAACTGCGTGATCTGGTTCACCCCGCCCTTGGTCACCGAGTAGGTGAATACCTTCGACAGCGGCGGTCCGGAGGAAGCCGACGAAATGTTGATGATCGAGCCGCCGCGGCCCGCATCCACCATGGCCTTGCCGAACACCTGGCACGCCAGAAAAACGCTTTTCAAATTGATATCCAGGATGCGCTGCCACTCTTGTTCGCCGATCTCGAAGAACGGCGTGGCGGAGTTCACCCCCGCCGCGTTGATGAGCGTATCCACGTGCCCGAAGCGTTCGAGCACTGTATGCAGAGCCTTCTCGAGATCGGCCCTGCTGGTGGCGTCGCACTGGATGCCGATGGCCTGCCGCCCCATCGCCGCAATGGATGCCGCGCGGGCTTGGGCGGCCTCCGCGAACACATCCAGGATGGCGATGTCGGCGCCGGCCTGCGCCAGCCCGGTGGCCATCGCCCCGGCGAGGACACCGCCTCCTCCGATCACCACCGCCGCTTGGCCGGCCAGGGAGAAAAGTGCGTCTTCAGACATGTCTAAATGTTATCAGAATGGGGCAGACGATCTTCTTCGTCGTCTGTCAAGCAACTGGGCGGGCCCGCGTCCTACGGCTTGTCCTTCTTGACGGTATCGCCCTTGACCGGATCGCCGAACTTGATGGTGGATTCGCCGGTGTACTTGTGGTAGTTGCGGAAATCGATGATGTTCTTGGCGCAGAGGCTCGAGCTGCGCTGGCAGCTCAGCGTCTCGGCATGCACCGGCAACAGGTACTGCTGCGCGTCGCCCAGGCGGATGTACTCGTAATCGGTGGCCGATTCCACGTCATCCAGCGGAAATTCCCCCGGCATGCCTTTGGCCTGCATCTCGATGCGGAGGACCCGCGAGGTCTTGGGATCGATCCACACGGCGCCGCTGTAAGCGGGAACGTACATCTGCGAGCCGGCGTGGATCGACCAGTGGGAATTCTGGCGGGCCACGTCGAAATCATACATCTTCGCCAGGACCGAGCCGGCTCGGGAGTCCCGGCGGAAGTGGAAATCGGCGGCGGTGGCGGGCGAGAAGAGGTCGATCAGCACGGTGCCGAATTCGCCGGTAGACCATGAGCCGCCGGTCTCCTCCATGCTTTTCTTGACAGCCTTGCCGTTGACCGTGATGTTGCGGTAGTCCTCTTTGCCGTTCTCGTAGACCACTTCGGTGCTGACCACGTCGATGGGCTGGAAACTGGCGGGACGCGTTTCGCTCTGGAAGCGCGCCATCATCTCCTGGCAGACGTAGCTCGGCAGCGTTTCGGTGAAATCCAGCGCGGCATTGGCGGCCTTGCGAATCAGCGGATCGTCGGAGCGGAGGAAGGAGGGCACCGTGTCTTCGTCACCGCGGGCGATGGAGGGTTGCCGGGGCGCCTCGGTTTCGGACGGCGGCGGCGCGGGGGTGCCCTCTGGGCCCGGTGGTGGCAGGTTCGCGGCCGCCGGGGTGGCGGCTGGGGCCTCGGGCGGAGGCGCCGGGGCATGCTCGCGGGCGGAATCGGCCGGCTTGCCGCGTTGCAGTTTGGGCGGGCCGGGGTCATCCGGGGCCGGCTTGGCGGGCGGCGGCGCCACTTCGGTGGCGCGTTCGGCGGCCACCGGCCCGGATGGCCCGGGCGCATCCTTCCACGTATCCACCGCGCCATCCTTGTCATCGCCGGATTGCGCGGCGGGGTGCCCTTCGGGCCCGGCGGATTTCTCCCAGTAAACGTTCACCGCCACCAGGTAGCCGTGCGCGTCCTCGGGGCCTTCGATGGAAACCTGGTCGCCCGGCTTGAACTCCGGCGATTTCAACTCTTCCCCGCCCTTGTAGAACTTGGTCTTGTCCGTGCGCTTGAATTCGAGCACGCGGTTATCGCCCAGTTCCAGGGTGATGGTCTTGCCGTCCATCTGCTTGAGCTTGCCGCGGAAATTGGGGAGGGGCTCGGAAGCGCTCTTGCTTGGCTGGGTACTGCCTTTCCGGGGAATGGGGATGCCGGGGACCGTCGGCCCGCGGCTGCCCGGATACGGATACTGCCCCGGATAGCCGCCGGGCGGGTAAACTTGCGCCTGCGCGGCCGCCAACGCGACGAGGAAGAGAATTCCAGCTTTCAATTCACTCATACAGATGCCTCCCCTCGACTCCAGGTTACGTCACTTCCGGCCGATAAGGGGGAAGAAAGGGCGGGATGTGTTGGTTCGGCGCCATGCTATCCTGGACCTCGGCTAAACTGAGAAGGGGAGATGCTGTGAGTTCTTCGCGCTGTTTGCTTCTGGTGGACGCGGACCCCGACGTTCACCAGCTCCTGACGGGCCTCCTGAAGCGCGAGGACCGCAGCATTCAGGATGTCTACGACGGGCGGGAGGCCCTGGACCGAGTGCGTAGCGTGCCCTACGACCTGGTGGTGGCGGGCCAGGGCAGCAACGGATTCGACGGTCTGAAGCTGTTGCGGCGCCTGCGCGAAATCCGCCCGGAAATCAAGGTGATCCTCACGGGGGAGCAGAACCCGGCGCGGGTCATCCGCGCCATTCGGGAGCGCGCCTACAGCTATTTCCATAAGCCGCTTGCGGAAGGACCGCTGGCCGACATGGTGCAGCAGGCCCTCGAGTCGTCTTCCTGGCGGGACGATATTAAGATAATCTCGGCGCGCCCGGATTGGATCGCGCTGGATGTGCGCTGCAAGCTGGAGGCCGCCGAACGCATGACGCATTTCCTGCGCGAGGTGGAGGCCGGCTTCCCGGCCCAGGCCCGCGAGGACATAGCGGCTGCCTTCCGCGAGCTGCTCTTGAATGCCGTCGAGTACGGCGGCGGCTCCGACCCCGGGAAGCGCGTGCGCATTTCGCTGGTGCATACGGCGCGCTCCCTGATTGTGCGGATTCACGACCCCGGGAAAGGCTTCTCGATGGACCTGCTGCCGCACGCGGCCATTTCCAATCCGGACGATGCGCCCATCCGGCACGTCGAGGTTCGCACCCAGCGGGGACAGCGCGCCGGCGGTTTCGGCATCCTCATGGCCCGCAAGCTGGTGGATGAACTGGTCTACAACCAGCGAGGCAACGAGGTGCTGTTCGTCAAGTACCTGAGGTGAATGCTCACTGCGACACGGTGAAGTTCGCGGCTGCGCTGGAGGCCGAGCCGACCGTGACCACCACTGGTTGCAAGCCCAAGGGCGCGTTTGACGGCACCGTGAAGTTGATCTGAAGGGTTCCCACCGACCAACTGGGGATGCCGACGTACTCCGTATGCGCCGTAACGCCGCCGATCGTCATGGAGACACCAAGAAGCGGCACCGGCACCTGATTCCCGGTAGGCCCCGCCCCGGTGGCGACCTGCGGCGAGACTTCGCCGGCTCCCGTGACGAAGAGCGTGTATATTTGTCCCCGGCTGCCGCCGGCGTTAGGGGTGATCACGCTGCCCGATTGCAGGTAGATGCCGGGAGCCGATGCCGAAACCGGGAACGAGTAGGTGGCCACCTGCCCGTTGTTGCTGACGGCCAGGAGAGCCGTTCCGGTCGCGGTCTCATAGGGGACCTGAATGTTCAGTTGCCCCGGCGAAACGTAATACAAAGGAGCGGCAATCCCATTGACCGTAGCCGAAACTCCCGCCATGGTCATTGGCAGTGGGAGAGTGTACGCCGTTTGGGTGGCGTTCGCCAGGTTCGTGCCAAAGACGCTCAAGACCATCCCCGGAGCGTATACGTGCGCGAACGACGCCCCGTTGGCAATCCCGCCAATACTGGGGCCAATCGTAAACGTGACCGGAACGTTAACAAACTGCGGCGTGGTGTTCGGCGATTGAAGGACCAGCGTCGTGGTGTAGGCCCCATTCGCCAGGCCCGGGGCCGCGGCCACCAGGTACACGGTCCCCGGCCCGGTCCCAGAGGTCGGAAACACCACCAGCCAACCGGACTTCTGGCTGGCTGGAAACACCGAGGCAGTCCACGGCTTCCCGGAAGGCACATTCACGTTCACGGTGGCGGCCGCGGATTCGGTGGCGCTGGCGCTCATGGTGACGGAGCTTTTCGAAACAGTCAGCGCGCCGGGGCTGGAAGCCGGGCTTTGAAAGGGAACGGATAGGGTGGCGACGATCGTGTGACCGGCGGTATCTGTGCCATCGACCTCATAGGAGAGAGTCTCGGGGTTCGGGATACTCCAGCAAATGCCGGCTGTGAGAGAACCAAACGGCGCCAGGCGCAAGGAGCCGAACCATGGCTGGATGTCGCTGGTGAGGTCATGGCCGCCGGCCAGGAAGCGGGTCAACTGCACTTCATAGCCGTTCTGCTCTTCGAGATTCAACTGCTGGTAATACGGGGTCTGCGACGAGCAACCGTGAGTGGTGTCCGGAACCAGCGCCACGGTGGCGGGCAAACTGGCGAGCGCCATCGAAGCCGAGGATGGCTGGCCGAGGAAAGGAACGGTAAGCTGCTCGGTCCACTTGGCCCCGCTGGCATCCGTGCCGCTGAATCCAAATGTATAATTGACCGGAACGGTGCTGGGCAGCGACCCCAGTGAAGCCGAAATGGTCCCGTTCGCCGGTATGCTGGCGCTGCCGAACCAGCTCGGAATGTCAGAGGAGTAGTCGGTGCCGGCGATCGTGAAACCGGTGAGGGTCGCGGCGGTTCCGGCGATCTCACTCAGCCGCAACGTGTAGAAAAAGGTGTATCCGTCCGAATCGGGCGCCTCCTGGAACACCGGATTCGGCGTCACCGAGGAAACCACGTAGGAAGGCACCGTGGGGACGCTGACGCTCACCGTCACGGATCCGGACGAGGCCATGAAGCCGTTGCTCGCGCCATAGGAAGCCGTGATGGTATTGTTTCCTGTATTCAACTGGCTGGCGTTGACGGTCAGTGACGCGGTGGCCGTGCCAGCGGAGCCGGAGAGGTTGGCGGTCCCCAGCGACGTGCTGCCTGCCGTGAACGCTACTGATCCAACGGGCGAGATGCTGCCGCTCGCGGCCTTCACCGTGGCCGTCAGCACGGTGCTGCCTCTGGCCGAAATGCTGATGGGATTAGCCGTCACCGTGGTCGTGGTACCGATGGCCGGGATGCTGTTCCACTGCGTCACCAGGTTGTACGCGTCCACCGAACCCAGTCCCGTTGCCAGGTCATATTCCGGACCCGCGCTATAGCCGAATTGTCCCCCGGTGCAATTTGGAGTTCCCTGCCCGCACGGGACGATATTGTCTCCGACGGTAATATCGTGAAGAGCATTGGGAGCGCTCTGCGCGAGGTGATACAGCGTCGGATTGATATTCCCCACGCCCGGCTTGGACTGCACCTTGTTCGCGACCAGGTAGTGATTGAGCAACGCGACCATGCCGGCAAACGCTGGTGTGGAAACCGAGGTGCCGCCAAAAAGTTTCCAAGCGCCCCCGGTCAGGACGTTATAGGGATCGTGGTCGTTCGCCCCGTCGAGAGAGACGTCCGGCAGGTCGCGGGCGTTATCGGCCGGCACGCCCGAACCGGTCTGCCATGCGGGCTTGGGGTAGAAAGAGCTGACGCCGCCGCCGGCGGCGACAAGCCCGTGTCCCGCCGCCACGCTCACGGCCGTGTCGTTCCAGGCCATTTCCGGAATGTAAGATATGGCGGACCCTCCGTTGGAACCGTTGGTGGTGTTCCAGTACGTCCCGCTTCCCTCGTTAAACTCGGTACCGCCCACGGCGGTGACCTCCGGGATGCTGGCGGGGAAGTTCACTGCTAAACCCTGGGTGGCGACGCTGGCGCCATAGTCGCAAGCCGCCGCCCCGGTATCACCCGTCGAGGCAAGCCAGGTAATGCCCAGCGTATTCGCTTTCTGAGCCTCCGTTCGATACGACGACAGGAAGGATGTGCGTTTCGCCTCGCAGTCTCCAAAACTCTCAGTGACGACCGGTGCAAGGTTGTTGTCGATGGCGTAGAGCGCCGCGCTGTCCGCGCTGGTCCCATAGACGTAGATCAGGGTCGCGTTCTGCGCGACGGCGCCGGCCCACTCCAAGTCGATGTCCGCCTCCGGCAGAGACTTGCTGTCGATTCCAGGGTCGCTGGAAGTTGGGTTGCGGATGATCTGCAGGCTAACGGCCGGCAGGTTGTACTTGGTGCGGAACCCCTGAATGTCCGCGAAATCGATGGCGCTCTGGCCTACGACTACTATCTTCTGCCCGGTACCGTCGAAACCCGCCTGGTACAGCTTGGTGATGTCGTAAATGGTAGCAATATCGTCCGGGACCAGGGTGTGCGTTCCAGTGCTGGACGTATTGGCCGGCACCGGGTGCCTGGGCGCTTTCGGATAGAAGTCGTCGAGCCCCAGAAAACCCGCCACAACCGGTTCCAACCACGCGGGAACCGAGGGCTCCGCCGCCGCGGCGAAGTGCATTTCGCCGTCCACGCGATAGCGATGGATCTCGGTATGGAACGTTGCCCGCACTTGCCCCGCCGTGCCGCTGAACGCCAGCCAGTTGCGCCCGCGCGCCACGTATTCCACGGTGAAACCCTCGGACTGCAACCAAGCGGAGATCTTGTCCAGGTCATGCTGGCTCAGACCGAAGCGATCCGCATACTGCTCCGGCGTGAGCCAGTCGTGATAGTTCGGCGATGCCGGATTCTGTTGCTCTTCTAGCAACTGCTCCAGCGCCGCCTGCTGGGCGTCCGTCTTCTTCAGCATCAAGGTGATGTAGCTAAGCCGGAAAGCGGGTTCGACTGGTCCCATATCGAACCGCGGCTGGGCCATGGGATGGACGTTGCCTTTGAGAACTACCGTCCGGCGGGAGTCAATCGGCGCCGTGATGCGGTCTGGCTGCGCCACGAGAGCGCACGGCAGCAAGCAAAAGGGGAGGATGATACGGGGAGTACGCACTACCCTGCATCATAACGCCATTCCCCGGATGCCTCGCCCCTATCGCATCACCAAAGACAAAGGGGTCGCGGTAGGGATGCCGGTTGCCCGGCACCCCCCGCACGGACCCGTGCGGGCGCTCATTAGCGCACACGGTTCTTATCGCGGATGATTGGCGCAAAACCGCTCCAAAGGATAAG
>Ga0187861_10001285_pt1 | contig 26391 bp, 22 predicted proteins | sample June2016WEW_10_1_3_FD_132986 | JGI IMG/M metagenome (GOLD analysis project Ga0187861, IMG submission 132986) | Peatland microbial communities from SPRUCE experiment site at the Marcell Experimental Forest, Minnesota, USA - June2016WEW_10_100 | ecosystem: Environmental > Terrestrial > Soil >...
CTGAGTCCGAAGTTCGCGGAGGAATCCCCAGGCTCCCGGAGCCGCCCCTCCGACGCCTGGGGCTCGTCGAGAACCGGCCAGCCTTGCTCCGGCGCCGCCGCCCGGGTACCCAGCGCAGACGCTGGCTGCGGGCGCGTCGCGCCGTGGAGCGTGGGATGACAACCAATTCGACACCTCCGAGGCCACGGCCTCCCGGACCCGGCTGGCCCGCGGGCCCGGCGTCTCGGGCCGGCCCCGGGAGCTCTGAATTAGTCGGCGAATTCCTGACTCAGGACACTAGGGGGCGTCGCAAGTTTATTAACCTTATTTCAGAGGGGCGCGGTGGACTTATCGAACTTGTTTGTAATGGGGGGCGCTGGCGGCGGAGGTGATTTCCTCTCTCAATTCACCGCGCTTGATCCTCACGCGTACTCGTGCTAAAAGAACGCGTTCGCGTGGCGAAGCGTTCATTCGTCCGCCGCGCCGCGTCGGTGATGCCGTGTTGTGACACCCAGGGGGTGGGGGACAGCGAGGAGCGAGGACATGCCCACGTTCAGGATCGCAGTCATCCCCGGCGACGGCGTCGGGATCGAAGTTGTAGCGGAAGGCCGGCGCGTTCTCGAGACCGTGGCCAGGCGCGAGCGGAATCTCGCACTCCGTTTCACGACGTTCGGCTGGGGCAGCGCCTCGTGCCTGAAGCACGGCCCGATGATACCGGCCGACGGCCTGCACATCCTGCAGCGGGAGGGAACGCCTGGGTCCGTGGCCGACACGGAGCGCATCAGATGCGCCCTCCTGGGATAGGGTACTTTTCATTTCTGCGCGGTTGAGCCGCCGCCCGCGCCGGTGGCGGGGGAGACGCTGATGGAGATTCCGCTCAAGTACGGATGCGGGACGCGCGTCCTCCACATCGCGGAGGACGGGGCGCGGATCACCGTGCTCGCCCCGGAGCGGGCGACCGCCGCCGGTGACCAGGCCACTCTGGTGCGGGTGGCCCTTGGCGCCCCCATCGACGGCCCGGGCCTCGGGGCGCTCACCTCCCCTGGGAGCCGGGTGGCCGTCGTTACAGCGGACGTGACCCGACCCTGCCCCTCGGCGCGCCTGCTGCCGCTCTTGCTGGAGGAGTTGACCCGGGCAGGGGTGAGAGACGATGACATCACGGTGGTCTTCGGCCTGGGCATCCACCGGGCCCACACCGCAGCGGAGCGCGAGGGACTGGCCGGTCCGGCAGTGTTTCGCCGGGTGCGGTGCATCGATTCGGATCCGACCGACGTCGTGTCCGTCGGGACGACACCGCGCGGGACGCCGGTCGAGGTCTTTCGGCCGGTCCTGGCGGCGGACCTCCGCATCGCGGTGGGCGTGATCGAGTACCACTATTTCGCGGGGTACAGCGGGGGGGTCAAGGCCCTGGTCCCTGGGGTGTGCAGCGAACGGACCATCCAGCACAATCACCGCATGATGACGCAGCCGGGGGCCACCACCGGAAACCTCGAAGGCAATCCGGTGCGTGACGACATCGAGGACGCGGGGGCCATGATCGGCGTCCACTTCATCTTGAACGTGGTGCTGGACGAGGCGCACCGGGTCGTCGCGGCCGTGGCCGGACACCCCCGGACGGCCCACCGGGCGGGCTGCGCGAAGCTGGACGCCTTCGGCCGGGCGACACTCGACCGCCCCGCGGACGTGGTGGTGGTGAGCGCGGGCGGTTACCCCAAGGACATCAACCTGTACCAGGCCCAAAAGGCGTTGGACAACGCCCGGTTGGCGGTCCGCCCCGGAGGGATCGTGGTGCTGATCGCCGAGTGTGCGGAGGGCCTGGGCAGCGGCACCTTCGAGGCTTGGATGCGGGATCCCGGCGGTCCGGACGCCATCCTGGCCCGCATCCGCCAGGAGTTCGTGCTGGGCGGGCACAAGGCGGCCGCCGTGGCGCTGGCTATGAAGCGGGCGGCCATCTACCTGGTCTCGGCCCTGCCGGCGGAGCAAGTGCGGGCCATGGGCTTTGTCCCGTTCTCGGATCCGGCCGCCGCCGTGGTAGCGGCCGTGCAGGCGGCGGGCTCCCGACCGTTCGTGGTCGTGATGCCCGAGGGGGGCTCCGTGTTGCCGTCCGTCCTGGCTCCGGGCGGTGCGGTTTCGGCGTGAGGCGAGGGCGTTTTCCCTTGCGCGGGCGGAAGCCAGTGTGTTACCTAAAAGGGTCTGCCAGTTCTGGGGGCCGCGCGACCGCAGCCCGGCACCCGGTTCCGATTCATTTCGCTGACCAACGAGGCGCACGATGAAACGACCTGAAACCGCCAAGATCCGAAACGTGGCCCTGGTCGCCCACGGGAGCGCGGGCAAGACGACGCTGACCGAGGCCATGCTCTTCACCGCCGGGGCCATGACCCGCCTGGGCCGGGTGGAGGATGGCACCACCACCACCGACTTCGATGAGGACGAGATCCGCCGCAAGATCAGCATCAGCGCCGCCATGGCCTGGTGCGAATGGAAGGGGCGCAAGTTCAACCTGGTGGACACGCCGGGCTTCGCCGCGTTCCTCACCGATGCCAAGAACGCCCTGCGGGTGGTGGACGGCGCCGTGGTGGTGGTGGGCGCCCCGGACGGGGTGAAGGTCCAGACCGAGAAAGTGTGGAGCTACGCCGCCGCCTACGAGCTGCCCAGGGTGATCTATCTGTCCAAGATGGATCGCGAGCGGGCGGAGTTCGCCCGCGGGCTGGAGGACGTCCAGAAGAACCTCTCGCCCAAGGCGGTCCCCCTCCAGGTACCCATCGGGCAGGAGGCGGGATTCGTGGGCGTGGTGGACCTCGTCCGGATGCGGGCCATCCGGTTTGCCACCGACGGCTCGGGAAAGGCCACGGAAGGGGACGTTCCCACCGAGGTGAAGTCCCTGGCCGAGAGGCAGCGCTCCGCTCTGGTCGAGGCCGTGGCCGAGGCCGATGACAAGTTGCTGGAGAAGTACCTGGAGAGCGGCGAGCTGACCGAGGCCGAGCTGAAGGATGGGCTGGCCCGCGGGATCCGGGAGCAGAAGCTCTTCCCGGTCCTGTGCGGCGCGCCGGCCCGGAACATCGCGGTCTCTCCGCTTCTGGACCTCCTCGTGGAGACGTTCCCCTCGCCCCCGGAGCGGCCGGCCCCGGAAGGGACGGACCCCAAGGGCAACGGGAGCATCAAGCGCGAGGCCAAGGACGAGGCGCCGTTCTCCGCGCTGGTCTTCAAGACCGTGGCGGATCCCTACGCCGGCAAGGTCACCATGTTCCGGGTGTATTCCGGGGCCATCACCTCGGATTCCAGCGTCCTGAATTCCACCAAGGGCGTGAAGGAGCGGATCGGGCAGTTGCTCCTCCTGCGGGGCAAGCAGCAGACGCCGGTGGAGTCTATCGGCGCCGGCGACCTGGGGGCGGTGGTCAAGCTGAAGGAGACCGGCACCGGCGACACCCTGTGCGACGAGAAGGCGCCCATCCGGCTGCCGGAGATCACGTTCCCCTCGCCGGTCATCTCTTTCGCCGTCGAGCCCAAGGCCAAGGGGGACGAGGACAGGATGAGCACCGCCTTCACCCGCCTGCGGGAGGAGGATCCGACCATCCAGATCCGCTACGACCCTCAGACCAAGGAGACGGTGGTCTCGGGGATGGGCCGGGCCCACGTGGAGATCGTGGCGGAGCGCCTCAAGCGCAAGTTCGGGGTGGACGTCACCCTCAAGACCCCGCGGGTCCCGTACAAGGAAACGATCAAGGCCAGGGCGCGCGAGATCCAGGGCCGCCACAAGAAGCAGACCGGCGGCCGCGGCCAGTTCGGCGACTGCTGGATCCACATGGAGCCGGTCCCGCGCGGCGGCGGCTTCGAATTCGTGAACCAGATCGTGGGCGGCGCCATTCCCCGCAACTTCATCCCGGCGGTGGAGAAGGGCGTCCTGGAGGGGATGGAGCGGGGGCCCATGGCCGGCTATCCGGTGGTGGACTTCAAGGTGATCCTGTACGACGGCTCCACCCACCCCGTGGACTCCTCCGAGCTGGCTTTCAAGCTGGCGGGGCGGCTGGCCTTCCGGAAGGCGATGACCCAGGCCAGGCCCACGCTGCTCGAGCCCATCATGACCGTCGAGGTGATCGCCCCCGGCGAGTGCATGGGGGACATCGTGGGAGACCTCAACAGCAAGCGGGGACGCGTCCTGGGCATCGAGGCCAAGGGCCGCAACCAGGCCGTGAAGGCCAACGTCCCCCTGGCGGAGATGCTGGAGTATGACTCGCGGCTCCGGTCCATCACCGGCGACCGGGGGGACTACAGCATGGAGTTCTCCCACTACGAGGAAGCCCCGGCCCACATCCAGGAGAAGATCGTGGCCGAGGCGAAGCGCCCCGAGGAGGAGGAAGAGGAGTAGCCCCGCCTCCGGCGGGACTTCGACGGGACGATTTTTCCCTTGCACGCCATGGAATGGCGTGGTATGGTTCGCGCGTCGAAGAGTGGGCAACTGCCCACTCTTTGTTTTTCGAGGGCCGCGCGGCCCCCGGAGGAGGGCCGTCGGTCCCTTATTGTGGGTCGAGGTGACTCGGAGGCGGCCATGCGGCGCGCCGCGGGGTCAGGGCCTGGGCAGCGCACGGCGGAGATCGTCGAGCGCGTCCGCGCCCTGGCAGAGCCGATTCTCACGGACCGGGGGCTGGAACTCGTAGCGGTGGAGTTTCAGCGGGAGACCCGGGGCTGGATCCTCCGGTTGTACATGGACCGGCCGGGTGGGGTGACGTTGGACGATTGCCAGAGGGTGAGCGAGGAGCTGGGCGACCACCTGGACGTCGCGGACGTCATCGCGTATCCCTACCACCTGGAGGTCTCGTCTCCCGGCCTGGATCGGCCGCTCACGCGGGACGCGGACTTCATCGGCTTCGCCGGGAAGGCCGCCCGCATCGTGACCCGCGAGCCCATCGAGGGCCAGCGGAACTTTCGCGGCCGCCTGGGGGGCCTGGTGGATCAGGCGGTGCTCCTCACCCTGGCGGACGGCCGGCAGGTGCGAATCCCCCGGGGGCTCATCACCAAGGCGCGCCTGGAGATCGAACTCTAGTACGGCACTACTGGGTCGCGGGGTCCGCGAAGTCTTGTGCCGGTCCGGCGGCGGACCTCGGCACGCGGGACGCGTGGCCCCCTGCGGGAGGGATCGTATGGACCTGATGCAGGTCATTGATCAGATCGGGCGGGAGAAGGGGATCGAGAAGGGGATCCTGATCGAGGCCGTGGGCGCGGCCATCCTCTCGGCGTCCCGCAAGAGCCTTCCCCCCGCCCAGGCCGCCCTGGATCTCCGGGTGGATTTCGACGGGAAGTCGGGCCAGTTCATGCTCTACGCGGTGAAGAAGGTGGTCGAGACCGCCAGCAATCCCAAGGTCGAGATCAGCCTGGAAGACGCGATGAAGATCAACTCGGGGGCGCAGATCGGCGACGAGACGAAGAGCCCGGTCCCGGTGCCGGCGCAGAGCTTCGGCCGGATCGCCGCCCAGACGGCCAAGCAGGTCATCATCCAGCGGGTCCGGGAGGCGGAGCGCGACTCGGTGTACCAGACCTTCAAGGAAAAGGAGGGGGAGCTGGTCCACGGCGTCGTGCAGCGGGTCATCAAGGGGAATGCCATCCTCAACATCGGGAAGGCCGAGGCCATCCTGCCGGTGCGCGAACAGCTGCCCCGCGAGGAGTTCCGGGTGGGGGACCGGATCCGGGCCTACATCCTGGACGTGAAGAAGACCTCCAGGGGCTCCCAGATCGTCGTGTCGCGGACCCACCCGGGCTTCCTGAAGCGCCTGTTCGAGCTGGAGGTGCCCGAGATCTACGAAGGGGTCGTCGAGGTGCGCGCGGCGGCCCGGGAGGCGGGCGAGCGCGCCAAGATCGCCGTGCTCTCCAAGGACAGCAACGTGGATCCGGTCGGCGCCTGCGTGGGATACCGGGGCGCGCGGGTGCAGGCCATCGTGCGGGAGCTTCAGGGGGAGAAGATCGACATCATCCCGTGGCGCGAGGACTCGGCCGCCTTCGTGAAAGCCGCCCTGGCGCCGGCCGAGGTGCAGCAGGTGGCCGCCGACACCGAGGCGCGCACGCTCAAGGTCGTGGTGGCCGACGACCAGCTCTCGCTGGCCATCGGCCGGCGGGGGCAGAACGCGCGGCTGGCGGCCAAGCTGGTGGGCTGGAAAGTCGACATCCGGAGCACCTCGGAGCTCCAGCGCGAGGCGGAGGCTGCCCTCTCCAGCCTCATGGCGCCCGAGGCGAAGCCGGAGGCGGCGGCGCCCCTCGATGAAGGGGCGGCCGTGCAACAGCTCACGGCCCTGCCCGGCGTGGGGGAGAAGCTGGCGGCGCGCCTCGTCGCGGCCGGCTTCGGCAGCCTGGCGGCCCTGGCCGATGCGAGCCCCGAGGCCCTGCAGGAGGTGGAGGGGATCGGACCGAAGAGCGCGGAGAAAATCCTGCTCGCGGCGCGGGACGCGCTGGGCCAGGCCGGCGCGGCTGACGGCGCCCAGGGGGCGCCCGCGGAGGCCGCCGCGGCAGCGGGTGGAGCCGCGAAAGAGTCGGAGTGATGACCCGCCAAGCGGGGCGGGTCGCGGCCGTAAGGACGGAGCGCGTATGCTGAGCCGCCCGGTCCTCCGCACCTGTGTGGGCTGCCGGACCGTCCGGGACCGGCGCGAGCTGGTTCGGTTGGCGTTCGATCCGGCGGAGGGCCTGATCATGAATCCCCTCCGGGCCCGGGGTCGCGGTGCGTATCTCTGCCCCTCGATCGCCTGCCTGGAGAAGGCCTGGCATCGCCGGGTATTCCCGCGGGCTTTCCGACGGGATGCGCCGGGGCTCGACGGGGCGGCGGTTCGCGAGCGGTTCGAGGCGGAGCTGCGACGACCCATTGCAAGATGAGACAGCAATGGGTGCCCGCCATTGCAGGATGACGCAGCAATGGGTGACCCATTGCAGGGTAAAACGCAATGGGTACCCCGGCTGGCCGCATAGGAGTGGCGGTTCTTTGCCGGGAGAGGGAACGGCGGCAGCCGCGGGGATGGCCGAGTGGGCCGTCCCGTCCGGAAAGCGAGATGAAGCGGTCGGCGCCGCTGTCCCGCGAATGGTCGTGGGGCGGTTGGAGCCAGGGTCCCGTCCGAAAAGATGGGGCCGCTGGAGGTAATGACGCGTGAGCACGGTCCGAGTGTACGACCTGGCGACGAAATTTCGCCTGACGACCAAGGAGGTCCTGGAGCGACTTCAGGCGGCGGGCGTCGAGGCGGCGACGTTCAGCAGCTCGGTGGACGAGGCGTCGGCGCGGGAGGCCCTGTCCCGGCCGGCGGCGAGGATCCCGGTCCGGACGATCCGCCCCGGGAGCGGGGCCACGGCCAAGCCGACGACCCGCCGGACGGCCCGTGGCAAGGCGACGGCCCCGAAGGCCAAGGCGGCCGCCACCGCCGAGGCCGCGGTTAAGCCGCGCGTCCGGAAGAAGCCGGCCGAGGCGGAGGCTGCGGCCCAGCCGAAAGCTCGAACCCGCCGAACGCCAACGACGGTGACGTCCGGAGTGAAGCCGCTGGTGGTGACATTGGATGCTCCCACCGTCGAGCGCGCAACCATCGCAGCCATGCCCGGCGAACGTGCCACCCTCGAGGCAGTGATCCCCGTCATCGAGGCACCACCCAGCGGGCCGCCCAAGGTTGAAGTTCCGACCGACCTGGCGGCGCCGGCGGCCGCTCCGCCGGAGGCGCCGGGCATCGAGCCCACAAGGCCTGTCGAGGCTCCGAAGCCGGTGGAGCCGCCGAAGCCCGCGGTGGAACCGAGCAGGCCGGCGGCCGAGCCGCCTAGAATTGAACCGCCCCGACCGGTGCGTCCCCAGGCTCCGGCGCCGCCCGCGCCCCACCGGCGTGAACCGCAGCGGCCTGCCCCGGCCGCAGGGCCTGCGGCGGCCAAGGAGATCAAGTCCAAACCGATCCCGGCCCCGGAGGCGAAGCCGCGCCGGGAAGCTCCGCGACCGGCCGTGGAGCCGCCGCGGCTTTTCCGGGCCGGGGCCCAGGCGCCCGACATCGGCGCCCTGGAGGCGCCGCCGGCACCGGCCTACCTTCCGCCCATCGAGCCAGAGCTGGGGCTGCCCGTCGAGCCCAAGGCGCCGGTGATCCCGGCAGCGCCGCCCCGGGCGGCGAGGGTGGAACCCCCGACGCCTGCGGCGCCCCCCGTGCCCAAGATCCTGAAGGTCGGGGAGGGCCTGACGCCCAAGGATCTGGCGGGGAAGATGTCCGCCACGGTCAGCGACGTGATCAAGCGGCTGATCAAACTGGGGGTGCTGGCCACCATCAACACGTCCATCGACCTGGAGACGATCGGCAAGGTGGCCCAGCAGTTCGGCTATCGCGTGGAGCGGGCCTCACCCGAGGAGCTGGTGGAGGAGGTCAGCGAGGTCGAGGACCCCGCCTTGCTCAGACCGCGGGCGCCGGTGGTCACGGTGATGGGGCACGTGGACCACGGCAAGACCTCGCTTTTGGACGCCATCCGCCACACCAACGTGACCGCGACGGAGGCGGGCGGGATCACCCAGCACATCGGCGCACACGAGGTGGAGGTCCCGGGCCACGCCGTCAGCCGCGTCGTCTTCCTGGACACCCCGGGCCACGAGGCCTTCACGGCCATGCGCGCCCGCGGGGCGCATGCGACGGACATCGTGGTGCTGGTAGTGGCTGCCGATGACGGCGTCATGCCCCAGACCATCGAGGCCGTCAACCACGCCAAGGACGCCAAGGTGCCGATCCTCGTGGCGATCAACAAGATCGACAAGCCCAACGCCGATCCCAACCGAATCAAGCAGCAGCTCACGGAGTACGGGCTGGTGCCGGAGGAGTGGGGCGGGGACACCATCTTCGTCCCGGTCTCGGCCAAGCGGCGCGAGGGGATCGAGAACCTGCTGGACAACCTCCTGGTGCTGGCCGAGGTGCAGGAGCTGAAGGGGAACCCCGACAAGCCGGCCCGCGGCGTCGTCATCGAGGCCGAGCTGGACAAGGGCCGCGGGCCCGTGGCCACGGTCCTAGTGCAGACCGGGACGCTCAAGGTGGGGGACGCCATGGTGGCCGGACTGCACCACGGCAGGGTCCGGGCCATGATCAACGACAAGGGCAAGAAGCTCCACGAGGCGGGGCCTGCCACCCCGGTGGAGATCCTGGGCCTGTCGGGCGTGCCGCTGGCCGGCGACACCTTCGCCGCCCTGGGGGACGAGCGCAAGGCCCGCCAGATCGCCCTGGCGCGACAGGAGATGCACCGTCAGGAGACCATGGTGAGCCAGCCGCGCATCACCCTGGACGCCCTGCACCAGCAGATCCAGCAGGGCGCGGTGAAGGAATTGCGCATGATCATCAAGGGAGACGTCCAGGGCTCCGTCGAGCCGCTGCGCGAATCCCTGGAGCGCCTCGGCACCGAGCAGGTGATGGTCAAGGTCATCCACAGCTCCGTCGGCGCCATCACCGAGAGCGACGTCATGCTGGCGGCAGCGTCCAACGCCATCATCGTCGGCTTCAACGTCCGGCCCGAGCCGAAGGGGCAGCGACTGGCGGAGCAGGAGAAGGTGGACGTCCGCCTCTACACCGTCATCTACGACGCCATCAACCAGATCAAGGCCGCCATGGAGGGCCTGCTGGAGCCGCAGTACGTGGAGCATTCGCTGGGCCGCGTGGAGGTCCGCCAGATCTTCACCATCTCCAAGGTGGGGACCATCGCCGGCTCCTTCGTGGCGGACGGCAAGGTGGCGCGGGACGCCTCGGTGCGCGTGGTCCGCGACGGGCGGGTGGTCCACGAGGGGAAGATCGCCTCCCTCCGCCGCTTCAAGGACGACGTCCGCGAAGTCCTGAGCGGACAGGAGTGCGGCATCGGCCTCGTGAACTACAACGATATCCACCAGGGGGATGTGCTGGAGGTGTACGAGCTGGAGGAGGTCGCGCCCAAGCTCTAGCGGGAATAACCGATGAGCGACAACGAATGACCAATGACGAATGACCAATGAGCGGTGGTCGTGGCCGGGCTCGGCACCATGACGGTCGGCAGCTGCAAGATCGAGCTCAGGATCCCGGGCAGCCGGTCGCTGAAGGACAAGCGGCGGGCGGTCAAGAGCATCAAGGATCGCGTCCAGGCGCGATTCAACGTGGGCATCGCCGAGGTGGATCGCCTGGACGACTGGCAGCGGGCCACGCTGGGGGTCGCGGCCGTGAGCAACGATTCGCGCCTGGTGGATGAAACCCTCTCCAAGGTGGTGAACTGGATCGAGGCGAACGGCGAGGTCCTGGTGGTGGACTACGAGATCGACCTGGTCACCCACTGATCCCGCGTCCTGCGGGGGCGCCGCTGCACGCCGATCCCCGTTTCCCGACCCCAGTTTTCTCGGTTCACGTTCCCTCGTCCTGCGCCAATGCCGTTACCGTTCAAGCGGGCCGACCGGGTTTCCGGTCTGATCCAGGAAGAACTGAGCCGCGTGCTCCTGCGCGAGGTCAAGGACCCCCGGCTGCGCGAGGTGGTCATCACGGCCGTGCGGGTGAGCGCGGACCTGCGCCACGCCCGGGTGTTCTTCACGGCGTCCGTCCGCCCAGGCGGCGTGGAGGATGTCCTTACGGGCCTGCAATCGGCGGCCGGGTTCCTCCGGGCACACCTGGGCCGAACGCTGCGCCTCCGATACGCGCCGGAGCTGAGCTTCGAGGCGGATACGTCCGTGGAGCGCAGCCTGCGCGTGGCCGCGCTCCTGAAGCAGGTGGCCCCACGCGAAGACGAGGAGGAAGGTGAGTGACCTGGATGGTATCGTCGGGGCCCTGAAGAGTGCGCCCTCGGTGGCGGTCTTGGCCCACGTGCGCCCGGACGGGGACGCCATCGGGGCGACGCTGGGGGCCAGCCTCGCCTTGGGCGAGGCCGGGAAGATCACGGCGGCGTACAACGCCGATCCCCTGCCTCCGGGCCTCGCCTGCCTCCCGGGGGCGGCCGACCTCTTGCGCGAAGTGCCCATCGGCCGCCGGTACGCCTGTTACCTGATCCTGGACACCAGCGATCTGGCGCGGACCGGCGGACTGCTGGACGGCCGGCCGGAAAACGCGGTGGTCCTCAACGTGGATCACCACGCCGACAACACCCGCTTCGGCGACGTGAACTGGGTGGAGCCCGGGGCCTCGTCGGCCGGCGAGATGGTGTACCGGCTCCTCACGCGGGCGGGCTTCCCGATCGGCAGGGCGGTGGCGACGAACCTCTACGCCGCCATCCTGACCGACACCGGCTCGTTCCAGCATGGGAACACGAGCCCCGAGGCGCTGCGGGCGGCGGCCGACCTCGTGGCCCGCGGGGCGGCGGTGGAGGACCTTGCCGCGGGGATGTACGGAAACCACGATCCTTCCGAGTGGCATCTGCTGAGCGAGGTTCTGGCGAGCCTCAGGCTGAGCCCGGACGGCCGTCTGGCCTGGGTCGAGGTCACCGCGGCCGCCCTGCAGCGCGCGGGGCTGGGCCTGGAAGCCACGGAGAACTTCATCGATTTCGTCCGGTCGGTCGGCGGGGTCCAGATCGCCATGATGTTCAAGGAGGCCTCGACCGGCGAGGTGGGGGTGAGCTTCCGCTCGCGCGGCAGCCTGGACGTGGCCCGTCTGGCGCGGCAGTTCGGCGGCGGCGGACACCGCAATGCGGCGGGATGCACGCTCCTCGAGCCCCTGCCCGCGGCGCGGGCGCGGGTGCTGGAGGCCGCACAATCATTGTTGATTGAGGATTTGTGATTGTGGATTTTCGATTGATGGCCAATCAGCAATCCTCAATCCAAAATCACAAATCCAATTTGATTGAGGATCTGTGATTGAGGATTTGGGATTGATCGGCAATCGGCAATCCTCAATCCAAAATCAAAAATCGGTTCGATGATGATCCCGCCCGAAGTGCATGGCGTCCTGAACATCAACAAGCCGGCGGGGATGACCTCCCACGACGTGGTGGACGCCGTGCGCAAGATCCTGGGCGTTCGCCGGGTAGGGCATACCGGCACGCTGGACCCCCAGGCCACGGGCGTCCTCCCTCTGTGCGTGGGCCGGGCGACGCGGATCGCCCAGTACCTCACCCAGGCGGACAAGGAGTACGTGATGACGCTCTGCCTGGGAGTCACCACGGACACGCTGGATGCCGCCGGCAAGGAGACGGGTCGGGCGGAGGAGGTCCGGGTCCGGCGCGAGGATGTCCTGGACGTCCTGCCCCGCTTCGTCGGGGAGATCCAGCAAGTGCCGCCCCTGTTCTCGGCCAAGAAATACCACGGGGAGCGGTTGTACCGCCTGGCGCGCCGGGGGGAGCAGGTGGAGCGCCATCCGATCACCGTCCGGGTCCACGCGTTGGAGCTCTTGGAGTTCGCGCCGCCCTTCGTCACGCTCAAGATGAGCTGCTCCAAAGGCACCTACGCCCGCAGCCTGTGCGACGACATCGGGCGTGCCCTGGGCTGCGGGGGCCACCTGCACGCGCTGACGCGGACGCGGTCGGGCCGCTTCGGCATGGACGGGATCCTAACGCTCGAAGGGCTGGAGCAGATGGTGCGGGAGGGGCGTCTGGGGGAGGTCCTCATCCCCGTTGCCGATGCCCTGGCCCACCTGCCCGCGGTCCGCGTCGCGCCGGAGGCGGGACGCCTCATCGCCCACGGAAGCGACGTGGCAGCCGGCCTGGTGGTGCAGTTTCCCTCCGGCCTCACCCGTGGGATGCTGGTGCGCGTGCTGGGCTACCGCAAGCAGCTCCTGTCGCTGGGGGAGACGACGGTGGCCTCGCCGGACTTCCCGGCGTGCGAGCCGACCCGCGTGGTGTTGCACCCCGTGCGGGTCTTTTCGGGCGGTTCGGGCTCGGCCTGAGGATCGGGCGACGATGCGCGTGATCCAGGCCACGATCCTCCAGGATCTCCAGTGGGACGTGCCGGTCCCGGTGCTGGCCATGGGCACCCTGGACGGCGTGCACCTGGGCCACCAGGAGATCCTGCGCCACGTGCGCGAGCGGGCCGTGGCCGTCGGCGGGACGCCCGCGGTGCTCACCTTCGCGCGGCACCCCCTGGAGGTTGTCCGGCCCGGACAGGCGCCGCCTCTGATCACGCCGCTCACGGTCAAGCTGGCGCTGCTCGACCGGCTGGGCATGGCGGCCGCGGTGGCCATCCACTTCTCGCCCGCCATCGCGGCACTGGAGGCGGAGGAGTTCGTCGAGCGGGTGCTGGTGGAGCGCCTCCGGGTCGTGGGCCTGTGCGTCGGCTATGACTTCGGATTCGGGAAGGGCCGCCGGGGGAATGCCGATCTCCTCCGTGCGCTAGCCCCGCGGTCCGGCTTCTGGCTGGAGGTGGTTCCTCCCGTGAGCCTGGACGGCCTGGTGGTCAGCAGCCGCATGATCCGGGGCCTCCTGGGCGAGGGTCGGGTGGAGGAGGCGCAGCGCTTCCTCGGCCGGCCGTACTGCCTGGCGGGCGAGGTCCAGGCGGGCGCAGGGCGCGGACGCGAGCTGGGCTTCGCCACGGCCAACCTGCCGCTCACCGAGCCGACGCCGCTCCGGGACGGGGTCTATGCCGGCCGGCTCCTCCTGCGCGGCGGCTTTCAGGACGCCATGCTGAACCTGGGGCGGGCGCCGACCTTCGGGCCGGGGGAGCGGCGGCTGGAGGTCCACGTGCCGGGCTGGCAGGAGCCGCTGTACGGTGAGGGGGTGGCGGCGTTCTTCCTGCGACGCCTGCGCGACGAGCAGCGCTTCGCCTCGGCCGAGGCGCTCATCGCGCAACTCAATCGCGACCGCGCGACCGCGGAGGCGGCGTGGGAGGCCGCGCGCGGTCTTCCCTGGCCAGAATGGACTTTACACTCCTGAGGGCCTGTGGTAACGTGCCCAAGATTCTGGGGGACGCTGCGGGCCCCCCGACAGAGGAGAGAGCGGTCATGCCAAAGGATTTTGCGAACAAGGGTGGGATCATCGGGCAATACCGTCTGCACGAGCAGGATACGGGCTCGCCGGAGGTGCAGATCGCGCTCCTCAGCGGCCGGATCGGCTACCTGACGGAACATCTCACGGTGCACAAGAAGGATCACCATTCGCGGCGCGGCCTCCTGATGCTGGTGGGGCGCCGCCGCAAGCTGCTCGATTACCTGAAGGTCAAAGACATCGAGCGGTACAAGCGCGTGATCGAAAGGTTGGGCATTCGCAAATGACGTATCGGAGCGAGGTCAGTCTCGAGGGGAGGACCCTCAGCATCGAGGCCGGGCGCGTGGCCCGGGCCGCCGACGGGGCAGTGTGGGTGCGCTATGGGGATACGGTGGTGCTGGTCACGGCAGTGGCCTCCAAGCAGCCCCGGGAGGGGATCGACTTCTTCCCCTTGACGGTGGATTACCAGGAACGGGCCTACGCCGCCGGGAAGATCCCCGGGGGCTTCTTCAAACGGGAGGGGCGGCCCCACGAGAAGGAGACCCTGGCCGCCCGCCTGATCGACCGCCCCATCCGCCCCCTGTTCCCCCACGGTTATCACCAGGATGTGCAAATCATCGCGACGGTCCTCTCCGCCGACCAGGAAAACGACCCCGACGTGCTAGCCGTGGTGGGGGCCTCGGCCGCACTCACCGTCTCGAACATTCCGTTCCTGGGCCCCATCGGCTGCGTGCGGATCGGGCGCCTGGACGGCCGCTTCGTCGTGAACCCGACCTACGCCCAGCTCGAGCAGAGCGACATGGACATGGTCCTGGCGGGCACGGAGCCGGCGGTGGTCATGGTCGAGGGCGGGTCCCGCGAGGCGACGGAGGAGGTGCTGCTGGAGGCGCTGCTGTTCGGCCACCGGGCGCTGCAGTCCATCATCCAGATGCAGCGCGATCTGGCCCGGCAGATGGGCGGCGTGAAGCCCGAGTTCGTCTCCGCGCCGGTGGATCCGGCGCTCCGGGCCCGGGTCGAGGAGCTGTGCCGGCCCCGCATTCGCGAGCTGGCCTTCGTCCCGGAGAAGGAGGAACAGCAGGCCCGGCGCGGGGTGCTGCTGGGCGAAGCCCTGGCGACCGTGGCGGGGGAGCCGCCGGCGACCGCGCTCCAGGTCAAGGAGGTCTTCGAGGAGCTGGAGAAGCAGGAGATGCGCCGGCTGATCCTGGAGGAGGGACGGCGCGCCGACGGGCGGAGCGTCACAGAGGTCCGCCCCATCACCTGCGAGGTCGGGGTCCTGCCGCGCACCCACGGATCCGCCCTGTTCACCCGGGGGCAGACCCAGGCGCTGGTGACGACGACCCTGGGCACCTCGGAGGACGAGCAGCGGTTGGACGACCTGGAGGGGGAATCGTTCAAGCGCTTCATGCTCCACTACAACTTCCCTCCCTTCTCGGTGGGGGAGGTCAAGTTCATGCGCGGCGCCAGCCGGCGGGACATCGGCCACGGCGCCCTGGCCGAGCGCGCCATCCAGCCCGTGCTGCCGGGGAAGGAGGAGTTCCCCTACACGGTGCGCATCGTCTCCGATATTCTGGAATCCAACGGCTCCTCCTCCATGGCGACGGTGTGCGGGGCCAGCCTGTCCCTCATGGACGCCGGCGTCCCGGTCCGGGCGGCGGTGGCCGGGGTGGCCATGGGGCTGGTGAAGGAAGGCGAGAAGACGGCGGTCCTCACCGACATCCAGGGGCTGGAGGATCATCTGGGCGACATGGACTTCAAGGTGGCGGGGACGCGGGCGGGGGTCACCTCCATCCAGATGGACATCAAGATCCAGGGGATCACCGAGGCCGTCCTGCGCCAGGCGCTGAGCCAGGCGCGGCAGGCGCGCCTCCACGTCCTGGACAGCATGGACCAGGCCCTGGCCAAGGCCCGGCAGGAGTTGAGCCCCTATGCGCCGCGGATCATCTCCTTCAAGATCCCCGTGGACAAGATCCGCGAGGTCATCGGCCCCGGCGGCAAGATCATCCGCGGGATCGTAGAGCAGACCGGCGTCAAGATCGACATCGAGGACGACGGGACCGTGGCCATCGCGTCGGTGGACGAGGCGGCGGCGCAGAAGGCCATGGAGATCATCGGCCGGATCGTCGAAGTCCCCGAGGTCGGCAAGGTCTACCTGGGCAAGGTGGTCAAGATCACGGACTTCGGCGCCTTCGTGGAGATCCTGCCGGGCACAGATGGGCTGCTGCACATCTCGCAGATCGCGCAGGAGCGGATCAAGCGGGTGGAGGACGTCCTCAAGGAGGGCGAGGAGATCATGGTCAAGGTGATCGAGGTGGACAAGGCGGGGAAGATCCGCCTGAGCCGCCGCGAGCTGCTGCGGGAAGCCGCCGAGAAGGGCGGGCCGCCCGCTGCGCCTCCCGCCGGGCCCAAGCAGGCCGAGGCTGAGGATCGGCCCCACGGGAGAAGGCCATCGGGACGCTAGGCAGCCTCTACAAGAAGGAGGTGCTCGGGAACAGCATCGTGGTCCTGACGGAGCGGATGCCCCAGGTGCGCTCCGTATCCATCGGGGTGTGGGTGAAGGTGGGATCCCGGAACGAGCCCGCGGAACGGGCGGGGGTGTCCCACTTCATCGAGCACCTGCTGTTCAAGGGCACGGAGAGCCGGAGCGCCGAGGAGATCGCCCAGGCCATCGACAGCGTCGGCGGGACGCTGGACGCCTTCACCTCGCGGGAGAACACCTGCCTGTACGCCAAGGTCCTGGGCGAGGACCTGCCGCTGGCGATGGACCTGCTCAGCGACCTCTTGCTGCACCCCCGCCTGGACCCTGCGGACATCGAGAAGGAGCGGCGCGTCGTCCTGGAAGAGATCAAGATGGTCGAGGACGACCCCGACGACCTGATCCACGACATCTTCGCGCAGCAGCTCTGGCGGGACCATCCCCTGGGGCGGCCCGTCTTGGGCTTCCGGCAGACCTTGCAGCAGCTCACCCGCCAGGACATCCTGGAGCACCTCCGCGATTTCTACCAGCCGGACGGGATCATCGTGGCGGCCGCGGGCGACCTGGACCACGGCCGCGTGGCGGAGCTCACCTGGTCCGCCTTCGGCGCGCGGCAGGGGAAGGCCGTGACCGCCAACGGATCGTCGCCCGTCTCCTACCACACCGTCCATCACGAGGAGCGGGACTCGGCGCAGCTCCATCTGGTCCTGGGGGCGGAAGGCCTGCCCTACAACCACGGAAACCGGTACGCCTTCTACCTGCTGAACGCCATCCTGGGCAGCTCCATGAGCTCGCGGCTGTTCCAGGAGATTCGCGAGAAGCGCGGGCTGGCCTACTCGATCTACTCGTACCAGGCGTCCTACCAGGATTCGGGGCTGCTGGCCGTGTACGCCGGCACCAGCGCCGAGACGTACCCGCAGGTGGTGGACCTGATCCGCGCCGAGTTTGCGCGGCTGCGGCAGGGGCCGGTGGACCTCGCGGAGTTCCACCGGGCCAAGGCCCAGCTCAAGGGCAACCTCCTCCTGGGACTGGAGAGCACCAGCAGCCGCATGACCCGCCTGGCCAAGACCGAGATCTACTTCGGACGCTACTTCGATCTCGACGAGATCATCCGGGGCATCGATGGGGTGTCGCCCGAAGCCTTCGCCGAACTCAACCGGTCCCTCTTCGAGCCAGAACGCTACGCCCTGACCACCATCGGCCACCTGAGCTGAGCCGGTTTGCCGGTTCGAGGTTCAAGGTTAAGTAAGACCTCGAACTAGCCCTGTACCCCGGTCGCTACGACTCCGCTCGCGGCGTTGTCTCTCCCCCCTGTCTGTGGTAGGCTGGCGACGGTGCATCGGTTCGAGGTTCCAGGTTCAGATTGGAAAAACCGCCGCACCTCGAACCGCTAAGCCGGCAACCCCTCCGAAGGAGAAGCCTTCGGCGGTTCTCCCGTTCGAGGTTCAAGGTTCGGGGTTGGAGAACCGCAGCACCCCGAACCGGCCAAGCTGGAACTCCTCCAAAGGAGGCGCCATGATCCCGCGATACTCCCGAAAGGAGATGGCCCGCATCTGGGCGGCCGAGAACCGCTTCGCCATCTGGCTCAAGATCGAGATCCTGGCGTGCGAGGGGTGGGCCGAGCTGGGGAAGGTGCCCCGGGAGGCCGTCGAGGAGATCAAGGCCAAGGCCGGCTTCGACGTCGCCCGCATCGACGCCATCGAGCGCGAGGTCAAGCACGACGTCATCGCCTTCCTCACCGCGGTGGCGGAGCGGGTGGGGCCGGCGTCCCGCCACATCCACCTCGGCCTCACCTCGTCCGACATCCTGGACACCGCGCTGGCCTGCCAGATGCGGGAGGCGGCCGAGCTTCTGCTGGAGGACGTGGCCGGGGTGGAGCGGGTCCTGGCGGACCTGGCGGTGAAGCACCAGGGCACGGTCATGATCGGCCGCACCCACGGGATCCACGCCGAGCCCATGACCTTCGGCCTCAAGCTGGCCATGTGGCTGATGGAGGTGCGTCGGGCCCGCGAGCGCCTCGTCCGGGCGCGGGACGTGGCGAGCTGCGGCAAGCTCTCCGGGGCCGTGGGGACGTTCGCCAACGTCCCCCCCCGGGTCGAGGAGTACGTCTGCGAGCGGCTGGGACTCAAGCCGGAGCCCATCTCCACCCAAATCATCCAGCGCGACCGCCATGCCGAGTACCTGGCGATGCTGGCCATCGTGGGCGCGTCCCTGGACAAGTTCGCCACCGAGATCCGGCACCTGCAGCGCACCGAGGTCCGCGAGGTGGAGGAGCCGTTCTCCGAGGGCCAGAAGGGGTCCTCGTCCATGCCGCACAAGCGCAACCCGGTCGCCTGCGAGCAGATCTCGGGATTGTCGCGCCTGCTCCGCAGCAACGTCCAGGCCGCCCTGGAGAACGTGGCGCTCTGGCACGAGCGGGACATCAGCCACTCCTCCGTGGAGCGGATCATTCTGCCCGACAGCACCATCCTGCTGGACTATCTTCTGGTCCGCTTCCGGGAGATCCTGGAGGGGATGCGGGTCTATCCGGAGAATATGCAGCGGAACCTGAAGGCCACCCGCGGCGTCGTCTTCTCCCAGCAGGTCCTCCTGGCGCTGGCCCAGGCCGGGGCTTCGCGCGAGGCGGCGTATCGGATGGTGCAGCGGAACGCCATGCGGGCGTGGGAAGAGGGCAAGGAGTTCAAGGCGCTCCTCCTGAATGACCCCGAGGTGCGCGCGGTCCTCGGCGAGGCCGCAATTGAAAGCTGCTTCGATCTGGGGTATCATCTGCGCCACGTCGGGGAGATTTTCCGTCGCGTCGGGCTCACCGGCGGTTCGGGCGACGCGGCGGGGTAGGGCGACAGGGATAGAGACAGGGAGGGAGCGCCTAGCGCCGGGTGCCGAGCACCGAGACGGGATCTATGGAACAGTCGAACTGTCGAACAGCCGAACCGTCGAACTGCGGCGGCGGTATCGCTATCGGATCTCGCTATCGGTTGAAGTGCTGTTTCGCTGTCGGTGGAACAAACGAGACCTGATACCGGGACAGGTAGGACCGATGGAGCGGGAACGGAAGATCTACGAGGGGAAGTGGAAGATCCTGTATGAGACATCCGATCCCGCCCTGCTCATCCTGCGATTCAAGGATGTGCCCATGCTCCCCCCGGGCGCGCGGCGACTGAAGGTGCCCCGGCGGGGGGCCATGAAGAACCAGATCTCGGCTGCGCTCTTCGGCCTGCTCCAGAAGAACGGGATCCCCACTCACTTCGTGGAGGTGCTGGGCGAGCGGGAGGTGCTGGTGCGCCGGCTCGAGATGATCCGGCTGGAAGTGGTCCTGCGGAACATCGCGGCCGGGACGCTCGCCAAGCGGCTGGGGATGGAGGTGGGGACCACGCTGCCCGCCCCGGTCCTGGAGTTCTACTACAAGAGCGACGCGCTGGGCGATCCGCTCCTCAACGAGTACCATGTGCGGGCCCTGGGCCTGGCCAGCTCCCAGGAGCTCAAGGCCATCCGCGAGACGACGTTCCGCGCCAACGGGGTGTTGCTGCCGTTCTTCGTCGAGCGGGAGATCCTGCTGGCCGACTTCAAGCTGGAGTTCGGGCGGCACAAGGGCGCGCTCTTGGTGGGGGACGAGCTGACGCCGGACGGCTGCCGCTTCTGGGACCGGGCCACCCGGGAGAACCTGGGCAAGGATCGGATGCGGCGCAGCGCCACCCGCGAGGCCGCGGCCTATCAGGAGATCTTCCGGCGCGTCTGTTCCTGAAACCCCGAAATGCGTTCGACGGTTCGACTGTTCGGTTGTTCGGGCGTTCGAGACCCACCGAACTGTCGAACTCTCGAACTGCCGAACCCTTTCGCGATGAGGCCATTCATGTTCGAAGCCCGGATCCACGTCACGCTGAAGAAGAGTGTCCTGGACCCCCAAGGCGACACGGTCCGGAGCGGCCTGGCATCCCTGGGATTCCAGGGTGTCAGCGATTGCCGGATCGGGAAGTTCATGGTCCTGCGCCTCGACGAGCGGGATATGGCCAGGGCCAAGGCCCAGGTGGACGAGATGTGCCGGAAGCTCCTGGCCAATCCGGTCATCGAGGACTACGTCTTCCAGATCACCGAGGCGGCCGAATGAAGTGGGGCGTCCTCATCTTCCCCGGGACCTGGAGCCACCAGGACTTCGCCCACGTCTTCCAGGATGTCCTGAAGGTGGACTGGGACTACATCTGGCACAAGGAAACCTCCGTGGCGGGATACGACTGCCTGTTCCTGCCGGGGGGGTTCGCCCACGGGGACTACCTGCGCTGCGGGGCCATCGCCCGCTTCTCGCCGGTGATGGACGCGGTGATCCGGTTCGCGAGAGAGGGCGGGCCGGTCATGGGCAGTTGCAACGGCTTCCAGATCCTGTGCGAGGCGGGGCTGCTGCCGGGGGCGCTGCTCCGGAACACGTCGCTCCAGTACCGGTGCCGGTGGGTCCACATCCGCACCGAGCGCTGCGACACACCCTTCACGCGCGCGGCGCGGCCGGGCCAGGTCCTGAAGATCCCGATCTCGCACGGCGAGGGCCGGTATTTCGCGCCGCCCGAGACGCTGGCCCGGCTCCGGCGAAACGGCCAGATCGTTTTCCGCTATAGCACGCCCGACGGGCAGATCACCGACGCGGCGAATCCCAACGGGGCGTTGGAGAACATCGCCGGGGTCTGCAACGAGGGCAGAAATGTCCTCGGCCTCATGCCCCATCCGGAGCGGGCCAGCGAGGCCCTGCTGGGCTCCGAGGACGGCCGATTGCTGTTCGAATCCGTGCTGACCGCGGCCCTCAGGCGCTGAGCCACTCCACCCCGGGGAATCCCCATGCGCGAGCCCAGCCTCATCACGCCCGACCTCATCGCCCAGCACGACATCACGCCCGAGGAGTACCAACGGATCCGGGCCATCCTGGGGCGCGATCCGAACTTCACCGAGCTGGGAATCTTCTCGGTGATGTGGTCGGAGCACTGCAGCTACAAGAGCTCGCGCGTCCACCTCAAGCGGTTCCCGACGCAGGGGGAATGCATCCTCCAGGGCCCGGGCGAGAACGCCGGCGTCGTGGACATCGGGGACGGGTTGGCCATCGTCTTCAAGATGGAGAGCCACAACCACCCCTCGTTCATCGAGCCGCACCAGGGCGCGGCCACCGGCGTGGGCGGCATCATCCGGGACATCTTCACCATGGGCGCGCGCCCCATCGCCCTCCTGGATCCCCTCCGGTTCGGCACGCTCAACAGCGGCAAGTCGCGATACCTCGTGGGCGGCGTGGTGGGGGGGATCGGGGCCTACGGGAACGCGGTGGGGGTCCCGACCGTCGGAGGCGAGCTGTGCGTCTCCGAGACGTATGCGGGGAACCCCCTGGTGAACGTCTTCTGCCTTGGCATTGCCCCGAAGGATCGGGTGTTCCTGGCCCGCGCCAGCGGCGAGGGAAACCCGGTCATCTACGTCGGGGCCAAGACGGGCCGGGACGGGATCCACGGGGTGACCATGGCCTCGGAGACGTTCGACGAGGGCTCGGAGGAGCGCCGGCCCACGGTCCAGGTGGGGGATCCCTTCAAGGAAAAGCTGCTCATCGAGGCGTGCCTGGAGTTGATGGCCGGGGACGCCGTCGTCGGGATCCAGGATATGGGGGGCGCGGGACTCACCTGCTCCACGTGCGAGATGGCCAGCCGCGGCGGGACGGGGATCGAGATCGACTTGGCCAAGGTGCCGCGCCGCGAGACGGGCATGATCCCGTACGAGGTGATGCTCTCGGAGTCCCAGGAGCGGATGCTCCTGATCGTCCGGCGCGGGGCCGAGCAGCAGGTGATGGACATCTTCCACAAGTGGGACCTGGACGCAGTGATCATCGGGCGGGTGACCGGGGACGGGTTGATGCGGGTCAAGGACGGGGACCGGGTGGTGGCGGAGATCCCGGCCCGCTCCCTGGCGGAGGAGGGGCCGGTGTATCACCGCCCCATGCAGCGCCCTGCCTACCTGGATGAGACGGAGCGGGTGGATCTGGCCGGGCTGCCCCTTCCGGAGAGGTTGGATCGAGTCCTCCTCGACCTGCTCGGCTCGCCGAACATCGCGTCCAAGCAGGCGATCTGGCAGCAGTACGACCACATGCTGTTCTGCAACACGGTGGTCGAGCCGGGTTCGGATGCCGCCGTCCTGCGGGTGCAGGGCACGCGCAAGGGGCTGGCGCTTTCGGCCGACGGGAACGGGCGCTACACCTACCTGGACCCCTACGAGGGCGGGAAGCTGGCGGTGGCCGAGGCGGCGAGAAACGTCGTGTGCGCCGGCGCCCGGCCCCTGGCCATCACGAACTGTCTGAACTTCGGCAGCCCGGAGCGCCCGGAGATCATGTGGCAATTCGCCGAGGCGGTGCGGGGGATGGCCGACGCCTGCCGGGCCCTCGGCTCGCCCGTGACCGGGGGGAACGTCAGCTTCTACAATGAGACGCTGGGGACCGCGATCTTCCCCACGCCCATCGTCGGGATGGTCGGCCTGCTGGATGACATCTCGCACGCCACCACGCAGTGGTTCAAGGCCGAGGGGGACGTGGTCTTCCTGCTGGGGGAGACCTTCGACGAGCTGGGCGGAAGCGAGTACCTCAAGGTCATCCACAACATGGAGGTGGGGCGGGCGCCCCGGCTGGACCTCGAGCGTGAGCGCGGGGTGCAGCAGGCTTGCCTGGCGGCGATCCGGGCGGGCATCGTGTCCTCGGCCCACGACTGCGCCGACGGGGGCCTGGCGGTGACCCTGGCCGAGTGCTGCCTGGCCGCGCCGGGGGCGCGGCTGGGGGCGAACCTCACACTGCCGGGCGACATGCGGCCGGATGCGCTGCTCTTCGGCGAGTCGGCCTCGCGCATCGTGGTGAGCGTGCGACCGGAGCACGCAGAAGAGCTCCGCGCCATCGCGAGGCGCCACGGCGCATCGTGCGCGGAGCTGGGCGTGGCAGGCGGGGATCACCTGACGCTCCGGGGGGAAGGATTCAGCCTTCGCGTCCCGGTGGAGGCGATCCACTGGGCCTGGAGCACGGGGCTCTCCCGCTCCCTGGAGTGAGCCGGGCGTTCCGTTGCCTGGAAGAGAGGTGTGCATGAAGACGATCAGCATCGGCGTCCTGGGGATGGGAACGATCGGGTCGGGCGTGGTGAAGCTCCTCCAAGACCACGCCGCCCTCCTGGACCGGAGGGTGGGGGCGCGGCTGCGCATCCGCAAGATCGCCGAGATCGGCACGCCACGGATCCCCGTGGATCCCAAGCTGCTCACCACCAACGCCATGGAGGTCATCAACGATCCCGAGGTGGACATCGTGGTGGAGCTGATCGGCGGGACCACCACGGCCCGCACCCTCTGCCTGGAAGCGGTGAACAAGGGGAAGCACCTGGTCACCGCGAACAAGGCCCTGCTGGCCGAGCACGGCCTGGAGATCTATCAGGCCGCGGCGGCGAGGCGCGTGGACCTGGGCTTCGAGGGCAGCGTCTGCGGCGCCATCCCCATCATCCGGTCGGTCCGCGAGGGCCTGGTGGCGAACCAGATCCAGTCCATAATGGGAATCGTCAACGGGACCACGAACTACATCCTGACCAAGATGTCCGAGACCGGGCAGGCCTTCGCCGACGTCCTGGCCGAGGCGCAGGCCAAGGGGTACGCCGAGGCGGACCCGACGCTGGACGTGAGCGGGCTGGATGCGGCTCACAAGCTGCAGATCCTGGCCTCCCTGGCCTACAACGCCTACATCCGGTTCTCCGACATCTACATCGAGGGGATCCAGAGGATCGAGGCCACCGACATCGCCTTCGCGCGCGAGCTGGGCTGCCGCATCAAGCTCCTGGCGATCGCCAAGGAGGAATCCGGCGAGTTGGAGGTGCGGGTCCATCCCACCATGATCCCGGAGGGGCATCTCTTGGCTTCGGTCGGCGGCGTCTACAACGCCGTGCACATCCGCGGCGATTCCGCCGGGTCGCTGATGTTCTCGGGCCGGGGCGCCGGGCAGATGCCCACGGCCTCGTCGGTGGTGGCCGACATCGTGGAGATCGCCCACAACATCGTCTTCCACCGTCCCTCCCGCGTGTCGCTGCTCCCCACCGGGACGATGGGAGAGGGCATCGCCCTGAAGCCCATGGAGCGCATCCGAAGCCGGTACTACCTGCGGGTCATGGCGGTGGACAAGCCGGGCGTCCTGTCCATGGTCTCGGGTGTCCTGGGAGACCACCACATCAGCATCGCCTCGGTGATCCAGAAGGGCCGGGCCGAGCAGGCCGCCGTCCCCGTGGTGATGCTCACCCACGAGGCGACGGAAGGCGACATGCAGAAGGCCCTCAGACGCATCAACCATCTCGAGGTGGTCGCGCAGGAAACGGTGTGCATCCGAGTCGAGGGGGCGGAGGAGTGAGCCGAGAGCCGCGAAGACCATGTGGCAATTGGGCAACCCGGCAATCGGGCAACTCGGAACCCCTGAGTGCCGAATTGCCGGATCGCCTTCCCATGGCGTTTCGGGTGCCCGGCACCGCCACTGGGTGCCTTTGGCGGTTACTGATTTCGAATTGGGGATAGACCATGGCCTGGAAGGGCCTGATCCATCAATACCGCGAATTTCTCCCGGTGAGCGGGACGACGCCGATCGTCACGCTCAATGAAGGGAACACGCCGCTCATCCGGGCGGATCGGCTGCGGCAGCGCTTCGGCATACCGTGCGAGGTGCACCTGAAGTACGAGGGCGCGAATCCCACCGGGTCGTTCAAGGACCGGGGGATGACGCTGGCCATGAGCAAGGCGGTGGAGCGGGGGGCCCAGGCCGTGATCTGCGCCTCGACCGGGAACACCTCGGCCTCGGCGGCGGCGTACGCGGCGCGCGCCGGCCTCAGGGCCTTCGTCCTGATCCCCGAGGGAAAGATCGCCGTGGGCAAGCTGGCCCAGGCCATGTTCCATGGGGCGGGCGTCCTCCAGATCCGGGGGAACTTCGACGACGCGCTGAAGCTCGTGCGGGAGATCTCGGAAAGGTACCCGATCGTCCTGGTGAACTCGCTGAACCCCGACCGTCTGGAGGGGCAGAAGACCGGGGCCTTCGAGGTCTGCGACCAACTGGGCGGATCGCCCAGTCACCTGTTCATTCCCGTGGGCAACGCGGGCAACATCACGGCCTACTGGCGCGGATTCCGCGAGTATCACAAAGCCGGCAAGGTCAGCCAACTCCCGCGGATGATCGGGTGGCAGGCCGAGGGGGCGGCGCCCATCGTCCGGGGCCACGTGGTCGAGCGCCCGGAGACGATCGCCTCGGCCATCCGGATCGGCAACCCGGCGAGTTGGCGGGGGGCGCAGGAGGCGGCCCAGGAATCCCGGGGCGTGATCGACATGGTGTCGGACGAGGAGATCCTGGACGCCTATGGGTTGCTGGCCCAGGTGGAGGGGGTCTTCTGCGAGGCGGCCTCGGCCGCATCGGTGGCCGGACTGGCCCGGTGGGCGAAGGCCGGCAAGTTCGCGGCGTCCGACCGGGTCGTCTGCGTCCTCACCGGCCACGGGCTGAAGGATCCCGACACGGCGGTGAAGCGGTCGCCAAAGCCAGCCAGCGTCGAGGCCGAGATCGGTCCGGTGCTGAGGGCGATGGGGATCTGAGCGGCGGGCGCTGCGGGGTTTTCCGTTGACAATTCGGAGGTTGCTTTGGTACGTTGAAGAGCCTCGCGGGAATAGCTCAGTTGGTAGAGCACAACCTTGCCAAGGTTGGGGTCGCGGGTTCGAATCCCGTTTCCCGCTCCAGTTGCACCGCCCGGGGTCGCGAGCAAACCTGCTCGCGACCCCAGCTTTTTCTGTTTCCTGCCAGCCACCCCCCCGCTCTGCGTTGAGAACAGACAAACCCCAGAACGCCTCACTTTTGCCCAAAAAAGCTCCAAGAGATGGCAACGGGCATGGCAACATTCGTCGGACGAATCCCTGCCGAACAGCTCTTGCGACACTGAGGTTGCTTTCGGCGTAGCCGCTGTTGGCCCGAAACCATCCTTTCCTACTGAGTCTCGCATAATACAGTGACAATCCGGTCAAAAAGAAAGGCCGGCATGCTTCAGAAAGGCGAAGGGGAGCTGGGGCTGGCGGCGGATGCGGGCTCTTCCGGTGCGCACAGCCCGGCC
>Ga0187861_10001298_pt1 | contig 26236 bp, 18 predicted proteins | sample June2016WEW_10_1_3_FD_132986 | JGI IMG/M metagenome (GOLD analysis project Ga0187861, IMG submission 132986) | Peatland microbial communities from SPRUCE experiment site at the Marcell Experimental Forest, Minnesota, USA - June2016WEW_10_100 | ecosystem: Environmental > Terrestrial > Soil >...
CGATCGAATTGACTGCCAGCCACGCCGCGCCGGCATCCAGCATGACACGCGCAGCTTCCAGCAGGCCGTGCCCGTACGCGTTGGCCTTCACGACCGCAGCCAGCCGGACATCAGAACCAATATACGCCTTGAAGCGTTTGACGTTCTCAGTCAGCGCCTGACGGTTGATTTCCACCCAGCTCAAAAAGCGGCCGCAATCCATGCGCATAACTATAGAGCATGGAGGCGCGAGTATCCAAATCAGCCCTCAGATCTTGCGCAGGCCGTTGCTGCATGTGATTCGACCCAATGTCTGAGTTCGTTCCACCAAGGGAAGGTTCGTCCGGCTTCCGGAGCGCGCCGGATGAAATACGTGGTACTGAATTGCGCGATGTCTCACCCATAGGAGCCGGGCCCCCGCCATCCGCAGGCGACATTCCAGCTCCGTATCTTCCCCGCCATATCCGATAAAATCCTCGTTGAATCCGTTGACCTCTTCGAACAGACTCCGCTCCAGCGAGAAATTGCTGCCCAGAATGGAGGGCCGTTTGCTGTTGATCCACGCGTGAACAATGCGGTTGCGCAGCGTGAATCCTTCGTCCCAATGGTCGCCGCGCCCGAGCAGCGCGCTCGCGAGTCTTATGGGAGTGAGGCGATCGAGCCTTCCTTCAAGAATATATTGGTTGGTGATTTTGGCCGAAAGCGCCGAGCCCAGATGCACGCGCCTGCCGCAGAGCACGGCGTGGGCTGCCCTGTAATCGTGGTGCGCCCGCACGAAATCACGATGCGGGATGCAATCGGCGTCGGCAAAAATCAGATAATCAGAGGAGGATTTTTGCACTGCCTGGTTTATTGCTCTCGCCCTGCGATACCCTTCGTCTTGCTGGAAGATGTATTTCGTGAGGAATGAAGACCGTTGCGCGAAAGAATCGACAAGAGCCCGGACCTCAGGGCCCGAGCCGTCATCCGCGATGCACACCTCAAAGTGTTGCATCGACTGCCGGCTGTATCCGGTCAGGACGAGTTTGAGAGTTTGTACTGCATTGTAGACCGGGATGATTACGGAAACCTTTGGAGTCATGTCCTATGCGAGCCGCAAGCGGCTTTGGAGTGCGGCTTGACGCCGCTTTCAAACGTAATGAACTGCGCGCCTCTGCGCCGCACTCCGGAATGGAGGGCATGCTGCGGGCTATTTCGATCTGCCTGGAGCGAAGTGATAACAGTAAAACGCTCCCAGAAGCAGAAGCAGCCCGCCCCACCAGATTGCCGGACGAAGCTGCGCCAAAACGACCGGGTGTTCGGGTGGCACGAATAGCTCGTAAATGCCGGTGCCACAGATCAGGATCCCATAGATAAACAGGAGTATCCCGATAAAAAACCAGATGGAAATGCGTTGTGCGCGATCGCTCATGGCAAACCTACCAGAAAATGATTTGAAGAACCACAAACACGCCGGCAACTACGGCCGCCCAGAACATTGGGCGCTTGTAGAGGGGCAGATGCGAAGACGACGGCAGTTTCGTCAGACCATACACTAAACCCTCCAGCTCTTTGTCCTCCTTGGGTTTTGTAATCAGGCTGACCACGACCGTCACAATCACGCACACAATCCAGGACCACAGCGCACGGTACATGTTCTCAGCCATGTCTCTTGCGTGCGTGGAGAGTGCGATGTACTTCAAAGCCGTCGGATCGATCCAGACCCACGCCCACATGCCGATGGAAGACAGCGTCCCCGCCAGCAATCCCCAGAAACCGCCGGCGGGCGTGGCGCGCTTCCAGAGCATGCCCAGGAGAACCGTCCCGAAAAGCGGCGCGATGAAAAAGCTGAAAAGCGCCTGGACATAGTCCATGATGCTGGCGAAGTGCATGACAAGATAAGCCGTGCCAATGCTTGCCAGCACGCCCAGAATGGTGCACCAGCGGCCGACCGTGACGAAATGCTGATCTGATTTAACCTTCTTTAAAAACGGCCTGTAGATGTCGTACGTCCAGACGGTCGCGAAGGCGCTGACGTTGCCGGCCATGCCGGACATAAAGCCTGCAATCAGAGCCGTGATGCCGAGTCCGAGAAGGCCCGGCCCACAGTATCGCGCCAGCATGATCGGCAGCACCTCATTGTAGCTGTGTCCGCCCGTGGCGATTGCCTGGGCTTCGGGAAGGAGCTTCATGGGAAGCAGGGCGAGTCCCAGAAGGCCGGGCAGGATCACGATGAACGGAACCATCATCTTGAATGCGGAGCCGATGATGGGCGCCAGCTGGGCGGAGCGCATGTCCTTTGCCGACAGCACTCGCTGCACGACCAGAAAATCAGTAGTCCAATATCCGAAGGAGATCACCCAGCCCAGGCCAAAGACAATCCCGGTCCAGTGAATGCCCATCGGGTTGTCCGTGAAGGATCCCATGGTCCGCCACATGTGCGTGTAGTCTGCTCCTCCCAGGTTATGGGAGATGCGCTGCACCATGTTGTGCCATCCGCCGGCTTCGATCAGGCCGATCACCGGAATCAGGAGAGATCCGGCCCAGATCAGGATGAACTGCAGTACCTCATTGAGTATGGCCGACAACAAGCCGCCGAGGGCGACGTAAATGGCTACGGTCAGCGAAGAAACCCAGATGCTGAAGTAAATGTTCCACCCGAGCACGACTTTCATCACAAGCGCCATCGCATACATGTTGATGCCGCTCATGAGGACCGTCATGAAGCCGAAAGAGACGGCAGACAGCGCGCGGGCGGGCTCGCCGAAGCGCAGTTTCAGGTAGCCGGGCACGGAGTGGGTCTTGGAAATGTAATAAAAGGGCATCATCACGATGCCCAGAAAAAGCATGGCCGGAATGGCCCCGATCCAGTACCAGTGCGCCGCCAGAATGCCGTACTGATAAGAAGCCCCCGCCCATCCCATCAACTCGAGGGAGCCCAGGTTGGCAGAGAGGAAGCTCAAGCCGGCAATCCATGCCGTCATCTCGCGGCCTGCCAGGAAAAAATCCTCGCCGGTCCGAGTAAACTTTTTTAAATAGAACCCGATGCCGAGTACAAAACAGAAGTACAGGATGATGATCAGCAAATCGACGCTGCTGAGCGAAAAGAGCCGTGCTGGCATCCCCGCCATGAGGAGTGGACGCTGAAAGAGGAAGTTGAGCATGCGCCTCCTAGGAGTTATCGGATTGTCGAGACGTACCCGCGCATTTTACATTTCTCAATAATCCTTAGCAAATAGTCTTCTGCTCCAACTGCTCCAGATTGTGGCCGTCAGCCTTTGCTGTGATATGATCCACTCTCTTTAGATCTGTGGGTTCGGAGCCCTCGTCAGGCCAAAAATGGCTCTGCAGTCCTTTGGAGCACGCCAGTCCTATGCAGATCAATCCTCACGCGAACGATCCTGCAAGTTCCCAGCCGCAGCCCATCCAGGCCGCTGCGTCCTGGAAGTTGCCCCCTCGCGGATTACGGGCGCGGATCAACCGCGGGGTCAGCTTTCTGAAGGGTAAGGAAACCCTGTTGTGGTGGTTTCACAGCGGGTACGCTCTTCTCTTTGGCTGCGGCGTCATGTGGCTTAGCGCCAGGGATTTCGCCTTCGTCAGACTCATAATCTTCTACATAAGTTTCATCTGGCTCAGCAGCCTGCTGCTTCCGTTCGTGGTGCACCTCACGCGGCTCACGCCCAAATGGCGCGAACGGGCGCGCATGACCATCAACTATTTCAACAAGAATTTCTACCAGCAACTCCTGTTCTTCCTGTTGCCGGTCTACTATGCGAGCACGACGCTGGGATCGCGCAACATGGCCTTTCTCATTTTGCTGACTGTTTCGGCGATTCTTTCGACCCTGGACGTCGTTTACGACCGATACGTGTCGGTCCGGTGGCAGCTGGCGGCATTGTTCTTCATGTTCAATCTCTTTGCGTCCATTAACGTCATGCTGCCGATCCTGTGGACAGTAAGCAATCATCGGGCTCTTTGGGTCAGCGGCGTCCTGGCCTTCGGAGGCTTTGCCAGCATGGTGTACCGGTTGTCGGGACTGCGCGGAGCTCGTGTGAAATGGCTCCTGGGAGCCGCCGGGTGTGCTTTGCTTTTGATCGTTGTATTCCTGCCTCCTTTCATTCCTCCGGCGCCCTTGACCCTGGCCGGCGCCGAATTCGGCCGCTCGGTCCGCGCGCTCACCGTTGTCACACCGCTCGATGCAATCCCTTCGACCCCCGGCAAGATCGCGGTGTTGACGTCGATCAAGGCGCCGATGGGGCTGGAGGAAACCGTGCGTCATCGCTGGACGTTGGACGGAAAGGTCGTCTATGTTTCCAATTATTTCCACGTATCCGGCGGACGGAAAGAGGGCTATCGTCTCTGGAGCCAGATCACGTGGAAGACAGAAACTGTGGGGCACGTTTTGATGGTGGACGTGGAAACACAGAGCGGCCAGTTGATCGGCCGCGCGAGACTCAAGAACTGAGTTTCGCGGCAGAAACCAGCTGGGACTTAGGGACAAATCCGGAAAGGATGAAAACCATGACGCGAGTAAAGCCTTTTGCTTTTGCCGCCATATTGATGTTCTTTGGGATCGGGCCCTATCTGCCAAGTCACACCGGAAGCCGCCTTGCCCAGGCACCTGCGCTGGAACCGCAGTCCCCGCCCATCCGCGAACAGCTGCTGCTTGATCCGAGCTGGAAGTTTTCATTCGGAGATGCGGCGGACCCTCGGAACGACTTCGGCTACGGCACTGGCGAACTCTTCGCCAAAGCCGGCGGCGGCGCGGGCGCGATCAACGTCAATTTCAACGACAGCTCCTGGCGCACGGTGGATCTGCCGCATGACTGGGCGGTTGAACTGGATTTCGTGAATGCTCAGGATGGCACCTTGACATCTCACGGCTATAAGCCCCTTGGCAGGCAGTTTCCCAAGACGACCGTCGGCTGGTATCGGCGCGCCTTCTTCGTCCCCAAAACAGATGAGAACCGCCGCATCGCCCTCAGATTCGACGGCGTGTATCGTGATGCCATCGTCTGGCTGAACGGCCATTATCTGGGCCGCAATATGAGCGGCTACTCCGAATTCGGTTTCGATGTCTCCGACTACATTCGTTATGGTCAAAAGAACCAAATCGTCGTGCGCATCGATGCCAGCAACGCGGAAGGCTGGTTCTATGAAGGAGCAGGGATTTACCGGCACGTGTGGCTCCTGAAGTACGACCCGGTGCACGTCGAGGATTACGGCGTCTTTGTTCATTCGCAGGTAAGAGCGGGTGCCGCACAGGTAACAGCGGAGACCGCGATCACTAACGAACTCAACAGCACGGTCACTTTTGATCTTCAATCCGACGTGATGGACGAACAAGGGACAAGGGTAGGCAGCTCAACCCTGCGTGGCGTCCGCCTGGAGGGAAGCCAGCATCGTACTTTCCAGCAGCAGATAGCTGTGGCCGGCCCCAAACTGTGGTCGCTCGACGCCCCGCACATGTACAAGCTGGTCTCGCAGCTGCTCTCGCAGGGCAAGATGCGCGACCGCGTCGAAACTGCATTTGGAATCCGCACGATTCTGCTTGATAAGGATCGTGGTTTCTTCCTCAATGGCAAGCCGGTAAAGATCCTCGGAACGTGCAATCATCAGGATCACGCCGGGGTCGGCTCGGCGCTTCCCGACCGTCTGCAGTACTACCGCATCGAACGTCTCAGGGAAATGGGATCCAACGCGTATCGCACCAGCCACAATCCTCCGACGAGGGAACTGTTGGATGCATGCGATAAGCTGGGGATGCTGGTGATGGATGAGAACCGCCTGATCGGCAGTAGCCCGGAAATGATAGGACAGTTCGAGAAGCTCATTCTGCGCGATCGGAACCATCCTTCGGTGATCATCTGGTCGCTGGGAAACGAGGAGAGCGGAATTCAAAATACCGACACCGGGCGAAGGCTCGCGGAATCTCTGATGCGGCGGCAGAAGCAACTCGATCCGACACGGTTCTCGACCTACGCAGCCAACAACGGCAATCAGTACGAAGGGATCAACCAGGTCGTCCCCGTGCGCGGCATCAACTACATGACCGTAACTGACATCGACAAGTATCGGAAAGATCATCCCGATCAGATTCTGCTCGGGAGCGAGGAAGCGAGCACGTTGTGCACTCGCGGAATCTACGCCAATGACAAGGACCGCGGCTATGTCTCCGACTACGATGCCAACGCACCCGGCTGGGGCGCAAGAACCGAGCCCGTTTGGAAGTTTTACGCGGCCCGTGCCTGGCTGGCCGGTCTCTTCATCTGGACAGGATTCGACTATCGGGGCGAGCCGACTCCGTACCGCTGGCCGTGCATCAGTTCGCACTTCGGCATCATGGACACCTGCGGCTTTCCGAAAAACAACTTTTACTACTATCAGTCGTGGTGGACAGATAAGGACGTCCTCCACATCTATCCCCACTGGAACTGGAAGGGAAAGGAGGGCCAGCCCATCGACGTGTGGTGCCAGAGCAACGCTGAAACGGTCGAGCTCTTCCTCAACGGCAAAAGCCTCGGCAAGCAGTCGATGCAGCCGAATTCCCACCTTGAATGGAAGGTGCCCTATGAGCCCGGAATTCTTGAGGCGCGCGCCGACCGCAAGGGCCGCACTCTGACCGCCAAAGTCGAGACGACCGGTGAGCCCGCCAGCATCGTCGTGACGCCGGATCGCACATCCATACGCGCGGATGGCGAGGATCTCAGCATCGTGAACATCACCGCTCTGGATGCACAAAGCAGAGAGGTGCCGGACGCTGGCAACCTGCTCCATTTCGAGTTGTCAGGCAACGGCAGCATCATCGGCGTCGGGAACGGCGATCCCAGCAGTCACGAACCTGACAAGTATCTAACCGGCACGTGGCAGCGCAGCCTTTTCAATGGGAAATGCCAGGTGATCGTTCAGTCCACGCGCGAGGCCGGCACGATCCAATTCAGAGCCACTTCTCCGGGGCTCAAGGATGGGATCGCGAGCATTCATGCCGAAGCCGCGGAGCCTCGGCCCTACCTAAAGCCGTTCACGCCCGAAACAGCGAACAATCTGGCTCGAAGAGGAGCCAAGGTGCAATACAAGTCCGCGTGGGATCCGCGCTTTGCTGCAGCCGGCGCGGACGCGCTTATCGACGGCAACCTGGGTGGCGCGGACTATCAGGACGGCTTGTGGCAGGGATTCGAGAAAAACGACTTTGAAGCGGTCGTGGATCTCGGAAGAGTCCTCACGGCCAGCCAACTGCGGACTGACTACTTGCAGGACATCGAAGCTCGTATCTTTCTGCCGACTTCCGTCGAATACGCGGTCTCGACGGATGGGAAGGAGTTTAAGGTCGTCGCCACCGTCGCAAACGACATGCCTGCGGACAAAGCCGGCGCGTTCGTCAAGCAGTTCGCCGCAAAGCTGAATGGGACTCAGGTGCGTTACATCCGCGTCATAGCGAAGAACCTGGGCCTCTGCCCGCCGGGCCACCGGCAGGCCGGCCAGCCGGCACGGCTCTTCATCGACGAAATCGTCGTGCAATAACGTGCGCATTTCAACCGGACTTGTGGTTCATTTCTAACCATGCCCGGGCTTGCCCAGGCATTTCTCTAGAATGATGGGCACTTCGAATAGCGTCCAATTTGAATCCGTGGATTTTCCAGCCACAGCGCCTGCGTCTCCCCTCGTGCCTCCTGGATAGAATGTCCTATAACTGGCGACTCCCGGCAAGCCGATCCCCCAAGCCGGAGCCAAGGCCACATCAAGAGGGCTAACGCTGCAAAAACACGTCGTTTCGGCATGCGCCTGATTTCACTCTATCGAGGGGGCATGCCAATTCTCCAGGATCCCGTGCGGCGCAGTCCCGCCGTCCCGCCTCACAACCTGAGATATCCGCGTCGCGCGACCTGCGTCGGCGCCCCGGTGAGTGGGCACGTACCCGTCTGGGTTTTTGGAAACGCGATCACGTCGCGGATCGACTCACTGCCCGTGAGGATAGAGGTGAAACGGTCCAGGCCCAGGGCAATGCCGCCATGCGGAGGAGCGCCCTGGGCGAGAGCCTGAAGCAGAAACCCGAACCGCGCCTCGATTTCTTCTTCGCCGAGTCCCAGGATCCTGAGCATCCTGCGCTGCAGATCCGCCCTGTGGATGCGGATGGAGCCGCCGCCCACCTCCTCACCGTTGAGCACAAGATCATAAGAGGCAGCCAGGGCGGATTCGAGTACGCTCCGCTCGTCGCTTTGAAGCACCGAAAGATCCACTGGCGAAGTGAAGGGGTGATGGACCGCCACGTAGCGGCCGCGGCTCGGATCGTATTCCAGCAAGGGAAACCGGACCACCCATGCAAAGCACAGACGAGCCTGCTCGCCGGTCAGACCCAGAAGATCGCCAGCCAGCAGCCGGATGCGGCCCATGTTCAGGCGCAGGGTTTTAGGATCCTTCCCGGCCTGGAACAAAATCAAGTCGTTCTCGCCATTCCCCATGGCCTCGGCAATGGCCTTCCGTTCCTTCTCTGAAAAAAACTTGGCGAGGCTCGAGGAAAAGACCCCGCCTTCGATGCGCCCCCAGGCCGGCGCCTCCGCACCCGCTTCTTCCGCCTCTTCCCGGATCGTCTCGATGCCCTTTCGCGACAGTTGAAATGAGCCGGGAATGGCAAGGCCCAACACCTGCCCGCCGGAATCGAGGGTTTTGCGGAAGAGATGGAATTCCGTCTCGGCGAAGATGTCCGTCAGGTTCACGAAGGACAACCCGAAGCGAAGGTCGGGCGCATCGGTGCCGTATCGGTCCATGGCATCCTGATATGTGATCGCGGGGAAGGGCTCCGGATCCAGAGGACGCCCTATATCCTCCATGGCCTTCCGGACCATCCCTTCCACCAGACACATGACGTCCGGTTCGGTCACGAAGCTCGCCTCGATGTCGAGCTGGGTGAACTCGGGCTGGCGGTTGGCCCTGAGATCCTCGTCGCGAAAACACCGGGCCACCTGATAGTACCTCTCGATTCCCCCGGCCATCAGAACCTGCTTGAAGAGCTGCGGCGACTGTGGGAGCGCGAAGTACGTGCCCGGTTGGAGCCGGGAAGGCACCAGGAAATCCCGCGCTCCTTCGGGCGTGCTCTTGCCAAGGCACGGCGTTTCCACCTCGATGAAGCCCTCGGAATTGAGAAAAGACCTGAAGCAGGTGACGAGCCGATGCCGGAGACGCAGATTCGCCTGCATCGTCTCGGAGCGAAGGTCCACGGCCCGATGCTTGAGCCGGCGCTCCTCGGATACCTTATCCCGTTCCTGCGGCCGAAACGGCAAATTGGACACGCCGGCGAGCACTTCAAATCGGTCTGCCTCAAGTTCGACGTCCTTGGAGTCCAGGCTGGTGCGTTCGGTTCCAGCCGGACGGAGGCGCAAGACGCCGGAGAGCATCACGACCCATTCCGGGCGGATGCGGCCGGCCTCCTCTGCCGCTTCAGGCGACAGGTGTCCCGGATCGAGAATCACCTGCAGCTTGCCCGTGGCGTCTCTCAGATGAAAGAACAGCACTCCTCCATGATCCCGGACGGTTTCTATCCAGCCGCAGAGGCGCATCAAAGTTCCGGCGAGCTCACGCGTGGCCTGGGCCACAAGATGAGTGCGATACTGAGTGTGCGAAAGAATCAAGATTTCCTCCCCCGTGAGGGTCGTCCTGCCCTGGTCTCATACCGGTGCCAGCCCCATTTGCTGAGTCACCGGACGGCTATCGGGATTCTGGCGGCGGAACCAGCAGGAGAGTTTATTTCAACCTTCATCAGTCAGTAATTTCCCGGAATCAGTCCCGAATTCCCAACTTAATACCCTAGAATTGGTCCAGAATGGAAGGAGATTTCGCGCAGGATTGCTTCTATCCCCACCTGCTCCAAAATCCACTGTGTCATAAACTGGAATTGATCCCTGTTTTCGCCGGACCTCCCGTCCAGCGCGGAGCTCTGAAGTCACTGGAGTCCCAGGCCTGCTATATCGCGCGCCCGGCCATGGCCATGGACGCCCTGCGGCAACGACCCGACGGAACCCCGGCGATGGAAACCCCGCCCGACCCGCGCTCAAGTGCCACCCTGATCGTCCTGGACCCGCTGGAGAGGATCCTCTCCGTCATGACTCAGCCCCGCATTGTGGACCGCATTCTGCGCCATCTCAGGAGCGAACGCTGCCAAGCCCGCGATCCTTTCGAGTCCCCCGTGCCGCGCGCATCTGCGGTTCCTTTTTGGATTGGCGCTCGGATATAATCCGGGGCGCGGTTCCCGGTTTGTCAGTGTCGAAACCCGTCATCAGGCAATGTGAGAGTCCATGAAAACGCAGCCCCCTCATCAGGAAATGCCCTCTCCAGGGCTGGCGCGGCGGCTTGGGTTGTTCGATGCCACCATGATCGTGATGGGCGGTATTATCGGCTCAGGCATATTCATGAATCCTTATGTGGTGGCGCGTCAGGTACACACCTCCGCGATGATCCTGGGAGTTTGGGTCATCGGCGGGGTGATTGCGCTTCTGGGAGCGTTCATCTATGCGGAACTGTCCGCGCGGCGGCCGCAGGTCGGGGGACAGTACGCGTATATCCGCGAAGCTTATCATCCGCTGGTTGCATTTATTTATGGCTGGGCGCTCCTCCTGGTCACTCAGACCGGAGGAATGGCAGCCGTCGCTGTCACCTTCGCGCGCTATTTCGTCGAGCTGACCCATGCGCCGGTGGCCGACTGGCTCATCGCCGCCCTCGCGCTGGGCGCGCTCACGATCATCAATTGTCTGGGTGTCAAGGCCGGAAGCACAACTCAGAGCACTCTGATGATCTTGAAGATCCTGGCGATCACTGCGCTGGTCGTATGTGGTTTGATCTTCGTGGGCAAGCCCGCGGGAGAAGCGGTCTGGGGAGGCCGGGTGCTGGATCGCCCGGTTTCGATGGACCTTCTGACCGCGGTCGGCGCGGCCATGGTGCCGGTTCTATTCGCTTACGGCGGATGGCAGACTGCCTGCTTCATAGCCGGCGAGGTGCGCGAGCCGCGTCGCAACATGCCGCGCGGACTGATCATCGGCGTCCTCGGCGTTATTCTTCTCTATCTCGGCGTGAACTTCGTCTGCCTGCGGGTGCTGGGAATTTCGGGCCTGGCAGCGACGACGACGCCCGCATCCGATGTCATGCGTTTCGCCCTCGGAAACACGGGCGCCCGCCTGATTGCTGCCGGCATCGCGATCTCCACGCTCGGGTTTTTGAGCCAGAGCATGCTGACGGCGCCGCGCGTCTATTATGCCATGGCGGAAGACGGGCTGTTTTTCAAGAGCGTCGGCTGGATTCACCCGCGCACGCGCGTGCCCGTGGTCGCGATCGCGCTGCAAGGGATGTGCGCCGTCATTATCGCGTTGTCCGGCCGTTACGAGCAGATCCTGAACTATGTGGTCTCGGTCGATTTCATCTTCTTCGGACTGAGCGCAACTTGCATTTTTGCCTTGCGCCGAAATGATGTGCGCGGCAAAAAGGCCGCCTTCGGGTACAATATTCCCGGCCATCCGGTGACAACCGTTATGTTCGTTGCTGCAAGCTGGCTTGTGGTGATTAATACAATCTTTCGATATCCCGCCAATACCGTCATTGGCCTGGCCATTATGGCGGCAGGCGTACCGGCATATTTCTTCTGGAAATGGAGAGGAGCGAAATGAACACCTCAAAGCGGCTGATTGGGTCGCCTTACATCGAGTGGGCGAAGCTGAGGTCCCACGCAAAGTTCAATCTGTCAGCCAGTGGTGTTGTGTCTTATCCGCTGCGCGAGCTCGGAGTGACGATGGAGGACATTGAACTGAGCGGGCCGAGCTTCTACGGCTATGAGCCGCTGCAACAGGCTTTGGCGGCGAAAGCCGGCGTCGCGGCCGACTGCGTGGTCTCCGCCGTCGGCACCTCACTGGCCAATCACCTCGCAATGGCCGCGGTGATCGAACCCGGCGACGAGGTCCTCGTCGAACAGCCGGTATATGAGCCTCTCCTTTCCCTCGCCCGATATCTGGGGGCTCAGATCAAGCGCTTCCCGCGGCGATTTGAAGACGGCTTCCGCATCAATCCGGAGGAGATCCACCGGCACATCACGCCGCGGACCAGGTTGATCGTGATCACCAGCCTGCACAACCCGAGCAGCGTGCTGGCGGAGGAATCCGCGCTCCGGCAGATAGGAGAGATGGCACGCACCATCGGGGCGCGCATCCTGGTCGATGAGGTCTATCTCGAAGCCGTTTTTGTCCAGGGGCCGCGGCTCGGACACCGTTCGGCCTTTCATCTGGGCAACGAGTTCATCGTTACCAGCAGCCTGACGAAGGCCTATGGATTGAGCGGGCTGCGCTGCGGGTGGATCCTTGCGGAACCGGATCTGGCAAGGAGAATCTGGAGGCTGAACGACCTCTTTGATGTGATTCCGGCGCACTCTGCGGAGAGATTGAGCGTGGTGGCGCTGAAGCGCCTGGTTCAGATTTCGGTGCGCGCGCGGGCCCTGCTGGAAGAGAATCGCACCCTGGTTTATGAATTCCTCGACTCGCGGGACGATTTGGAGTGCGTCCGTCCCGATTTCGGCACCGTGGTCTTCCCGCGCCTGAAGAGCGGCCACGTGGATGAACTTTGCTCAAGACTGCGTGAGAAATACGATGCCACCGTCGTGCCCGGCAGGTTTTTCGAAATGCCCGATCACTTTCGCCTGGGGATTGGCGGCGAAACTGAAATGCTTGTCGCCGGCCTGGAGCGCCTGGGCGCCGCCCTCGACACAATGAGATGACAAGCTTTTCATCCGTCACCCAGCGACTATCCGCGGTTGATGTAATAATTCACGGCCGGCGTTACCAGCAGCGACAGCACCATCGAGGCCGCGATGCCGCCGATGACTGCGATCGCCAGTGGCTGTAACATCTGCGAGCCGGCGCCCAGAGCCAGAGATAGCGGCAGCATTCCGGCGATGGTGGCCAGTGCGGTCATCACGATCGGGCGCAACCGGCGTTCTCCTGCGGCAATCATGGCTTCTTCGGCACCCATCCCTTCGCCGCGATACTTCTGATCCGCATCCAGCAGCAGAATACCGTTTTTGGCCACGATTCCGATCACCATGATGAGGCCCATGAACGACGAGATGTTGAATGCCGTTCGGGTGACGAGCAGCGCCAGGAAAACCCCCGACGTGGAGAGCAACGCCGAGGCGAGGATGGCCAGGGGCGCGGCAAAATCTCCGAATTCAAACAGCAGCACTATAAACACCAGCACAACGGCGAGGATCAGCACCATGACCAGGTCGCTGAACGAGCGCTGTTGCTCTGCGTAAGCGCCGCCGTATTCCACGCGGATGCTCGCAGGAAGGTTGAGCTTTGCAATGGCAACCTGGACCGCGGCGATGCCGCTGCTCAGGCTCATCCCTTCCAGCCTTGCAGTGACAGCCATGTCGCGCTGCAGATTATCCCGGCGAATCTCGGTCTGGCCGGGCAGCTGAGTTATGCGCGCCAGGGTGCCGAGAGTCGCCCTTTGACCCGAGGAACTGCCCAAGATGGTGTTCTGGATTGCCTCGAGCGAGGCGCGCGTCTCCTTGGGGAAACGCACCCGGATCGTATAGGCCCGGTCGCCGATCACGACAGGCGTGCTTGACTCTTCGCCTTGCATGATCGCACTCGCGTCCATTTCCACCTCCTCAGGCGTAAACCCGGCCCGCGCGGAAACGGACGGATCGACCTGGAACATGGTGGCCGGCCCGCTGATGGTGTTGTCGATCCCGTTAAGAATATCGACGACGCCATGGATCTTTCCGATCGCATCCGCCACCTGCGGCGCCCACTCGCGGAGCAAATCCGCATTCTGGCAGAAAAGCTTGATTTCGACCGGTTCCGGTGCGCTTGTCAAATCGCCGATCATATCCTGCAACAATTGGACGAACTCCACATCAAGCATCGGGTACTTCTGAGCGATCTTGCCGCGCAGTTCCGCCACAACTTCATCCACGCTTCGGTTGCGCTCTCTCTTAAGCTTGACCGCGAAGTCGCCGGTGTTCGCCTCGGTGACGGCGGCAAGGCCGAGCTGCATGCCTGTCCGGCGTGACGTGCTCTCCACTTCGGGGGTAGCGCGCAGCATCTCCTCGACACCGTTGAGCACGCGGTTGGTTTCCTCGAGTGCCGCACCCGCGGGCATGTAGTAGTCGAGAACGAAGCCACCCTCATCCATCTCCGGCAAAAAAGACGAGCCGAGGGACTGGTAGCAATAAAAGGAAGCAAAAACCAGGACCAGGCACAGGAATCCGACGATCCAGGGGTGGACCAGAGCGCCGCGCAGCAAGTATCCATAAACCCGCAACAGCGCGGTCATGATCCTGCCTGTTTTCGGCGCTGCGGAACCATGGCGATCCTTGTCCCCGGCAGGATCCGGCCCGTTGAAACCGCCGCCGGCCGCGGGCGTCCCTCGGCCATCCGCGCGATGCTTACGAATGAAAAAATGACTGAGTGTCGGCGTCCACGTCAATGCAAGTGCCAGCGAAGTCAGGAGCGCCATCCCTACCGTGATCGCCAGAGCGTGGAAAAACACACCGGTGACGCCCGTGATGGAAATCAGCGGGAGAAAAACGACAATGGGAGTGAGCGTCGAGCCCACGAGAGGGATTCTGATTTCGCGCACCGCGCTGCGTACGGCTTCGCCGCGGCTTTGTCCCGAGTCGCGGTGCGTGATGATGTTTTCCACCACGACGATCGCGTTGTCGATGACAAGGCCGACGGCGGCGGCCAGGCCGCCGAGCGTCATCAGATTGAAGCTTTGATCGAGCAGTCGCAGAGCGATAAAAGTCATGGCAACCGTGGCGGGAATGACCAGCCCGGCAACCAGCGAAGTTCCCCAGTCACGCAGGAACAGCACCAAAATGAACGAAGCAAGGATGAGCCCAATCAAAATTGCATCGCGCACGCTCTTGATCGAATCGTTCACGATTTCCGATTGATCATAGAAGGACTCCAGTGCGATGCCATGCGGCAGCGTCTGGCGGATCTTTTCGATTTCCTGGTGCACCTCGTTGGCAACCATCACCGTGTTGCCGATCGGCTGGCGGTAGATGCTCAGCAGCACCGCAGGTTTGGTGTTGGCCGTGACCACCGTGTAAACCGGCTTGTACGAAGGCGTCACGGTTCCGATGTCGCCGATCCGCACCGGGATGCCGGCGGGCGTGGTCTTCACGACGATCTCCTCGATATCCTGAGGGCCGTGCGCCTGGCCGCTCACCAGACCGAGCACCAACTGGTGATTCAGCTCCATCATTCCGGGGGAGTCAATCATGTTGGTGGCGCGCAGTACATCAATCAAGCCTGGCACGGTGACGGAAGTCTTCAACAGCTTGGCAGGGTCCGGACTGATCTCGAACTCAGGCTCCTGCCCGCCCTGCACAACAACCGTGGACACGCCGCTCAGCCGGTTCAGCCGGGGCTTGAGCTCGTAGGTGGCAAGCTCCCAGATCTTGGTCTGGGGAACCGTGTCCGATGTAAGGCTGTAGCCCATGATGGGAAAGGCTGCGAACGTCAGCCGATTGGCCGTGATTTTGGCTTCCGGCGGCAGAGTGGATCGAATCTCAGCCAGCGCCGCGTTGACCATGTTCAGCGTCTGGAACATGTCCACCTGCCAGGAGAAGAACAGGTTCACCTCGACTTCTCCGCGGCTGGTGATGGAACGCACGGCCTCGAGTCCCTGGACGCTGTTGATGGCTTCCTCAATCGGGCGCGTCACAGTTACCAGCATCTGGTCAATCGGCGCTACGCCGTTGTCGACCCCAATGATGACGCGCGGGAAATCCGTCGAGGGGAACACCGCGATCGGGATGGTGAACGCCAGATAGATGCCCACCGCGACGCACGTGAGGATCAGGAAAATAATCGGCTTCGCATAGCGCGCGGTCCAGTGTTCCGCCGATGCGGCTTCTGCGCTCTTTGATTGGGCGATGTAGTTGTCATTCATGCTTTTCAGTCTTCTCGTCGGTCTTCTTGTCAGACTTCTCTTCAGTTTTCTCGATGCGCACCTTGGCTTTGTCTTCGAGGCCGAGCCCGCCCACGACGATCACCTGCTCGCCGGGTTCGAGTCCTTTGAGCACCTGAACCCTGTCGGTTTCACGAATCCCCGTCTCGATCTTTCGCTCGTGGGCCAGCGAATCGGAGCCCACGACCAGTGCAATATTCTCGCCCTCAGCTGAGGGCAGAACGGCAGCCAGCGGAATGACAACGGCATCCTTGACAGTCTCGGCAAGGATGGACACCTCGATGGCAACTCCGGGCCGCAGGCGCTCTCCCGGATTCGCCACTTCGATGCGCACTTCAGCCGTCGTGCTGTTCGGATCCAATGCGGAACTGACGACGGTCACCTTGCCGTGCAACTCCTCGGAACCGTCGAGTGCCGCGACCGTCGCCGGATCGCCGACTTTCAAGAAGGGAAGCTGTTCCGCCGAAATGTTGGCGCGCGCGACGATACGCGAAAGATCCATGACTGTCAGCAGCGGCGTGCCGGCGTTTGCCATCTCTCCGGCATAGAGGGGCCGGTCGGTGATTACTCCCGCGATAGGACTGTAGATCTTGGAGTACCCCAGCTGCGCCACCGCTCCGTCGTAATGCCCTTTCGCTGCATCCACCTGCGCCTGAGCCTGCCTGGTTTCGGCATCTTTCCCAACCTCCTCCAGCGCGGTCAGGTGCTTGAGGGCAACATCGTACTGGCTGTTCGCCTGAACATAAGCGACATTTGCCTCGTCCACCTGCCTTTGAGCCAATGCGCCCTGTTTCAGCAGTTCCTTCCGGCTCTCGTACATTTTCTGCGCGGCATCGAGCGCTTGCTTTGCGGACTTTACGTCGGCCTGCGACTTGGCGATTTCGTCGGGCAGTGACGCGGCCGTCGTGCTGCGGTAGCTGGCTTGAGCCTGCTCGTACAAGCCCTTGGCCTCCACGACCGCGGCAGCCAGATCTTTGCTCTCGAGCACGGCGATCAGCTGTCCCTTGGCAACATGGTCTCCGCGGTTCACCTGGAACTCATTGATCGGCGCGCTGATCTTGGGCGTCACGCTGGCTTGATCGTTGGGGTACACGATGCCGCGCGCCTTGATGAAGCGTTGCATCGGCGCACGCACAACCGGCGCGACCTGAACCGGGGCCACTGATTCGGCTTCAGGAGCTTCTTTCTGAGAGCAGCCTGAGGCAAGTAATAGAACCCAGAGCGCTGCTGTTGTTCGGATGGTCTTGTTCAGATGATAGTTCAACATAGGCTAAATCGTCCCTGTAAGCGTCTGAATACTGGCAAGTGCCAGGCGATAGCGTGAGAGGCCGTCATCATAGGCATTGCGGGCATCCGCAAGCGTGGACTGAGCATCAACGACTTCGAGCACCGATATCTCCCCGGCTTCGTAGCGCAGGATCGTAAGCCGCAGGCTCTCCGCGGCGACCTGCATGGAATTGCGGAGGGAGTCGATCTGCGCCAGCGAAGATTGTGCTTCGAGATACAGCGAATGCAGGCTCGAAATCAGCTGCTTCTGGGTCAATTCGAGATCCAGCTGTGCCTGCTGGCGCCGCATATCGGCCTGACGCACCTTGCTCCTCGTCGACAACCAGTCCCACACAGGTATATTCAACGTTGCCTGTGCGGAGGATCCAAGGTGGTTGATGCCTTCCGGATCATGCGCCGCGAACTGGTTCGCATTGATGCCAAAGAAATAATCGAAGCTCAGAGAGGGGAGATACGCGCTGCGAGCGATGCTGACGCCGTACTGCTCCTGGCGCAGATTCTCCTCGGCGGCTCGCAGCTCGGGGCTCTTTCCTTTGGCCTGAGATTCAAATTCAGGATAGAGAGGAAGGGATGCGGTGGCGTCAAGGTCGTCCAAGAGGTTGAAGTCGATCCGGTAGTCAGGAAACATCAGCACGGCCAGTGCAATGCGGGCCTTGTCGATGGCAAGGCGAGCATCCTGGAGATCGCGCTGGCGCTGTTGCAGTACCAGTTGCGCCTTGAGCACGTCAGAATGAGCTACTTCCCCGCCCTTCTCCAGTTTGTCGGTAATGTCCATAAAACGTTGGGCTTCATCCAGGGCACGCTGCGCATTCCCAGCGTGTCGCTGCGCATTCACAGCGGCGTAATAGCTCGCAACGACCGTGGCGGTCAGGCCGCGTTCCACAATGTCCCGTTTTGCCGCTGAAAGCGCTTGTACAGCAAGCGTGCGTCGATATTCGGCAAGCTTTTCCGCCGAGAAAAGCTCTTGATGCACCTGAGCCTGGCTACTGTAGATGTGAACCCCGTCATTGGCGACGAAGACTCCAGGCGGCGTCCCGTTCCCCTGGGTGTAGAGGTACTGGTTGAAGTAGTTCAAGGTGGGCAGGAGCGCGGCCTTGGCCTGAAAACGATCCTCCTGCGCGAAATGGATATCGAGCGCGGCAGACTGGAGTTGCTGACTATTGTCTCGCGACCGCTGCAGAGCGTCCTTCAGATCAATCGTGAGGGCGCCTGTTTGCGCCGATCCCGCCGGACTTTGCGCCCTGCCCAAAGGGACCGTGGCGCAGAAAATGGCGATTGTGAGTGGTAGATGCCATATCGCGCGTGAAAATTGGGTTTTGCGCATGACCTGCCTTTCAGTTCAAGAGTGCTTGCTCGGCCCCTCCGCGTCATCCGCTTTTCCGGGATCGTATCCAGGCCGGCAATCGGACGATCAGGTGAGAAACCGGATTCTGCCAAGGAAATGCCGCACAGTCAAAGGAATATACTGCCGCCTCCAGGATAGTCATTGCGGGCACTCTGCTGCAGGTGGCGGCAGGCTGGTATGCGAATCTGAAAAAGGGCTGAAAAACGTCAATTTTTCAGGGTGAGGGGGAAGTGGCTTAAGTTCGCACTTATCTGCTTGCGCCCAATTCATTAGCTTCAGCGTTCACCTGCGTCCCAAAATGATGTACCGTATGGGCGGAATCGCACGCTGCGGCATGCGCATCATTTATGGAACCGAGGAAGCAGATCGAAATCAGCACAAAGGCGGTGGAACCATCCAGGATCCTGGTCGTCAGAGTCGGCGCTCTGGGAGACACCTTGATGGTCACGCCTCTGCTCCGCCTGCTTCACGAGCGTCATCCGAACGCGGAAGTCGATTTTTTCTGCTCGAGGCTGGCAGCGCCTCTTCTGGAGTTGAACCCGTATGTCACCAACCTGTTCAGCCTCCGGGGCCGGAACCTGCCTCTGGCGTTGTCGATTGAAAAGCAGCGTCTTGTCAGAAAAATGCGAGCTCGCGAATACGACCTCGCCTTCCTGCTGGAAAGCGCACCGCGTTATCGCATCCTGCTTGAACGAGCTTGTCCGGGGCGGATCAGGAGCTTTGCGGAAGTTCCGTTCGATCCCGGCCGGCACGCAATCCACAACAATCTGAACGTCGCAGGAATGCCCTTTGCCTCTGAAGAAGCATGGAATATGGATTTGCCTCTTGCGCCCGATGATGAAGCGGCGGCAGATCGCTGCCTCGCGGGCTGTCCTGCTCCGCGCATCGGCGTGCATATGGGCTGGGGGCCTCAAGGAAGGAAGAGACGCCAGGCCCTGCGCTTGCGCGGATGGGAACCCGGCAACTTCGTCGAGCTGATCCGCAACCTGATTGCTGTCGATGGCATCCACGTGATCCTGACCGGATCGGCAGAGGATGCGCGGGATACAGAATCTGTCGCCGGGCAGATGCCGGACGGCCGCGTGCATTCGGTAGCAGGGCAAACGCGCGTGCGGGAACTCGCCGCTATCATCAAGAAGCTGGATCTTCTGATTTCAGTCGACTCCGGCCCTGCTCATATGGCAGCAGCCCTGGGAACCCCGCTGGTTGTGCTCTGGGGACCCGGCAGACTCCAGCAGACCCGGCCCGTCTCGAATCTCTCGCCAGTTCGGATCCTACGCCATGCGGTTCCGTGCGCGCCGTGCCAGAGCACCCCCCTCCAGAAATCCTGCCGGCGCAACGTATGCATGGAACTCATCACCCCCGACGAAGTCTTCGCCGCAGCACAAGGGCTCGCACCATTCCTGAACGTTACATAAAGGGGATCCTGCGACGTAAGCTTTGGCTCCCTTCGCTCAACGCTGCTCTTTGCTCAGAGGTATTAACTTAAGCCACTTCCCCCGTGGACCTGGACTTAGACCTGGACTTCTGGTGCTCGACACATTTCCAAGAGCATCCTAGCGTGCCGCAGCCAGGTATATGCCAAGCCTTCGAAATATCAAGTCATGCAACATTGTCCAAGTCCACGTCCAGGTCTAGGTCAAAGTCCACGTGCGGCAGCGATCGTATGTTGGCGGTTATTGGCAGCGTCGGCCCGGGCGCGAACAGCAATAGCACTGAAGAAATAGGTAAAAATGACTCCTGTGATGATGCCGGTGATGGCATCGATTGCGTAATGATATCGACAATAGACAGTTGCGAATGACAGGCTGATGCAAAAAACCGCGTAGATCCACGCAATCTTACGAGAGAGATGCCGAAATGCGAAGATGAGCACCAGAACGGAGATGCCCACATGCGAACTGGGAAATGCGGCGCCCCCTTTCTCGAAATGGTCGAAGATCACCTTCATGAGGCGCGTGAACGGGCCGTCCAGCACGGACGGAGGCAGGCCGATGGTTTCCGCACCCAGAACCGGGAAGGAGATGAAGATCAGGTAAAAGACATAAAAGGTGCTGCACAGGGTAAACACAAATTCGTCGCACGATTCACGGTCCCTCCTGAAATAGAGGACCAGGCCCAGGATTGGAAACATGAGATAGTAGCTGAAGTAGGTCATGTGCATGTATTCATTGACCCACCACTGGGGAAAGCGTTCTGCGAACACGATGGCCGGTTTCATCCCAAACAGGCCATATTCAACACGCTGAAAGTACGGGTCCAGAAAATCCTTGAAAAAAATCCGGTTCATTCTCTCAGTCTGCATGTAGACAAAGGAAATAAAAATCATCGGGTAGAAGCAGCGGAGGAACCGAAGCGCACTGTGCGATTGGGGGGTGATGCGCGAGAAAAAAAACCATATGGAGGCAACGATTCCGAGGTTGATCAGGATCAGCCAATGCCAGTGCAGCACGCGGGAAGAAAATGCGAGCAGAAGCAGAACGACAATGCCGTTGTAAATCAGCGTGGATTTGTCCACCGGTGTGAGTCGCGCAGGATTCATAGCCACTTGTTCTCTTGGTACCAGGCAAGGGTCTCACGCATTCCCTGGGCAAGCGTGTAACCGGGGTGAAAGCCCATTTCATCGTGGATCCGCTCCGCGGAGCAGGTCCAACCCTCCTGCAGAAACTCGAGAACCTTTTGGGAGTTGATCAGCGGGGTTCTGCCTGTGATCTTGGAGAAAAGATCGCCGATTGCGCCTGCGCACCTGAGGACGAGAACGGGAACAGGAACGCGCTTCGGCGCCTTGCCCATGACCCTAGCGATCGTATCGGCAACGCTCGTCCAGGTATGATTGCATCCGTCGCTCACAAAATAGGTGTGTCCAGGCGCGCGCTCGTTCACGAGGAGTTCGGCCACTGCCCGCGCCAGGTCCTTGACATAGATCAGTGAAATCCGGCGCGAACTGTTCCCAATCCGGGGCATGATACCCTGGCGGACAAACTTGAAATACACGAGAAAGTCCGCGTCCCACGGCCCGTACACCGCGGGGGGCAGCAGAATGGCGATCGGAAGCTGATCTCTGCATGACTCGGCAACCCGCTGTCCGGCGAGCTTGCTCTTTCCATAGTAACTGATCGGGTGCGGAGCCGATTCCTCGGTGACCGGCTGGCCATCGATGGCCGGTCCGATAGCGGCAAGACTGCTGATGTGCACGATTCTGGCGATCTCGTGTCTTCGCTTGAGACATGCGGCATAGAGTTTCCTGCAGCCACCTTCATTGACCCGGAGGTATTCCTGAAGCGAAGTAGCCTTGGTGAGACCGGCGCAATGTACGACGGCGTCGACACCGTCGAGCGCCGCCACCAGTTTCTCGGGTTCGGTCACATCACCGATCACGAGTTCTGGAGCCAGCGGCTCAAGGAATTGCAGGCGGCTCGTCTTCCGCACCAGGCAGCGGACGGAAAAACCTCGAGCGTGCAAGGAATGCACGACATGCCCTCCGACAAAGCCGCTCGCTCCGGTTACCAGGACTTTTTGCATCGGCTGTGAGGATTAGAGATGAAAATCAAATAAGCGGTATCTCTTGTAGATCGAAAAACCGAGATTCTCGAGAGCCCGGTTCATTGCGACGTTATTTTCAAGGACCCACGACGACTCCCCGCGCCCCATTCCCTTCGCGAGGGCGCGCCGGCAGGTTTCGTAATAAAAGCAATTGTCGATTCCCATGCGCCGGTATTTTTTGATCACACCCATGGTGATTACGCGCACCGCGTCGATCTTGCGGCGCCGTGCAAGTATCTTGAAAATGCCGAAAGGAAGAAGCCTGCCGTTGAGGTGAATCAGGACCCGATTAAAATCCGGCAGGGCCAGGGAGAACCCTGCTATCGCTCCGTTGACCTCGGCGAGAAGGCAAAGCTCAGGATCCAACACTTGTTTGAGGTCTTTGGCCAGATGATTGAACTCGCGCTCGGTCATGGCCACCGCGCCCCAATTCTCTTCCCAGGCGGAGGTGTAAACGGTGTGGATCCGCTTGATCTCCGCGTCAAAATCTTTCATCCGGATGGGGCGAACCGTAAACTGAAACCTTTTCTTACACAGAGTGACGCCCCTTTCGGCGCGTTCGAGTTCGGGCCCCTGCTTTACTTCACCCCAATATGCAAAGAGATCCATCACCTTCGCGAAGCCGTATCCTTCGATCAGCTTTTGGTAAAAGGGTGGATTGTGCGGCATCATGATCGCGGGAGGCCGGTCAAATCCTTCGATCAAGAGTCCGATGTCGTCATTGACAGACATGTTCTCCGGCCCGCGCATGATTTCCATGCCTTTTGAGCGCAAGAACCCGGCTGCCGCATTGAAGAGGCTATTCGCAGCCGCCTGGTCGTCAACGCATTCGAACAAGCCGAAGAAACCGACTTTTTCGTTGTGTGTGCGAATGTGGTTGTGATTGACGATGGCCGCGATGCGGCCGATCTCGCGGCCGCCATCATCCTCGGCCATGAAGAGTTTCACATCCGAGTGTTCGAAGAAGGGGTTCTTCCGGGGATTGAGAAAGTCGCGGCGCTCGAGAATGAGAGGTGGAACCCAGTGCCTGTCGTCCCGGTAGATCATCCAGGGAAACTTGATGAAGCGATCCCGATCCCGAGGCGTGGCAATCTCACGAATGATCATGGCCCCCGCGCTCCCTCATCAGGCCCTGATCCCGAGCTTTTTCCCCACCTTTTCGAATCTATCGAGGGCCTTATCGATCTGCTCGAAGGAGTGCGTCGCCATCAGGCTCACACGCAGGAGCGCATTGCCGATCTCGGTGGCAGGAGATACGACCGGGTTCACGAATACGCCTGCGTCTTGCAACCCGCGGCACATCTGGAAGCACTTCAGGTCGTCCCCGATGAACACGGGGAGAATGGGGGTCACGGACTTTCCTAAGTCGTACCCCATGCTCTTGAGGCCGTCGGCCATGCGATGGGTGTTGTCCCACAGCTTCTGGATGCGTTCCGGCTCGGATTCAATGATGTCGAGCGCCGCCATAACAGAGGCCACGCTTGGCGGCGTTGGGCTGGCGCTGAAAATGAGCGCCCTGGAAGTGTGCTTCAGATATTCAACGGTCACCCGGTCGCTGGCGACAAACCCTCCGAGCGCCGCCAGCGATTTGCTGAAGGTGCCCATGATCAAATCCACTTTGTCGGTGAGTCCGAAATGGGAGGCGGTGCCTCTGCCCTGCTTTCCGAGCACGCCGATGGCATGGGCATCGTCGAGCATGATCATGGCGTTGTATTCCTCGGCGAGTCGCGCCGCCGCGGGAAGATCGAAAATGTCGCCGTCCATACTGAACACACCGTCTGCCACGATGAGCTTGCCTTTGTCATGAGGCAAGAGCTGCAGCGCTTCTTCGAGCCCCGCCATGTCATTGTGGCGGAAACGGATGGTTTTCCCGAAGCTCAGACGCGCGCCGTCAACGATGCTCGCGTGGTCAAGCTTGTCGAGCAGCACATAATCGTCGCGCCCGACCACGCTAGAAATCACGCCGAGGTTGACTTGAAAGCCGGTGGAAAACAGAAGGGCCGCTTCTTTGCCGACGAAGCGCGCGAGTTTTTCTTCGCACTGGATGTGGATATCGAGCGTGCCGTTCAGAAAGCGCGAGCCGGCACAGCCCGTGCCGTACTTTTGAATCGCCTTGGCGGCAGCCTCCTTGACCTTGGGGTGGTTGGTCAAACCCATGTAGCTGTTGGATCCGAACATCAGGAGCCGCTTGCCCCCGATGATCACCTCGGTGTCCTGCTCCGATTCTATGGGGCGGAAGTAGGGATAGAGCCCCGTGTCTATCACCCGCTGGGCGTCCTTATAATCCCGAATGCGCTCCTTGATCCGGTTTGAGTTCTTCTTCATCTCCACTCCACGTAATGACGTGCTGGCGGTTCCGGCATATTTGCTCATAGATTTGAATCCCTGGTCGTAAAAAGTCTCCAAGAACGTGAAAAAACGGAATCCGTGATCGGCTAGGCGCGCCGGGAAAAATGCATATTATCCTAGTGAGTCCAGCTTTGTCCACGCAGTCGATAGCTGCAACGAGTTATTCCGGCCGATTGGCCGGCCGGACCGGATGCCAAGCCTGACCGTCAAAAGCCTCTCCAGCCCTCTCTGCATAAGCACTTTAGCCGGATCAGCCACCGGGATGATCGAGGCCTCTCTGCCCGTTTGCCTTGAGCCGGCGCTGGTTGCGGCATGTGGCGCGAGTTTCGGCAAATCGGGGATCCCCTGCCCGAAAAACCTCAGTGAATAATCTGATCATTCGTGCGTTCGCCGATCGAACGTCCGTAACACTCGACAATTCAAAATGGCGGAGGTGCATGGGAATCGAACCCACCGTGCCCACCTTCCGGTGAACACCACTGGATTTGAAGTCCAAGCCAGCCACCGGGCCAGATTCACCTCCGCGCGTTGCCGCGATTGTAGCAGAACTTTTCAGCGGGAGGATAAAGAAACCGCGAACTTGATTATTCCCGGTCGTTGGCGCAAACAGGATTGCCGCCACAACCGGGATCGCTGTGGCCGCCTCCTCCTCGCGCCTTGATCTTGCTGCGCAAGTCCAAGGCGTGCGACTCTTCCTACTTCTCGGACAGGCTCCTAGACCTTTCTTGACTCAATTCGGATGCGCGTGTAGAGTTCTATCCCGTGGGGCTGTAGCTCAGCTGGGAGAGTGCCTGACTGGCAGTCAGGAGGTCGCGAGTTCGATCCTCGCCAGCTCCACCAATAGAATCAATGACCTGCAGCCTAACGCTCAAAGACAAATTTTCAAAAAGGTAACAGAGCGGACTAACGAACCTCAAACTCAATCTCGCTGGCCCGCTTCACAACAATTCAGCCCGGCGACTCGAGGCCTCGGCCAATTCAAGGCGGCTATGGAAAGCCACGTCTCGGCCTGGGGCAGCGAACGTACCGTGATGGGCCGGCGGTCGGCCATGGGGAAACGCACCAAAGCTTTCCCCGATAAGCGTGCGGAAAAGGCAGGCCCGCCATCCTCTACTGCCGAAGGATAGACATGGATGTCTCGCGGGTCCACAAGATGAAAGGCGCAGCCCAGGCTCTTGGCGACGGCCTCCTTGATAGACCAGAGCAGCGCCGCGGCCTTGGCCAAGTCTCCGTCCGCCAACTCCAATGCCTGGTGGAGCTCTTGTACGTTGAAGACCCGGTGTACGGGGTAGCCTTCCTGAAACTCGGCGCTTCCGGCCACATCGATGCCTATATCCGCCTCGTCGCCACAGAGGGCGACCCAGACTTCTTCGCCTGCCGTGCTGAAGGAGATGGCCGGGCCCCGATGTTCTCCCAACAGGAGATGGGGCCGGCCCAGCGTATCGTGGACTATCTGAATCGGGAGTGCGACTCCGTTGGAGAAATGAGGGCGTTTCCACAGAGGACTTTCCTTCGCCCGTAGGTGTTCCCAGAGGATGGTGACGAGCCGGCGGCGGTTTTCCGTCCGACGGGTCGCGCATCCGAAGGAGGTTGCCGAGTTCTCTGGCACGGAGGCACAGAAGACGACGCTCCCGCACGGAACGAGACGCACGGCCTGAACGGCCACTTCCGGGCGATCCTGTGCCACGGCTGCCCCCATCTGTTCGAACCGCGTCACGGCGAAATCCAGTGCATGCGCATCGTACGAACCTGCATTATAGTACGGCCTTGATCGTCAAGTCCCCGGGCGTCCCAGGC
>Ga0187861_10001304_pt1 | contig 26152 bp, 27 predicted proteins | sample June2016WEW_10_1_3_FD_132986 | JGI IMG/M metagenome (GOLD analysis project Ga0187861, IMG submission 132986) | Peatland microbial communities from SPRUCE experiment site at the Marcell Experimental Forest, Minnesota, USA - June2016WEW_10_100 | ecosystem: Environmental > Terrestrial > Soil >...
AGCATGCGAAAATCGCTCTTCAGGCGTCAATGATCAAAAATCATGATGATCAGGGGATTTTCGATCGGGCTTTCAACAGCTTCTTTGCTGCACCGGAGATCAAAAGCCAGCAGCAGCAGTCGTGGGAGGAGGGCAAGGAGGACCGGGCACGTCTGATCGAAGAAGCCGAGCAGGAACTGAGCTACCTGGGAGACAAGCTGGAGCTGACCCCAGAAGAAAAGCTTCTTTTCGCTCAATTGGATGAAAAAAGAAAAAAGAAGATCAGGGATTACCTGGATTCGAGCCATCTTCCTGAGGATCGTTCTCACGCCTTCAAGCCGATACTGGAATCTCATGTGCGCAGATCGCTTCATTACTGGAGACAGCGGTTGGCAGAAGAGGGGGATCTCCCTTTCGTGCCGGCAGATGGCCTTGACGATGCCGTCCTGGCGGCAATATCCCAGGATATGGGATACGAGGACAGCAGCCTGCTGTACCAGGACATGAAGCGGATTGGCGACCGCGACCTTCCCAAAGTCACCAATATATTAAAAAAATTGTCCCGCAAACTGGCTACTAAAATATCACGCCGTTACCGGATGAGCAAGAAGGCCACCAAGATCGACCTTAGGCGCAGCATCAAAGCCAACATCCGTTATGGAGGAATTATTTTTAAGCTAAAATACAAGCAGAAGCGGATTCAAAAGCCGAAAATTTTACTGATCTGCGACGTATCTGCATCCATGGCGCGCTATGCAACATTTGTGATCCAATTTATTTATGGACTGAGTGCGGTTATACGGCAGATTGAAAGCTTCATTTTTGCGGAAGAACTGGAGTACGTAACGCCATATTTTAGAAGAATTCGCCCGTTTGAGGAGACCATGGTGGAGCTGATTGGGAAGAGCCGCATCTGGGGCAAGGGCACCAATTTTGGAGTTTCGCTAAATGTCCTGAAGTCGCGTTTCCCATTATTGTTGACATCACATACCGTTATTATTGTGGTAAGCGATACCAAAACCCTGGATATACAACGGTCTGAACGTGAACTTGCAGTCATAAGGAGATCCGTAAAAGATGTGTTATGGCTGAACACCCTGCCGGTTGACGAGTGGAAGGACCTGCGCTCGGTGAGCATCTTCCAGAGATACTCCCGGATGTACGAGTGCTACACCCTGGCGCACCTTGACAAGATCATCAGAAAACAGTTTTGCTCTAAAAACATCAGTTTGAGATGGCCTTGATACCATGAGATGTTGTTGTCCACACTTTAATGAATGGTTGATTAAACTCAAAAACTTGTAGTCAGAGAAACAAAGAAAGCATTTGATAAGTCCTAAAAAAATGGTTATATTATAATAGACAATCCAAAGTTTCTAATCAGAGGTAAAAATATGAAAATTCTGAATAGCCAGTATAACATTTTTTTTCCAAACTTAACCTCCATAAGGCAACAGATTTTTACTTTGGAAGATAAGCTTGGTGATAAGTTTCAAACACCTTTTAATCTTCTACCAATTCCTGATACTGCTCCTTCCGAAATTCCCAGAATAACAGCTATGTCCAAACTTGGCCATTCTCAGTTGCAATTTTCCTTATCCAGTATGAGTTTGGCTACAGGCTATGACGATAATTTTAATAGTGATTGGAATAAATGCTCAGAGTACATTGATAAGAGAATAGAAAACTTAATTCCTGTTATCGGGGAATTAATAGATTGGCGTTTTCTTTATTCCGGTTTAGTCGTGGTTTTGCAATTCGATGAAACTGAGTTAAATGAAGAACCAATCCAATTTATGATTAACCGATTTTTAAATTTGAATTCATCTAGAAAGCCATTTGACATTGATTATAAAATAACATTTGCTTTAGATGAAACATTTTATATGAATATGAATTTTAAGAATTACAGGTCTTATGAGGGTTTATCTGCCTCTTTTTATGAGGGTTTATCTGACCCCTACTTTTTTTCACCGGCATATTTGCAGTTAAAAGAGACTGGACTTAATTTAATGCTAGATGTTAATGATAAATATGGTTTTAACAATATCAGAGGATATGTTTCTGATCGCGAGAGTTATAAGAAGTTACTCGATTTGGTTGGTGACGTATTAAATAAGAATATTATGGAAATACTTGAGAAAGGAGTGTTTTCTATATGATCAGAGGATACTTTGCGTCCCCGGTTCTTGGAACATCAGCTTTAGCAATTTATCCTGAACAATATGGAAACTCGTCCGCAATAAATGTTAAAGTTGATGATGTAAAAGTGAAAAGGCGTCGGGTAATACATGATAATTCAACATTTATAAAGCTATGCCAGCAGACAAACTGGCATAAGATTGCCTTGAACGTATTTGCTAAGAGCAGGTCTTTTACTAAAGAAGAAGCAAAAGCTCATCTAAGGATTTTAAATCGTTTAGCCGATATAAGCAAAGAGGATGATTCTGAGACATGATTGATCTTCTTGATTATTTATTTCCAAGCATAGATCCGTATACACACTATAAAGCCAGGGAAGTTGTTGGAGAATTTTTGAGAGATCGAAAATATATTGAGTATACTTTACCAAATACTCTACCATTTTTAGCGCAAGGCGATGTTGTTAGTGAACTCAGTTTTACTTTTTATAATGAAGAAGGACAAAGAAAAGAAATAAAAAAATGTAAAGGTATGTTGATGTCTAATACATGTGATGCTGAGAATGATGAAATAATTACGTTTTGCCCTTTATTGCCCTTAGAGGCCTGTTTAAAAGAAGATTTTGATAGGGATAATTTAATTAATAATAATCATTATAGCTTATTTTATATACCAAATGAACCAAAGCTGGAAAATTATATTATAGACATGTCAATGTGGACTAGCTATACCCGGGAATATATAATGTGGTGTTTAGAAAATGGCGAGATGACAAAAGAATGCTCTCTTTCCCTTAAGGGATATTATTTTTTCCTTTTGAAACTTACAGTTCATTTTATGAGACCTGAGGCATCAGAGGCGATCGAGAGAAGGTCCGCTTAAGGTTATAACAAGTTTCAATCTTCCAGTATAAAACCACGCCGACTTCGACGTGGTAATTTTCTTGTTAGATGGTGCTCTAGGATAATTCACGAGGTGTTTGGATCAGTTACGTGTTCCTCTGAAAGTGCTCACATTCCAGCTGAGAATGTACTCATTTTCTAAAAATAAGCATAAGAACCGTTGCAATCCATTGGCTGCTTCCTGCCTTTCAATCTGGCCGCGACCGCCGCGCGATTGTAAAGCGTTCTTGACCAGGATGCTTTTTATCCCTAAAATGAACGTTGGAAGGCGGTGGTAAATATGGCCATGGCAAAAAAGAGTAAGACAGCCGACGTGGTTTCTCGAATCTCGGCAATACGCCAGGAGTTAGTCGAACACTTTACCGTGAAGCGGATCGGCGTCTTTGGATCATGCGCCAGGGGTGACGAGGGACCGGAAAGCGATGTAGATATTATCGTGGAACTGGATGCGCCTACCTTCGATCATTATATGGACCTCAAGTTCCGGCTGGAAGAAGTACTCCGGCGCCCGGTAGACCTGGTGATGGCCGATGCGGTCAAGCCACGCCTCAGGCCGATCATCGAAAGGGAGACTGTCGATGTCTAGAGACCCTCGCCTGTACTTGGACGACATGCTGGATGCTATCGAAAACATCCAGAACTACACGGCTGGCCTTGATTTTCCTGCCTTCCAAAAGGATCGGAAAACACTGGACGCGGTGGCGCGCAATCTAGAAATCATCGGTGAGGCAGCCGGCCGTTTGCCCAACCCCTATCGTGCCGCCACCCCCGAAATCGACTGGCGAAAGATCACTGGGCTGCGCAATATCCTGATTCACGAGTATTATGGAGTAAGCCTGCCGATCATCTGGGATATAATCCAAAACAAGCTCACGCCATTGGTGAGCTCCTGCCGGAAACTCCTTGAACAAGCAATACCGGAGATCAGTACTGTTGAAGACCTGGACGCGGGAAAAACCGTAGAACTTGCCGTCATCTCGGTGAAGACAAACAATGCCCGTTGCCGTGTGTTGGGAAGCGACCTCATAATTACGTTTCGCACCAGAGTATGGGATATTGTGCCCGGAGAGATCATCACAGCGCAGCCCCGCAAGTTCTGGCGTTATGCCGGACACCCATACCTCTCGGGCGAGATCGAGTTCACCCGGATCGAAATCCCCCTGCTCGGGCTCAAGCCGCTTTTGCTCACTGATTTTGGCATGTGGAACCCGCTGGACCAGTATTGGGGTGAGAAGGGCGAACCAGTGGCGGAGTGGGCCAAACCGATCATCGCCCGTGGCCCGCGTCCGGAGTATGAGATGGAACAGGTATTGCCTGGCGATGATCCCGATGACCCGGACTCGGACCCAATCATCGAATCAAATGAACTGCAAGAGACAGGTGATTACAGCGGAGCATACAAGATCCTCATGGAGCTGCTGGAATCCGACCTGCGTTGCCTAGACGCTCACTGCCACCTGGGAAACCTCGCCTTCGACCATAGGCCCGAACTCGCCATCAAGCACTACGAGGTCGGCGTGCGCATCGGCGAACTGTCTCTTGGCGAGAAGTTTGACGGGGTGTTGCCATGGGGCCTGATCGACAACCGCCCATTTCTTCGCTGCCTGGATGGCTATGGTCTGTGTGTCTGGCGCTTGGGACGATTTGAGGAGGCCGAGCGCGTCTTCGAACGGATGCTTTGGCTCAACCCATCGGACAATCAGGGCGCCCGGTTCCTGCTCGATAGCGTCAAAGACCGAAAGGAATGGGAGCCGGAAGAGGATGAATAATGAGGAAACCGAGGCTGGATTGTTCCGGATCTTAATATTAACTCCGATATTCTATGATATTTTAATGATATTCTTTAATGAGCAGGCTCGCATTCTGTCCTCCAAAGCCGAATGAATTGGACATGGCCACCCGCACTTTCGACTGCCGGGCCGTGTTGGGTACGTAATCCAAGTCACACTCCGGGTCGGGATTAAAATGGTTGATGGTTGGGGGGATCAAGTTCTCCTGGATAGCTTTAACGCAGGCAATCAGTTCGGTTGCCCCGCCGGCGCCCACCATGTGCCCGGTTGCTCCCTTGATGGAACTGACCGGTATTTTATATGCCCTTGGACCGAAAACCTCCTTGATGGCCCTGGTCTCCACGCGGTCTCCCAGGACAGTAGAGGTGCCGTGCGCGTTGATGTAATCCACCTCTTCCGGGGAGATGCCCGCGCTTTGCAGCGCCCGCCTCATGCAGAACGCCTCTCCGGCAGCGTCTGGCGCCGGCATGGTAGGATGGTAGCCATCCCCACACTGGCCGTAACCTATCAATTCGGCGAGTATGTGCGCCTCCCGGCGCACTGCGTGATCGAGAGTCTCCACTACCAGTGCCCCGGCCCCCTCCCCCATCACAAAGCCGTCACGGTCCCTGTCAAACGGGCGGGATGCTCTCCGGGGCTCCTCGTTGCGGCTCGAAAGAGCCCTTGCCGAACAGAGCCCGGCACACATCAACTGGCAGAACAGCGACTCGGCCCCGCCGGCTATCGCCACATCGGCTTCGCCCCTCTTTAGCACGTGCATGGCAGTCCCCACCGCGTCCGACCCCGAGGCGCAAGCTGTGGTTACGGTAATATTGGGGCCCCTGATCCCATAGCGCATGGAAACCTGGCCGGCGGCCAGGTTTGTAATGAACTTGGTCACAAAGTGCGGGCCAATGCGAGAGCCGTTTAAAAGCCTGGTCTGTTCCCCGGTGATGGTGATAATTCCTCCTATCGCCGTTCCGAATACGACTCCGACCCGAAAGGGATCCTTCCGGGAAAGATCGATCCGGCTATCCTCCACCGCCATCTGGGCAGCTGCAAGAGCAAACTGGATGAAGCGGTCGTTTTCGCGTGCAAGCTTAGCCGACATGAAGTCTTCAGGGACAAAGCTCTTGACCTCCGCCCCAATCCGGCACTGCATCGATGATGCGTCAAAGAGAGTAGTAGCATCAACGCCGCACTCTCCCCCGATCAGGCTCTTCCAGTATGCCTCAACTCCTATGCCCAGGGGGGTCACGGCCCCCATGCCGGTAATGACTATTCTTTCATGCAACCCTGTTCCCTGCTTCATAAAAGGCTCCCTCCTTGGAATTTCAACAATCCGGCTGCGTCATCTGTGGTCGATGAAAAATATCTCCGGTTTCACGGAAAATGATAGGACTTTTTCAAGTTTTATTAGAATCTATAATCAATACTATGTTACCAATATATGAACATAAGTAAAAGTCAGGGGGGAGTTAAATGCGTGGTTCGGCCAATGTTGATGCGAGCGGTTTAACGTACGATGCCAGCACTTTCAAGGATCTTTTCGAGAACGACTTTACCTATCTCAACGGTTTTTTACGAAATGTAGATCGTTTCCCCAACAAGACTGCGCTGACCTTCCCGATGAAGAAAGAAAGTTGGACTTACCGGCAACTGGACGGCGAGTGCAACAGGTTGGCCCATGCCCTTCTGGCCGACGGTATCGGGAAGGGCGACGTGGTGGTTTACCAATTATTAAATTCAACGAAATTCGTTTTTTGTTACCTGGCGCCGCAGAAAATAGGGGCGATCAACTGCCCCATCAATTTCCGGCTCTCCCCCGGTGAGACTGCCTACATTCTTGATGATAGCAAGCCGTCTGTTTACATATTTGACGAAGAAATCAGGGATACGGCGGAAAAGGCCCTGGACATGGCCGGGCATAAACCGCGCCGGGTGGTAATGGCGGGCATCTACGGTGATGAAAAACCGTTTGCCGGTTTCATTACCTACGACGAATATGTAAAAGGGCAGCCAGAAAGCCATCCCGGCATCGCGCGGCCAACTGGCATCTACGATGAGACCACCCGCCTGTACACTTCGGGTACCACCGGCATGCCCAAGGGTGTGCCCTTAAATAACCTTAACGAAATTTTCTCTGCGCACGATGTGATCATGCACTTCCCGCTTAACCAAAATGACAGGACCATGAACATGAGCCCCTGGTTCCACCGTGGAGGCCTGCACTCCGGCGGCCCTTGCCCTGTTCTCTACGTAGGGGGCGAGGTGGTGGTGCTGAGGCAATTCAATCCCAGGGTGGTCCTTGACCATGTGGAGAATTACGGCATCACCTTTCTGATCGGTGCGCCGCCCATGCTGAAGCTGCTCCATGACCTGCAGATCAAGGAGCCCAGAAGCTTGAAGACGCTGAAGGGAATCGTAACCATGGGAGCCCCCCTGGAAAGGGAAGCCTGCATCAGCTTCCAGAAGGTGCTCACTCCCAACATCTACAACGGTTACGGGACCACGGAGGCCTTCTGGAACACCTTCTTGCGCCCCTTTGACCTTCCCCGGATGGCAGGCTCTATAGGGCGGTCCTGCACCGACGACCAGGCGGCGGTGGTCAAGGTATACCAAGACCGGAAGGCCGAGCCAGACGACTATGTAGCCAAGGACAACGAGGAAGTCGGCGAGATCATCATCAAGGCGCCCGCCAAGTGCTCCTACAGCTACTGCAATAACCCGGCCGAGCAAGAAAGGGTTTTTTACAAGGGATGGATATATATCGGCGACCTGGGCGCCTGGAACGAGGAGAATTACATCACCATGGTGGGAAGGAAGGACGACGTTATCAACTGTGCCGGAGAAAAGATTCACCCGGTGCAGGTGGAGGAGATACTGAACGAACACCCCAAAGTGAAGGAGTCGGTTGTGGTCGGCGTGCCTGACAAGACACGCGGCGAAGCGGTGGCTGCCTATGTCATTAAGGAGGACCCCTCATTAACCGCCAGAGAACTTGAGAAGCACTGTCGTAACCACCCGATGTTGGCGCAGTACAAAAAGCCCAGGTATTACCGGTTTGTTGAAGAATTGCCCTATACGGCGACGGGAAAGAAAATCCATTATAAGGTTAAGGAGTCGGCCATCGAGGACAAGGAAAAAGGGCTGCTGGAAAGAGCTTGATGCTATGCCGACCGTACGCTAGCGACTTCGGCAATAAGTCAGACACGGGCCAAAGTTGTCTGAGCAAGCCTGTAGCTCAACCACCCGGAAACGGGGCCTCGCAAGATTTCCTCTACTATGCTCCCCATTTGAACGATCAACAGATAAAAGCCAGGTATAATGACCTGATTTTGGATAAATACTCTAACGCCAATAAAGAGTTGCAAACACTTCTCGGCAAGCAGTAGCACAACAGAGAGCCCGGGACGAACGCCGACGGACCCCCTGAATGCATCGGGTTTTGGATTTGACCTGAGAGGATTGGACCTCCAATTCTCTCAAGCTGCATCAGGATGGCATTCTTTGCTTGCAATTGTGGTCTTAATGTGCTACATTAGTTCAGACATGTTAAAGAGCTAGGAAAAACTGAAAAGTTCTTGCGCCCTCCTGTTCTACAGTATGGACAAAAAGCACTTGAAGGATTCCCGCTTTTGCATGAACTGGAACGGAAGGAGGCGCAATCGAAATGGAAGGTAAAGTAAAGTGGTTTAACGCTGAGAAGGGTTTCGGCTTTATCGAGAAGGAAGAGGGCGGTGACGTTTTCGTCCACTTCTCCGCTATTCAGGGTGAAGGCTATAAGTCCCTTGATGAGAGCGAAAGGGTAAAGTTCGATGTCGTCCAGGGCAACCGTGGACCCCAGGCAGCTAACGTCGTCCGCCTGTAAGGTGTGACCGGAAAGAGGTCCTCTCTATGGAGGATCTCTTTTTTTGTTCCAAGCAGCCATCCCATGATGTCGCCGCTGTAGCCATCTGGGAAACCGTGCGTGAAGTGGGAGTTGGCCGGTATCCGGACGGCGTTCGCACCGTCAGGCGAGTGGCAAGCCCCCGCCTCTAAGCGCAAGCAAAGGCGGGGGTGAGTTGACCTCACGATTTACAGCCAGGAGTATAATCCCGTGCCGGGTCCGCAAATCTATATGTGAATGATATTGTGGACTGTGTACCTGTAACTGTGCTACTATATTGGTAAGAAATGTATCGTAAAAAAAGGAGGCGTTTGCGATGCCCGATAATGACCAGAGTGAAGCGGCAAAGAAGGAAGGCGACGCTCCGTTTGCCGAACTGCAGGAGACCGCCAGAAAGATGTCCGAGCAGTTGACCGCCATGGGGCAGGAGATCGCCAAGAGCATGTCCGCTCCGGCGGCCGAGCTGCAGGGGGCGATCAGGAAGATGGCAGCCCTGGCCGAACTGCAGAGAACCACGAAAAAGATCTCCGATTCGCTGGGCACCATGGGCAAGGAGATGGGCGCTCTCATGTCCGGCCCTGCCACCGAGATGCAGGAAGCGATCAAGAGGATGTCAGCTTCCGCCGAGGTGCACGAAACGGCCAGAAAGATCACCGATTCCCTGGCTGACATGGGCCACGAAATGGCCAGGAACATCTCCGCCCTCACCGAACTCCAGAAGACGGCCAGTGTGATCTCCGACAAGCTTGCCTCCCTGGGTCAGGAGATCGCCGACAACATCTCCGGCCCGGCCACCGAACTCCGAGAGGCGATCAGAAAGATGTCCCCGCCGCCGGAGTTGCAGGAGCGGGCCAAGCGGATCTCCGATTCGGTGGGGGACACGGCCAAGAAGTTCAGCAAGGGGGTGGCCAAGAACCTGGCGGTCACGGTTGATGAACTGCGGGAAACGGCCAGGCGGATCGCCGCCAAGAAGCAGGAAGACGCCTCTAAAGAGGATGATGACGAGGTTTAAGACCGCGCGGTCTGCCGGGCGCGCTGCTTTATGGTGAGGGTGTAGATGAACGCCAGCACCTCGGCCACGGCGGCGTAAAGGTCGGGTGGAATCTCCGAGCCTAGGGGGAGCATACCCAGCAGTTTGGCCAGGTCCGGGTCTTCGTAGACCGGCACCTGGTGCTGTACAGCCTCTTGGATAATCCGCCGGGCAAGTTCGCCCTTGCCAGAAGCGACGACCCGGGGGGCGTTATCTTTATCCTGGCGGTACCTTAAGGCTGCCGCCTGTTTGGGTTCGTCGTCCATGTGCTCGCCAACTTTCTGGCGCCACAGTCCCCGCCTTCAGGCGAGGTGTCTATGGCTTGCCCGGATTCAGATGGAGATGTCAAAGGGATAATACTGCTGAAACTGTATCCCGAGGTCCTGTATTGACCGGGCCTGGCTGTCAACCCGCCCGAGGTCGCACCGCTGAGAGGCCAGCTTGAGGTTCAGGCTGCTGAGGCCGCCGGCGAGCAGCGGCCAGTTGTCGTCAAGCGCCAGCTTGGTTTCGGGTTGCTCTACCAGGGCCTGAACAGCCACCTGGCGGTTCTGACAGGACAGCTTGAACTGCATCCACCCCAGGGTCTCCGTTTCCATGGTCAGGGTGAACAGCCAGGCATCCTGATCGTTCTCGTCATTCTGTTCGCCAGCCGGCGGGTAGATATACAGCTCGCAGTTGCGCAGGCCGTAATTATTCAAGATGGTGTGCAAGGGCAGGTAAAAATAGTTGTGCCCCTCCTGGTCGGTTTGAGTCCAGGCATAGACCTGCCCCCCGACCGCCTGCCTCCCGGACTCCCCGCTCTTTGCCACCAGCGCCTGGAGCGCCGCTTCCAGTTTCTGACCGCCCTCAGGCTGCCCGGCCAGCCTCTGCAGCATCTCCGTCAATTCCTGCACGCCGGCGAGTACAGCCTGTTTGAGTGCCGTCCCCGTGCCGTTCCTGGCGGCTGCTTCGTTCTGCGAGCCATCCTCCTGCCCCTCCAGCAGGCTGTTCAAAAAAGAGGCCACGGCCTTCAGTACCTGGTCAGAAGCCAGGCCGGTCTTCAGAAAAGCCGCTGCTGCCAGCAGATTGGGCAGCGACAGGTCGCCTCCCAGCGTTTTCAGCAGGGCGGCCATCTTATTGGCGGCCTCCGGCGTTACCGGCAATTCTGCCAGGCGCAGGGCGGTCAGCAGGTCGATCTGTCTCTCCGCCTCCGGCACAGCCTGTCTTCCGGCAGTTTCCGGAGCTGCTCCGTCCCTGATGGGGTGCAGCCTGATCTCGCCGCCAGCGCCCTGTTCCTGGCTGACGAGAAGCGTCTGTCCCGGTTGCAGGGGGATCTCCGAATGCACCTCCAGAGCCCTTCCGTTAGCCAGAATAACTGCCGTGTCGCCCTCGACCTCCAGCACGGTGAGGAGGAACCGGCTGGGCAGAGGCTGTTGCAGTATGGTGTTCACTGTGATGCCGGTAAGGCCTGCCGTCACGACCAACACTCCTCATCTTCTTCCTGAACTTCTTCGCTGCCGTTTCGGTTTTTCCTTTCGGTTCATGCGGCAAAAGAAGGACGGTTCGGTGCCAAGATACGACGGGCTGCGCCTGGGGGTGTTCCCGGGGACACGTGCTTCAACGTAAATGCAGGAAATGGACGGTGGCGCCGCAGGAAAACGGGCAGTAGTTGAAGTTGGCACTTGCATAATATACAATACACTGGGACTAAACCGATGATAGGCGGCGATTACGGGCACCGGCTCCGCAAACAGGGAGGACTATGTCGATGATCAAGCAGGTGGTTTTGAAGGTGGAGGGCATGAGCTGCGGGCACTGCAAGATGACCGTGGAGAAAACGCTGGTCGCCACCCAGGGCGTGCGGGACGCAGTGGTCGATCTGAACGCCAAGACGGTCAAGGTGACCTACGTTGATGACAAGACAAATCTTGAGAACATGGAGAAGGCCATCGTCGACGCCGGATATGAAGTGGTCAAGTAAAAGTGGTTTGCTTGCAGCTAGGGGGCCGTTTACGGTGTGCTTCGCTTGGGTGTTTTTGTCTATGCCCACAAAAGTGTAAAATGGAAATAATAATCATTGAAAAATAGGGAGGCATCAGAAATGAGTAAAGTATCTTTAAGCTCCAAGGGGGTTTGCATGACACCGGTGTGGGTGATCGGCACCTATGACAGGACGGGCAAGCCCAATGCCAGTACTGCCGCCTGGGTGGGGATGTGCTGCTCCAACCCGCCGGCGGTTGCCGTCTCGTTCAGAAAGGCCACGCTTGCTTATGAAAACATTATGGAGAGGAAGGCCTTTACGGTGAACATCCCTTCTGCGGACTACATCAAAGAAGCCGACTACTTCGGGATCGCATCGGGCCGGGATACCGACAAGTTTGCCGCCACGGGGCTCACGCCCGTGAAGAGCGGGCTGGTGGACGCTCCATATGTGCAGGAGTTCCCATACATTATCGAGTGCAAGCTGCTCCAGCATATCGAGATCGGATTACACACCCAGTTCATCGGGGAGATCCTGGACGCCAAGATTGAGGAGACCATGGTAGGAGAAAACGGCAAGCCAGCCATCGAACAGATCAGGCCGTTTTTCTTCGCTCCCGGCGGTGGTTGCTATTACGCGGCCGGCCAACAGATCGGAAAGGCGTTTTCCATAGGGAAGAGATAGGGGCGATCAGATGGACGATGTGTTTGATGATCGCTACCGCTTCGGCCCGGCTGATAATCTTTTCAGGGCGAAAGGTCCCGTCAGGATAGCCGGTGATGATTCCCCCGACCGCCAACTGGCTTACGGAGGGCTTGGCCCAGCCGGCGATCTGCCGGGCATCGATGAAACGAAGAGCGCCGTCCTCCTGCAGCTTCAGCAGCGGGGCCAGGATGCAGGCGGCCTCCTGGCGGGGCGCGTCGAGGACGACCTGCTGCACCTGAAGCAGCCTCAAGCGGTCTGTAAAGAAGAACCCCTCCGGCCAGTTCAAGCACAAGCTGCGGGAGGGGTTTTTAGTCTGCTCCTGCAAATACCATGTATTGTTTTGCCCAAAGTACCGGCACTTGTGCTAGAATCGAAACCGGGAGGGGTGAAGGTGAAGAAGAAGCTGAGAGCCGTGCTCTTTGACCTGGATGGGACATTGCTCAACTCGATACCCCTGATCAGGCGCTCCTTCGAGAAAGTGTTTGCGGATTTTGGAATCCCCTGGGGCGACGGCGAGGTGATGAAGACCGTGGGGCTGCCCCTGCGGCAGGCCGCCGAGGTCTATGCCCCGGGACAGGAGGAGCGGTTTTTAAAGGCATACACCGAATTCTACCATGATCATCAGGCGGAGATGCTCGAGCTGTTTCCAGGCACCATGGAGGCCCTGGATGCCCTGCATGGCGCCGGTTACCGGTTGGGGCTGGTGACTTCCAAGCGAAGGGAGCCGGCTGTTGCCGGGATGTCCATGACCGGACTGGACCGCTATCTCAGCCACGTGGTCACTCTGGAGGATACCAGCAGGCCGAAGCCGTACCCCGATTGCCTGCTCAGGGGCTTGGAACTGCTGGCGGTAGAGCCGGGTCAGGCAGTCTACGTGGGAGACAGTTGGTATGACGTCCTGACGGGAAAGAACGCCGGCGTTGCCACCGCCGGGGTCACCTGGGGGATCGCCTCCCGGGAGGAGATGCGTCCCTACCAGCCGGATCTTATTGCAGACGATTGGAGGCAGCTTCTGGATGCCCTGGGCAGTTTGAAGGCAGTGCCGTCAAGTAAGGTGTGGCGCTCTGGCGTGAACGCCGGGCTGGCTACCTGAGAACAGAGTGAATGATGGAGGCGCCAGGCTTTCGCCCCGGCGTGTCGCTTAAAAACCGAAGCCTGTTCCGTGTTCTTGACAGTTTCGTTGTGGCTCCTCACATCTCGCTGAGGGTCAAGAAGCTACACCCCACGATAGCCAAAATCCCTGAAAATAGCAAAGCCGGGTCTATCCCCGGCGCTTTTTTGTTGTCCGGATGCCTCGATTGTGCTATAACATCTGCTATCCTGAGGCATGATAATGGTAGAAACAGTACACTGGATTGAATACGAAAGGGGATGGCGCGGCTTGAATATCGAGAGGGCGCAGGAGATCTTCGATTCGCTGGGTGTCATCGAGGTGCTGCACCGCGGGGCGCCGGTCTGGATCGAGGATGTGGCGAACGATCTGGCCACCGTGAAGTACCTGGACACTCACGAGCGCACCCGGGTGCCGGTGGCCGACCTGGTGGAGGGCGAGGGCGGCATCTGACGGCTTTGATCAGGGAACTTGCCCGGCATCCGGATGATCAGGGCGATCTGACACAGGGAACAGACCTCCTTCCGGGGCATGCGGTTCAAGATTGAAAGATGTTTTAATGGGCGCTCAGCCTTTGTCTGGGCGTCTTCTATTTTTATGGAATACCCGCCTGCCGCAGTCAGGCGCCCCAATCATTGCTTGACATAGCAACCAATCTGGGGCGCATGCTAAAAATGCATGATGCCGAATGAAGTCGAAAAATCCGGGGGGAGGGTGACCGTGTTCCACTGGTTGCTCAACTTATTCAGGCGCAGGCAAAACAGCGGCCCCCTGAAGAAACCGTACCCGGTCGAGCCGGAGCAGGAGGACCGCCTCCTCTCCAAGAAGCTCGACGATAACAAGCAGGTGCTGGCGGAGATCTTCGACCGCTGCGGCGACCTGGTGGAGCGGGAGATCAGGATCGGCAAACAGGGGTCTACCCGCGCCCTGGCGGTCTTTTTTGACTCCCTGGTGAAATTAGAGGCGCTGAAGGAGAGTGTGACAGAACCCCTGCAGACGATCCAGGCGCCACCGTCGGGGGTCACCATGGAATGGCTGATGGAAGAGGCCGTTCCCAACGCCAGGGTCCTCATGTACAACCGCTGGGTGGACGTGGCCGGCGAGATCACCAAGGGCCTGGTGGCGCTCTTCGTCGACGGCCAGGACCGGGCACTGCTATTGTATGCCTCGGAGAACGTCGATCGCCCGGTGATGATGCCGCAGACCGAGTCGGTGGCCCGGGGCTCGCTCGACGCCTTCAACGAGAACGGGCGCCTCAACCTCGCCCTGGTGCGCAAGCGGCTGCACACCACACGGCTGGCCGTGGAGAAGGTGGACGTCGGCGAGGTCAGCAAGTACAAGATCGCCATAGTCTACCTCAAGGGCTACGTCTACGAGGGTCTGGTAGAGGAGATCAAGACACGGCTGCACCGCATCAGGATAGACGGTATCCTTGGCAGCGGCCAGATCGAGGAACTGATCCAGGATGCTCCCTACTCCCCGATCAGCGGGATCGGGGCGAGCGAGCGTCCCGACCGGGTCGTCTCCGCCCTGCTGCAGGGCAAGGCCGCCCTGATCCTCGACAACGACCCTTTTGCCCTGATCATCCCGACGACGCTGAACACCGACATGCAGAGCCCCGAGGACTACTACCACCGCTACTGGTTCTCCACCTTCATACGGCTGATCCGCTGGGGGGCGCTCCTGGTCGCCCTGCTGGCCCCGGCCTTCTACGTCGCCGTCACCACCTTCCACCAGGACCTGATCCCCACCGACTTTCTGATGACGATCCTGGCATCCCACAGCGGGGTGCCCTTCCCCGGCATGGTTGAAGCGATAGTCATGGTGCTGTCCTTCGAGATCCTGCAGGAGGCGGGGATCCGCCTGCCCAAGCCCTTCGGACAGACCATCGGCGTGGTCGGCGCCATCCTGATCGGCCAGGTCGCCGTCACCGCCGGCCTGGTCTCCCCGGTGGTGGTGGTCACCATATCCCTGACGGCGATCGCCTCCTATACCATCTCCTCGCTGGGTCTGTCGACCGGCATCCGTGCTCTGCGGATCTTCTTTATCGTCGCCGCCGGGTTCCTGGGCCTGTTCGGGGTGATGGCCCTGTTTACCATGGCCACCTTCCAGGCCTGCGCCCTGAGGTCCTTTGGCATGCCCTACCTGTCTCCCTTCGCCCCCCTGAGCCTGGGCGACTTGAAGGATACCTTCGTCCGGGCGCCGGTCTGGGCGATGAAGATGCAGCCGCGGCTGCAGGGATACGTGGAACCGGTCAAGCAGGACGACAACAAACCTAAGCCACCCAAGCCGAGGGAGTAAATCTCCCTGGCCGAAAGAAAGGGAATCGGTATGCTGGACAAGGGCCGCATCAGCAGTGTGCAACTGCTCATGCTGCTGTTCACAACAGAAGCGGTTACCGCCTCTCTCTACGTGCCGCCCAGGTATGCACAGTTGGCCGGCCCGGGCAGCTGGATCGCCGGTTCCATCATCCCGGCGTTTTACGGGTTGCTGGTGATCGCCGTGGTGCTGGCGCTGGCCAGGCGCTTCCCCTCCCAGGCCTTTACCGATTACCTGCCGGAGATCCTGGGCAAAATACCCGGCAAGCTGCTGGCTGCCGCCTATGCCCTGATGTTCGTCCATATCGGATCCGTTATCCTGAACGAGGGCTCCAGCCTGTTCCGGATCGCCATTTTTACCCTGACTCCCGGGGTGGTGCTCGATGCCATATGGGTGCTGGTGGCCGCCTACGGGGCCTACCTGGGGATCGAGGTGATCGCCCGGGAAAACCAGCTGGTCCTGCCGTTGTACCTGTTTTCGCTGGTAGTGATCCTGGCCCTGGCGGCCCGCAATATCGACTTTAACAACCTGAGACCTGTTTTCGAAAGCGGCCTCCTGCCCATGGCCAGAGCCGGGTTCATCGCCAGCGCCTGGCGGGGCGAGGTGTTTCTGCTGCTCATGCTCTATCCCTACCTGAACCAGAAGCACGAGGACGTGAAAACGCTGCTCCTGCTGGCCGGCTTCACTCTGGTTGCATCCGCCGCAATTCTGCTCGTGATCCTGGGGGTGTTCGGCGACCTGGTGACCGCCCACATAATCTTCCCCTATTTCATCCTGTCCCAGTATATCTCGCTGTTTCACTTCATCGAACGCCTGGAGACGCTGGTGATGATCATCTGGGTGGGCGGGGTGGCCGTCAAGCTGGCGGTCTTCATCCATTCCTCGGCCATCGCCGCTGCCGGCGCCCTGGGCCTGAAGAGCTACCGCGTCACCCTGCTTCCGATCGCTGTAATCATGGTCATCCTCAGCAGGGTGCTGTACGACACCTTCTTTAAGCTGTTTGACTTCCTGATCTATACCTGGCCCCCCTACGCCACCGTCGTGGAGCTGGTCATTCCCGCTCTCATCTTATTGGTAGCCGTGATCAGAAAAAAAGGAGGCGGTCGCCTTGCGAATCAGTAGGACTCTTAGAATGATCGCCCTCGTGCTGGTCGCTCTGCTGCTCACGAACTGCACCGGGTGCTGGGACCGAAGGGAGCTCAACCAGATCAGCGTGGTCACGATGATCGGTTTCGACCGGATCGTCAAGGACGGCAAGCCCAGGATTGTCTTATCGCTGCTCACCCTGAAGTTGCACGCAATTTCTCCAACCACGGGAATAACAGGAGGAGGCATTACGCCTCCCAGCCTCGGTTTTGTCGACACGGCAGAGGGGGAGACCATCGAAGATGCCCTGATGAACATCAGCCTGCGCTCACCTCGGACGGTCTTCCTGGGGCATACCGCAATGATCATGATTGGTGAGGACCTGGCCCGGGATGGCATCCAGAATGTGATCGACTTCTGCGACCGGAACAAGGACATCCGCTACCGGACGGATGTGGCCGTCTGCCAGGGCTCCGCCCTGGAGACCATAGAAGCCCAGCCCGAGTTTGAAAATATTGCCTCCGCAGAGATATCCAAGCTGATCAAAGCAAATCGCTTGAGGACTTCCAATATAGTGCCGGCGAACCTGTTCCAGGTGGTCTACGCCCTGCTGACCCCGGGCAGGGACGTGGCCATGCCCCGGATACACCTGTTTGTGCCACCGGAAAGGGGGTCTTCCGTCCGAAAGGGACCACCGAACGCCGAATCCGAAGAGGGGGGTCAGCAGGGTCAGCAGGGCAAAGCAGGCGCGCCAGACCAGAACTTGAACCAGGTATTGGGGGTCAAGGAGTCACCGCACCCGGAGCGGAAGACCATGGCCGCGGATGGCTCTGCGGCCTTTGTCGGGGATAGGCTGATGGGTTGGCTGAACGAGGAGGAGAGCGAGGGGGCCATGTTCATCACCGGGCAGGCCGCAGGCGGCGCCATCCCCTTCGCTTTCAGGTCATCCGAGCCAAACGCCTCTTTTCTCTATCGGAGAGTTCGCGTCGGCATCAAACCGGTGGTCAACCAGGATGGGATCACCTTTGAGGTCAACATCAAGGGATCGGGGCAGCTGACAGAGGACAAGAACGCCGCCATCGACGTGATGAAGGAATCTGACATTAAAACCGCGGAGCGACTGATCGACGCTGAGGCCGAGCACTATTGCCAGGAGGCGGTGGCCAGGTGCCAGTCGCTGAAATCCGACGTCTTCGGGTTCGGCGACCTGCTCCACAAGTCGGATCCCGCTTTCTGGAAGCAGATCAGGGACCAGCGGCGGGATTATTTCCCCACCGTGAAAGTCCGGGTGACGGCCAATTTTACCATCGAGCAGACCGGGGTGACCGGCGAGGCCATAAAAGTGAAGTAGATCACCGCAACTTATCGGGCAGAAAGCGCCTCAGCAGGGCGCTTTCTGGCAGCTTCGATAAGCTGGGTGCTTTCTTCAAGACCTTTCCCGCCTATGCAATTGCCATGGAGTTGGCAGTTCCCGCTCTCATTTTGCTGATCGCCGTGCTCAGGAAAAAAGGCCGGTCGGCGCTAGGTCAACTTGATTGTTCCGTCATAGGTGACCCTGATGGAGTCCACCGGGTAAGGCAGGCCCGACTGCTGCAGCGGCGTGAAAGCTTCGTTCAGTCCGCCTGTCAGAATCATATCTGCCAACCGGCCGCTGGCATTGCTGCCGCTGTTCTTGCCGGTTCTGGCTCTGTCCTGCGCGCTGCTCAGCCTGGTGATGTAAATGATGTCGTTCTTGTCGGTGCCGATCAGGGCGTACTGGCTGCCGTCCTGGGGAGAGATCCACTGTTTCCCTTTCTTGTCCACCAGGTAGACCCGCCCGGTGTTGACGCTGTCGTAGAGCAGGGCGTCCTCGCTTTTTAAATTGGCGATCCGGCCGATGACGGATGGAGTGTTGTCCACCTTCGTCAGCACGTTGTTGGCGTCGGTGCGGTAGATCGTCGAAATGGCGCCGCTCTTGACCTGGATGTAGATCACGTTGGTGTCCGTAGAGTAGGCCACGTCGGCGATCTCCGCATCCTTGGACAGGCCGGTGATGGTGGGTTTGATCGACTGGCTGTCGGTGACCATGTTGAGCGGCTCCAGGGTGCAGATGGCGCCCAACTTGCCCGGCTTGCTGATCCCCGCCAGGGCGATGTTGCGGTCCTGCAGCCAGGAGAAGTAGGTGAGCTTCTCCGTGGCGCCGATGTCGATCTCTTTCTTCAGGCTGTCGTCGCCGGTCGAATAGATCTTCACCGCGTCCTTGGAGACGTCGGCCCGGAAACTGCCATCGTATGAGAACAGTTGCTGGACGCCGGCCTGCACGCCACCGGAGGCGGTCGGCGTCAGAGTGTAACCGCCGGCGACGGAAGGCGTCAGCAGATGGTTGAGGTAGAGGTAGATGCACAGTTGCAAGACGATTGCTGCTATCAGCCAAGGTATCAGCTTTTTCACCGTATCACCACCGAACCGATAAAATTTGGATGTTATTTGACGATAAAGGCGGTGGACACCATGCGCTCCCCCAGCGGGTCGCAGGGACTGTTGATCACCTTGCCGTTGTAGTACATGGTGGTGCTCGAGCCGCCGTCCAGGTTGGCTGCCGTCCAGGCGCCGGCGTCGTAGAGAATGTTCTGCGCGTCCAGCAGGGTCGCTCCCGGAGAATCGATCTGGCGCCCGTCAATCACCAGCAGCATGATGGTGCCGTCCTGCTTCTGGCCGATGGCGGTGCGCGGGCCGATGCCCCAGCCTCCGTCACCACTGGTGATCTGTTTCTCGCCGTTCTTGATCAGGGTCGGGCCAAAGGAGACGCCTTCCCGGATGCCCATCTCTTCCATCTCGTAGATGGTGTAGGAGCCTGTAACCAGCACCCCGTCGTTGTCCAGCCCGATCAGGTCTTCATTAACCTCGTCGTTTCCCCCCCAGATGGGGACGCCGTTGTGGACGATCACCCCATAAGGGGTCTTGCCGGTGCCAGTCCCGGACGGGTCGTCAAAGCCCCCGGCATTCACCGCCGCGATGGCCCCGTCGTCCCTGGCGATCTCGCTGGTGGTGGCGCCCTCGGATCCCAGGCTGGGGGTGATGCCCAGTGTCACCCGGGTGGGGTCGCTGATCTCCAGGAGGTACCCCTTGAAGCGGGAGCTGCGGACCTGCTGCAGGGTCACCGTGTTGTCATGGTTGGTATTGACGGTGACTCCGGTTGTATCGCCGCCGGCATTTGCCACCTGCTTGGAAAGCTTGTTGATCTCCTGCTGGCTCATGCCGAGATAGCGCAACAGGTTATGGTGCTCGGAGGTGGCCACCGACTCTATGGCTGCGGTTTTGATGTTGTGGAACGGGCCGAACCACACTACGAAGGGGCAGGTCACGGCAAAGAAGAGGGCATTGATTACCAGAAAACCGACAACCGCCAGCAGGGCCTTTATGGCGGGCGCTCTCCTTCTGGCCGCTCTCCTTGATCTGGCGCTTCTGACCGCGATGCCGCCAGGGTTATCCAGCATATATATACATCCTCCGTTAGCCTCTTTCTCCGGCAGTCTGTTTCTCGAACCAGGGAGCGGCTTGTTCTGCTCCCCGATTGACCGGCGTGGTGTCGGCGGTTTTTGAGCCTCCCGCTGTACGGCAAAAAAACTCTTTTCCTGCTCATGAAGCTTATCATTTTTGTGACTTTCCGGCAAGACCTTATGCAGCTTTCAGGCAGTGCGCCGTGAAGAGACGGGTGCCTGTACCATGATATACCGGGGATTTTTAGCGCCTAGAGGTGGCTCGCCGGGATTTCTAACCAGAATTAGGCCTATTGAGGATGACTTTAAACAGAGTGCATCCTTTCCTGATTGTTCTTGCATTGGATAGCGTGATTTATGTCGAATAATAGAGGAATTTTTGTAAAGGAATTTCCCTGGACAGGCCGAATTGTTACTTACCATGAAAAGAGGAGCGGCCCGGCGCCCAAGGGGTTGGGTCTCCGGCACCCAAAAAGATGAATAACAGGAAGGACCATTACCTGCTGATTGTAGACGATCAACCGGCCATCTGCGAGTTGTTGGAGGAAGTGTTCATCTCGGAGGGATACTGTGTCGAAACTGCCTTGAACAGCGATCAGGCGGTCCGAGCCATCCGCGCCCGGACCCCCGAACTGATCTTCATGGACATCAATATGCCCGGGAAGAACGGCCTGGAAACCCTAAAAGATGTCCAGGGCCTGATCTCCAACGTGCCCGTGATCATGATCACTGCCTATGGAGAGCTGGAGGATGTCATGGAAGTCAGAAAGCTGGGGCTGATCCAGCACTATATCACCAAGCCCTTTGACATCATCTCCCTGATCAAGCTGGTGAGGCGGATCATGACGCCGGTACACGGCGTGAAGAGCAAAGCGGCCAACCAATAACAGAGGTCGGAAGCTAGCGCGGGCTTCGCTCACGTAAGGCGGCGCTTGCGTTCAATGCCAAGGAAGCAGGGAATTGCAACATTTTTTCGAATATAATAGACTCAGGGGACGAAGTTCGCGGGAATCAACAACCTGGAACCTCGCGACTTCAGTCGTGTGGGGTTCAACAGATGCCAAGGGGGGAAACAGCGCTGGCCCGGATTTTGCACAAGGAGTGCCGCACGGCCCTGAACCGCTGTGCCATTCCCGGCATGGATTACTGCCTCAACCCCTACACCGGCTGCACGCATGCCTGTGCTTACTGCTATGCCAGCTTCATGAAGCGTTTTTGCGGCATCGAGGACAAGTGGGGCTCATTCGTCCAGGTCAAGGTCAATTTTGCCGACCGCCTGGCCAGCCAACTGCGCAGGGCAAGGCCCGGCAGAGTGACTCTGTCCAGTGTCACCGACCCCTACCAGCCGGTGGAGCAGCGGTATCAACTGACACGCTCCTGCCTTAACCTGCTGGCAGACAGTGAGATGTCCGTCTCGATCCTGACCAAGTCCGACCTGGTGCTGCGGGACTTGCCGCTGTTGAAGCAGTTGCCCGGGGTTGATGTGGGGTTCACGATCACCACTGCGGATCCCGAAGTTGCCCATCTCCTGGAGCCAGGCGCCCCGGAGCCTGAACGCCGTTTTGCTGCCCTGGCTGCACTGGCTGAAGCCGGTATTGATACCTGGATCTTCATCGCGCCGGTGATCCCCGGTATCGGCGATACCGGGGCCAACCTGGCATCCATCCTCAAAAAGGCGGCACAATCGGGGGTGAGGGAAGTGGATTACGATCCCCTGAACTTTTATCCCACCGCTGTGTCCAATCTAAACGCCCTATTCCGGAGGCGCTGGCCAGGACTCCTGGCAGGCTTTCAGGCAGCCTGCGCCGACCCCGGCGCCTACCATGACCGGTTGCGCTTCCAGGCGGAAAATCTCTGGCCTTCCTACGGCTTTGGGATGTGAGAGGCCTCCTTGGGACTTAGCGCCGGAGGCGCCGGTGAAACCCGCGATGAGGCGGGTTTTTTGCTTTTCGTGGAGTGTTGGGTTGGCAATTTTCACATAATCCAGCAAGCCTCAAGTTTTAGGCAGCGACTCCGATAATCGACCTAGAGGGGTTTATTCCTTGAATATCATCACCGGCCATATGGACGCCGGTATTGTTGTCGCTGCCGTGAACAACCCGGCACAAAAGAGAGACGGTAGCTTTTGCAGAGACTTTCACATGTTTGAACCCCGCGCCCGCAAGCGGGCGCCCGGCAACGATGTTCCCCAGCACTTAATTCACCTCAGTATAAGTAGCAACCGTCTTAATTTGTGTTTAGTATTGTATCTCTTTTTGTGTTCAGTGCTGGGTCACTTTTAAGGAAGTAGGAGCGAATCAAGTAAGGCGTTATGCTAGTGCCCGGGTAGTATGGGAAAGGGGAAACAACGTAGATGGACAGCGATCAGGAAGAAAGAATGGAAATGATCAGGGACTTCATCAATGAAGCCCGGGAACTGCTGGATGATGCCGAGCCGCAGATTATCGACATGGAAAAGACAGCGCTTGGCTCGGGAAGAGTGGATGAAGAGATCCTGAACGCCATCTTCCGCCTCTTTCACTCGCTCAAAGGAACGGCATCCTTCCTTGATTTCCAGGCGATCATCGGCGTCACCCACGAGGCGGAGACCCTGCTGGACATCTTCCGCAAGGGCAAGGCCGAGATCACGCCCTACCACGTGGATCTCCTCTGCCGCACCACCGACTTCGTCCGCAGCATCCTTGACGTGGTGGAGCGCAGGTTCAGCGACGAGGGCTTCGAGGAAGAGACCGAATCTCTGATCAATGACCTGAGGCAGACGATTGCCGCCATCTCCGGCGAGGATACATTCACTGGCGGAGATGAGGGCGCCCCCGGTAACGGCAGAGGGCCTGTGCTCCGCATTCCTTCAGGCCGGGCTGAAAGCCCGGATGCGGAGGAGGAGGAGGAGGCGCCTGATCTGAATCTGATGTTCGCCCCGGACAACAGGCCGGCAACAGCAGGCGATCAACCCTTTTCTGAAGCCGGCCCTGAAGATACTCCCGCCCCAGGCGGGGCGCCTGGTCTAGAGCAGGAGAATGCCCCTTGGCCCGGCCCGGAGGAGGTGGGGCTGCGGATCACCCCGGAGATGATCAAGAGCTTCTCCGAGGAGACCATGGAACTGTGCGAGGATGCCGAGTCGGCCCTGCTGGCGTTGGAGAGGATGCCGGACGCCGAATCCGCCAGGCAGGCCTTTCGGGCCTTTCACAGCATCAAGGGCAACGCCGGCTTTTTTGGCTACGGGGATCTCGAGAGGCTCAGCCACCTGGCTGAAAACGTGCTGGATCAGATCAGGAACGGAGAGCCGGTCTGTGATCCGGCCACCATGTCCGTCTTGCTGAAGGTGGTTGATGCCGTCCGCAGCAAGACGAGCGACCTGTCCCTGGGAGGCGCCGGCGAGATAACGGACATTGACCAACTCTGCGACAGGCTGGTGCACCTGGTAGAGGATCGGGAGAGCCGGCCTGCGGAATTGAGAGGTGAGAGGCGAGAAGTGGGCGGGTACCCGCCGGGCGCGCTCACACCTAGCATATCCCAATATTCACTGGCATCCCCTCTGGCGAAGGAGTTGGAACAGCTCGGAGCAGGAGATGAAATCCCTGATAGCGGTGTAACAGCATGGCCAGAGGAAGGCGCCTCCAGTCCTGTCTTGGCTGGACAGGCTGAAGAAGCCCGGCCTTCGTTGGATGAGGAGATCCTGAAGCTAGGCCTGGCCGATCTGAGAAGTGAGAAGCTAGAAGTGAGAAGCGAGAAAAAAGATTTAAAAGCACTCATAGAAGGCGTGGCTGCAGAAAGTGGTGTGAGAAGCGGCGGCGCCGGGTCCGCGCCAGGTCCACCGGACATGGCGCCGCCGGGCACCGGAGCAGAGGGCGCCCGCCTTAGCGGGCGCGAAGGCATTGGCGAAGCCAATACCGACAAGGATCTCACTTCTAACCTCTCACCTCGCACATCCCAATTGGCAGGCCGCCAACCGGAAACGAAGCCTGTGCCGGGTAAACTTAGGGCGGGGCCGTCTGATGGGACGGTCGGCGCCAGCAGCGCCGGGTCGGCGCCCGGCGGCGCTACGCCCGGTGGGCCCGGCGCGGTGATCAGGGTGGATATCGACAAACTGGACAAGATGCTCGACCTGGTGGGAGAGTTGGTCATCGCCGAGTTGATGGTCTCCAACAACCAGGACCTGAATATTTTCAAGAACGAGCGGTTTGGCAAGGCCGTCACGCAACTGGACAAGATCTCCCGGGAGATCCAGGAAGTGGCCATGTCCATGAGGATGATCCCCCTGGCCGGGGTGTTCCGCAAGATGATGCGCCTCGTCCGGGACCTCGCCCAGAAGGCGAACAAGCAGGTGCAACTTGAGATCATCGGCGAGGAAACGGAGGTTGACAAGACGATCATCGAACAGATCTCCGACCCCCTCGTCCACCTGATTCGCAACGCCGTCGACCACGGCCTGGAGACCCCCGCCGAGCGGCTGGCGGCGGGGAAGCCGGAGACGGGGCGGGTCACCCTCGAGGCCAAGCACTCGGCGGGCGAGGTGTGGATCACCATCGAGGACGACGGGAGAGGCTTGAACCGCGGTAAGATCTTCCAGAAAGGGGTAGAAAAAGGGCTGGTCAAGAGCGAGGACCGGGAGATGAAAGACGAGGACGTCTGGCGCCTGATCTTCGAGCCCGGCTTCTCTACTGCCGAGCAAGTTTCCAGCATATCCGGGCGGGGCGTCGGCATGGATGTGGTCAAGAGGAACATCGAGAGGCTGCGGGGCAAGGTGGACATCAGGAGCAGAGCCGGGGTGGGGACTATATTTGCCGTCCGCATCCCCCTGACCCTGGCCATCATCGAGGGGATGGTGGTGAGGGTCGGGGCGCACCGCTACACCATCCCCATCAGTTCCATCAAGGAATCGTTCCGCCCCGGACGCGAGCAGATCACCCGCACTCCCGACGGTCTGGAGATCGTCCGCATACGCGGGGAGTTGCAGCCGGTCTTGAGGCTGCACGAGCTCTACCGGGTGGACCCCCGGTACTACCAGTTGAGCGAGGGGATTCTGATCATGGTCGAGAACAGCGACAACAAGTTCTGCCTGTTCGTAGACGAACTGCTCGGACAGCAGCAGATCGTGATTAAGGGCCTGCCGGGCTACCTGAACCACGTCAAGGGGATCTCAGGCTGCGCCATCCTGGGTGACGGTGAGATCAGCCTGATCCTGGACATCGCCGGCCTGATCAGTTCCGTTGACGAGATTATGCACTGATAAGAATAGAAATCTGTGAGAGCGAGGTGAGACCATTGAGCGAAAAGGAAAGACTGGATGCCGACCTGGTGGAGGATGACGATGAGGATGGAGAGGACACCCAGGAGGACAAGTACCTCACCTTCGTGATCGGCAAGGAGGACTACGGCATCGAGATCCGCTTCGTGACGGAGATCATCGGGATCCAGAGCATCACCAAAGTCCCTGACATGCCCTCTTATGTCAAGGGAGTGATCAACTTGAGGGGCAAGGTGATCCCGGTCATGGACGTGCGGCTGCGCTTCGGGGTGGAGGAGCGCCCCTACGACGACCGCACCTGTATCGTCGTGATCAACATCAACGAGCAGCCGGTCGGACTGATTGTGGACCGGGTGCTGGAGGTGCTGGACATACCGGGAAGCGAGATCGAGCCCCCTCCGAGGATGCGGAAGGGGAGGGGCAACCGGTTCATCCAGGGCATGGGCAAGGTCGGTGACCAGGTAAAGATCTTGTTGGACGCCAATAAATTACTTTTTAACGAAGAGGAGAGTGCTTAGCATGGAGGCGAACAG